>Ga0209979_1003510_pt1 | contig 13770 bp, 8 predicted proteins | sample AnhtaG_FD_183114 | JGI IMG/M metagenome (GOLD analysis project Ga0209979, IMG submission 183114) | Deep subsurface microbial communities from Anholt, Denmark to uncover new lineages of life (NeLLi) - Anholt_01485 metaG (SPAdes) (version 2) | ecosystem: Environmental > Aquatic > Marine > Oceanic >...
AAAGACGATACAGCCATATGGTACTATTCATATACTCCCAGGTAATCATGACGGCAACATCAGCAAATTATTGACGCCAGAGATTTTGTTACATCCGTCAGATGGATGTGTTTTTGAAAACATTGGTTTTGTTCATGGGCATCGATGGCCAAATGAAGAAGTCATGCAGTGTGAATATGTAGTGTTGGCCCATACTCATCCTACTATAATGCTCACTGATCGACTTGGCTATAAAACATATGAATCTTGTTGGCTCCGAGGAAGTGGTATTAACGCATTAAAAGAAAGATATCCAAACTCAAGTGATCCAAATATAATAGTGATGCCAGCGTTTAATCCTCTTTGTGGCGGTATCGCAGCAAATTGCGAACCAATTATCGGTCCATTTGGAAAGATACTCGATGTAAAAAATGCCGATGTGTATCTACTTGATGGCTCTTCACTCGGCAGAGTAAAAGATATCAAATAAACAAGTTAACCTTAAATAATACATGTATTATACGAAAGCGATTTAAAGAGTACGTACTGATGGCATATGGAGATACAGTTAACAGAACAGGTTAAGACCCTACTGCAGATGTTCCTATTGCTTATTCTGCCATGGATAGTACTACTTCTGGGAATGATTTTTAGTGTTGAAAATATATGGTATTACCTCCTTTCTATCACGTGGTTTGGATCTGGAATAGTTTTTTTTGGTGCGTTAAATTAAAATATATCAAGGTACAACCTAAAATAAGTTTTTTCCGTCTGATTTTATGAAAACCAAAATCATTTAAATTACATAGCCTATTCTAGTTTCCTGTTTATTGGGGTGGAAAAGTTAGGATGGTAAATTATATAATTGTGACAGGTGGGGTTATTTCTGGCCTTGGCAAGGGCATAACGACAGCATCTATCGGAAAAATCTTGCAGATTCATGGATATAAAGTTACCGCGATAAAGATCGATCCATACATAAACTGTGATGCAGGAACGCTTCGACCAACAGAACATGGTGAGGTCTGGGTCACTGAAGACGGTGGCGAGATTGATCAGGATCTTGGTCATTATGAACGATTCCTTGATATTGATATCCTCAAATATCATAATATCACTACAGGTCAAGTGTATGGTGCTGTTATTGAAAAAGAAAGAAAAGGCAAATACCTAGGGAAAACCGTACAACCAATCCCTCATGTAACTGATGAAATTAAACGAAGGATTCGAAGGCCTGCAAAGGAAACAAAATATGATTTTGTGATTGTGGAAATCGGTGGTACTGTTGGTGACTATGAAAACGTTTTATTTCTAGAGGCTGTCAGGCAGATGAAATATGAAGGCGATCACGTTCTCTATGTCCATGTCACCTATGTACCAGTGCTTGAGACACTTGGTGAGGCAAAGACAAAACCAACCCAGCATTCTGTAAAACTTTTGAGAGAAATTGGTATACAGGCTGATTTTATTATTGCTCGTAGCGAAAAACCTCTTGATAACGTGCGAAAGGAAAAAATCGCTTTGTTTTGTAATGTCCATGAAGAGGATGTCATTTCTGACTCCAATGTTGAAAATGTGTACGGCATTACCCTGCTTTTTGAGGAACAAGAGCTTTGTAAAAAAATACTTCGTAAACTACATTTGAGAAAAGGAGAAAATGATTTAAAAACATGGAAAAACTTTATTACAAAAATTAAAAAACTAGATAAAAAAGTAAAGATAGGAATTGTCGGTAAATATTTCGATATCGGTGCATACAAACTCTCTGATTCCTATATCTCTGTTATTGAGGCGGTAAAACATGCTGCGTGGAACAACAATGTATCACCTGAGATAGAATGGATTGATTCAAAACTCTTTGAAAAGCAGCCTGAAAAAATTTCTAATCTTGATATGGTAGATGGTATTATTGTTCCCGGTGGTTTTGGTCTTTCTGGAATCGAGGGAAAGATTGCAACCATTAAGTATGCACGTGAAAACAACATCCCATACCTTGGCTTATGTTTAGGTATGCAGCTAGCTGTCGTTGAATTTGCAAGAAATGTTTGTGGTTTAAAAAACGCTGATTCAACAGAAGTAGATAAAAACGCTCCCTATGGTGTAATAGATTTCATTCCAGAGCAGGTGAAGATACTGCAAGAATCTCGTTATGGTGCTTCAATGCGTCTTGGTTCTTATCCTGCAGTCCTTACAAAAGGTACCTTGATACAGAAACTCTATGGAAAAAATAAGGTGCATGAACGACACCGTCATAGATATGAAGTGAATCCAGAATATATTGAGACGCTTGAAAAACAGGGTCTTATTTTTTCAGGGAGATCACCTGACGGCGTTTTAATGGAATTTATGGAACTGCCGGATCATCCATTTTTTGTTGCAACGCAGGCACATCCTGAGTTTAAATCAAGACCTATGAAACCGTCTCCAATGTTTGATGGGCTTATTAAAGCGGCAAAGAAAAAAGAGAAATCACCTAAGATTGTATCTCCAGTTACAACGAGATAAGATTCTACATTGTTTTTGGTTCAAGCAACGTCCCATGTAACACGAGATTACTAGAGATAAACCACAAGGGTGGAACAAACGCGACAAGTATTATATAAATATTCAAAGAACTCAACATTATCGGTGTTGTCGAATACATAAAAATCACGATAACGCCTATGCATTTTCTTATGCAATCCCGGTCAAATGTTTTGATGGAAAACAGTTTATAAATCGAAAAGAGCGTTATTACGGTAAACACAAGAAGAACAGCAATCCGCAGAAGAATAGTAATTTCCCCTATTTGATTGAAAGGAAAGAGAAAAAGAAACGGTACAAATATCAAAAAACTTCGAACGAGTTCTACGGTGTATCCAACTGTTTTAAAGGCCATTGGTAAGGTTATTACTCCTCCCCGTGTTTCCGCTCCTAATCTGATCGCAATGGTGTTTGCCAGACCCTTTTTATCATGGTCGATATCTTTGATGGCACCGTTAATCATATTCATGAATAATACTTGTAATGCTCCAATGAGTGCAACAATCCAGATCAAGGGATTTGAAAGAAGTTGCTCGATAGACACCGTAGCTGCACCAAAAAGTATAAGGAGAAATATTGCTCCTGCGACAAAAACATCCATTCCTGGGTATTTTTTACTTGAAAAATCATAGATGGTTGCAAGGATATAAGCAAGTATTAAAATTGAAATGAGTAAGAAATAACTTACTAACTCTTTAAAGAAGAATGTTGACAAGATAAATGAAACTATCATGCAAGCAACGGCAAAATAAGCTGCGTTTTTTCTGGTAATACACCCGCTTACTAGTGGACGTGCAATGAGCTCTTTTGAAAGTTTATCTACTTTGATGTCGACGAGATCATTGATGACAAACCCGTAAACGTGAGAAAAACAACCAATGCAAAAAAGGATGAACAGTTGAAAGAACGTGATTTTGCCGACACCCCACATTGATAACGCGCCAAGTACTGGTGCGACACCTGTAAGACCCATGTTGAAAAGACGGCTAATCTCCAAGTATTTACGAATCATTTGACAATGAGTAAAATCAATGTACCATAAAAACCCATCGATTCTCATCCTATAGGTTTTTATAATGAACCTATATTTTTACATTAAATGTTTGAAAAACTTAGGGCCTTTGCAGATATCGGTAGAACACAAGGTATCACAACCACTGCAACTATCTCGATTGTTGGTGCATTAACTGCAACAGCAGCACCGGTTGAATGGTATCATATTGTGTATTTCACGATTCTTGCTATTTTCGCTCATATGGCACTGAACACGTATATTGCTTTAGGTGACATAGAATTGGATGCTCATACGTATGTACCTTCAAGAAATCCTGTTGCAAGCGGCATCTTATCTAAAAAAGACGCGGTACGTTTTATTTATGGAGGAACAATTGCTTGTGCACTGCTCATTCTTCTCCTCCTTCTTACCACTGAGTATATCTCTGTTTTTATGGCCTTTCTCTGTTTTATACCAGCATATGTATGGCTTCTCTGGTATGGATGGAAAGGGAAAAAATATCTCGTATCCTATGACCTTTCATTTTCTGTTGCATATGCATTCGACGTTCTCTTCGGTGTTTTTGCAATAGGAGGAATGCCAACAGTATATACTTGGATTTTTATCGGCGTTGTCATCTTTGCAGCAACCGCCTTTGCACAATGGGAAAACGGCCTAAAAGACGTTGATGCAGATCGAAGTGTCGGCGTAAAAAGCCTAGCGGTTGTCACCAATGTGAAGAACAATAAAAAACTCACTCTAACTCACCCCTATTTTATCTATGGATGTCTTTTGAAAATAGGATTTATCATTTGTTGTTTTATTGCATTTTTATATTTCAACAACATCTATTATCTCTTGTTTATTCTACTCTATGGCATACCCTCTCAAATCTTCATCATGTATAGATTTTTAACAAAAGAAAAAGCTATTGACCATAGGAAGACAATACTTCTTGATGTTACCTTTGCTGCTATTCTTGGATATACTGTGATTGTGGGAAAAACAGGGATTATACCTATTGTGTTGTTAATTGTCTATCTTATTGGGGGATATCTTATCGGTTCTGCTTTTCAATACAAATCTGAGTTTAAATTCGGTAGATTTACAAAATCAAAATAAACTGACTCTTTTTGGAAATGTTTTAACTACTTTTTAGGTCTTATATATACGTCTATTGCTCGTGCCGCACGTTTCCCAGCACCCATCGCAAGAATAACCGTTGCAGCTCCTGTTGCAATATCGCCACCAGCAAACAATCCTGGAATAGAAGTTCGACCATTATCATCTGTTTTAATATTTCCCCATTTTTCAATTACTAATCCTTTTACCGTTTTTGGAATCAATGGATTGGGACTTTGTCCAATAGCAATAAGTGCGGTATCAATCTTGATTATTTCCTCAGAACCAGGTATGGGAATGGGGCGTCTCCTTCCAGAATCATCAGGCTCCCCAAGCTTCATTTTAATGCACTCAACTTGTTTGAGAAGACCATTCTCATCACCGATAAATTCCGTTGGATTTGTTAGCAGTTTAAAGAGTACGCCTTCTTCTTTCGCATGTTCAATTTCTTCAGCTCTTGCAGGCATCTCTACCTCTGATCTACGATAAATGATATAAGATTTCTCTGCACCAAGTCTCAGAGATGTTCTTGCACAATCCATAGCAACATTTCCCGCACCAAATGTTGCAACAATCTTACCAATTTTAACAGGAGTATCATACTCAGGAAAACGATATGCTTTCATCATATTAACCCGAGTGAGAAATTCATTTGCCGAATACACTCCATCAAGATTTTCACCAGGAATCTTTAGCCAACGTGGAAGTCCTGCACCTGTACCGATAAATACTGCATCATATTCATCAAGCAGTTCATCAACTGTGATCGTTTTTCCAACGACAATATCATAGTTGATATCCACGCCTAGTTTTTTGATGTAGTCAACCTCTGCATTAACAATCTTTTTTGGAAGACGAAACTCAGGTATTCCATACATGAGAACGCCACCAGGAGCATGCAATGCTTCAAAAACAGTTACTGCATGACCCATTTTTGCAAGATCACCAGCACAAGTAAGCCCAGCAGGTCCTGCGCCAACGACAGCTACCTTTTTACCAGTAGATTTAGCTTTCTTAGGAATTTTTACACCTTTTTCTCGTTCATAATCAGCGATAAAACGCTCTAACCTTCCAATACCAACAGGTTCTCCAAGCTTTAAGAGAGTACATTTTCCCTCGCATTGATCTTCATAAGGACATACCCGTCCAGAAACAGCAGGAAGGCTATTTTTTGCCTTGACGACCTCAGCAGCTTTATCAAAATCACCCTCTGCAATACAGGCAATAAAACCAGGAATATCAATTTCTACAGGACATCCCTCGATACATGGCTTGTTTTTACATTGAAGGCATCGTTTTGCTTCTTCAATTGCAGTTTCTTTATCATATCCATAGGGTACTTCGTTAAAATTTTTAACCCGCTCTTTTGGAGGCTGTTCAGGCATTTCATGTTTTGTTTTTTTAACAGCCATGTTTACACACCTGCCAATCTACAAGATTCTTCTTCCTCATGGATAAACCTGCGGTTCCGAAGCATTAAATTTTTAAAATCTACTTTATGGCCATCGAATTCTGGGCCGTCAACACAGGCAAATTTTGTTTCTCCATCTATTGAAACCCTGCAGCCACCACACATCCCGGTACCATCAACCATGATTGGATTAAGACTCACCAGTGTTTTAATGTTATATTTTCTTGTCAGATCAGCAACCACCTTCATCATAATCACTGGGCCTATTGCCATAACCATATCTATCTTTTGTTTTTCATCAATTAATTTCTGCAAGACATCACTGACAAAACCTTTGTGCCCTTTTGATCCATCATCTGTTGTGATAAATAACTCATCACTAAAGGCATCGATTTCTTTTTCCAGCATAAGCAGACTCTTATTTCTTGCCCCCAGAATTGAGATGACATGATTTCCCTCATTTTTTAGTGCTTTTACAACCGGATACAATGGTGCGATTCCAACACCGCCACCAATCATAACAACCGTACCATATCTCTTAACCTCAGACGGTACACCAAGCGGACCTGCAAAATTTACAATTGAATCACCAACGTTAAGCGTACCAAGTTGTTTGGTTGTTTTGCCAACTTCCATAAAAATTATTGTAACAGTTCCGTCCATCCTATCAAAATCAGCAATAGTGAGAGGTATTCTTTCACCTTTCTCATCTATTCTAAGGATGATAAATTGACCTGCCTCTGCTTTTTTTGCTACAAGTAATGCTTTAATCTTCATCAGTTTAACGTTTTCTGATAATACCTTTTTTTCAACGATCTCATACATGGACAACACATCATATTACTTCTTTTTCTGATACCCTGTATTTAGGATATTTTTTAATACTTTATGATAAGTTCAAATAAGTCCAGAACATTCATTTTATTAAGAAAAAAAAGAGTAGGAGGAGAGATGGTTCTCTACGTTTCGGGTTTCATAACCAATGCTCGACCGCATCTGCCATCAAGTTTGATGACTAAAGGGTTAGAAAGCCGTATGTGTTTTATAAATTTCAATTCCTTTTGTGTTTTCTGATTTTCGAGCCACTCCCAATCAATAAAACTTTCTTGGGAGTCAAACGTTGTGTTGATATAGCCGATTTCTCTAGATATAATATTCTGGAAAAAATGCGTTCCTTGCGAGGGTTTGATGTTAAAATTTTTAAGTGCTGTTTCTACCATGACTCTAACACCAGATATTTGACTCCATCTTACGGGTATGCCAAGCCATCTGTCCTGGGTTCCCCATCTTCCAGGTCCAATTAATATAAATGGCGATGGTGATGCTGCTAGGGTCTTGTTTATAATTCCAACTTCATCGGCAATTTCGATAGTTTTGGAAGAATCAAAAGATTTGGGGGGAACATAAACAATATCTTTAATTGTGTCTATAACCCCATTTCCTAAGGCTTGGTCAGAACGAATAAAAACATCCTCTCGATTCTCTTCATTTTTATCCCAGGCGATCTCATAATGTTCATGTGATATAACAAGCGGTCGAATTTGTAGAATAGAAAACATGGCATGGTTTTTGTGTTTTTCATCAAAAGTTACTGCAAACTCAATTTCCACAGGACGTCCCATGCCCTTTTGTCCAACATCCATGATGTCTTGAAGAAGAGATGCAAGCGGAAACACGTCATATTTCAGAATTCCAGCAAAGGTGATAAGACGAGAACCTTGTCCATCCATTCCATCTCTGATCATTCCATCATTTCTATCGTAGGTGCTCGCGATGAATCTTAGGGTGCCATCATTTTCGATGTCATTAATATTCAGTTTTATTAATGTTGAATCATCTTTTTCAGAGAGTTTGAAATCTTTTTTCGCTGTGTTTAATGCATAAAGGTTTCGCTGCGAGTTTTCAAGTATGGATTCTGTTGTTGAAAAATCAGGGATGATGTTCGGATAGCGTGGAGAAAATCTAAGAACTCTCTCGCCACCAACCACTGTTTTACCTAAACCCATGGCAACACTGATAATTCCATCTTCATATGTTTGATGGGAAACTGGATAAAAATTATATGATTGTACAACACCTGAAAACGTTGGATAAAATCGTCCTCTATATTCCCTGCCGACAAGCTCCTGGACTATTACAGCCATTTTTTCCTCTTCAATTTTAGATGCCGTTGATTGAATATAGACTCTTGCATCCTTGTAAAACACCGATGCATGCACAAGTTTTATTGCCTGACAGAGCTGTTTCAACCGAACCTTATCATCCTTATGCTTATTAGGAAGCATATATGTAGCGTATAATCCTGCAAATGGATGATTCGAAGAGTCTTCAAGAATGCCAGATGATCTGATTGCCAGTGGAGAGGTAAAGTGCTGTAATAGATGAGCGAGTTTGGCTTTTAATTCTTTTGAAAGACTGCCTTTTAGGAAGGCTTGTGCAATTTCACTGTCAGAGATGTTCTCTTCATTTACGAATTTATGGAGATCATTTTCTGCAATGAATTTGTCAAATTCTTCAGTTCCAATAACAACAGTACTTGGTACTGTTATTGTGATGTTTTTATATTTCTTTTCGAAGTTATATCTTGCCAAAAGCGATCGTATAAAGGCAATGCCCCGTCCTTTCCCGCCTAGAGATTCTCCTCCAATTCTAGTGAAAGAAGAATCAAATTCAAATTTTTGTTGAGAGAAATCAGTGATTACACCAAGCTGTTTTTTCCTCCTAGTTTCATTAAAAACGTCTACGAGATGTTTTCTCATCTCATCAAGGCTTGTGAAATCAGATACCTTCTGAGGACGTAATTCCATTGCAAGTTTGAATTCACCTCGTGCCATCAGCCAGTTTGAAAAATCATTTCTATTTGCATGGAACTTTATTGATTCAAGAGGGACTTTTTGAAGAGATTGTTCAAACTCTTTCATGTTTGAGGCACGTCCAATTTCAGTTGTTGCACTAGGGGATATATTTTCTGCTACGTTTTTTGTTTCTTTTGATTTTCTCTTTGATGGTAGAAGAAAAATAAAATCTCCAAACCCAAGATGATTTAGAAGAAAATCCTGAAGATCCTGTATTAATGTTGGTGAAGTTTTATCTAAGAAATGTGCACCAATATTTTCTGCTTTTTTTCTGTTTTCTGGGTCGGTCGACTGCATTAAGATTGGAATGTAGCTTTTTTCTTTTTTTATTAATTGGACGAAGTTGTAGCCAGCGTTTGGGTCATCTTTTCCATTCTGTTTGAATCGAACATCTGATATCATGCCAAGCAGATAGTCTTTGTACTGTTCATACAATCTCATACCGTCTTCAAAGGTTTCTGCAAGTAGAATTTTTGGTCGCCCTCTTCTTCGAATTAGTTTTTGCATTTCGTTAAGATCCTCAGAGATGGACCGTTCTGTCTGTTGCACAATTTCAGTGTAAATAATTGGTAAAAACATAGAATAATCACGAATCGAATCTTCAAGCATGATAATTACTTGTACATTGCTTGTTACCGTATCGAAGCAAACGTTAATTTTATCCTCAATGTATTTTATTATTGCCAAAAAGAGACTTGAGTCGCCATTCCAAAAAAATGCTTTGTCAACTCCTGTTTTTCCCTCTTTTTGTTGGATGAGATTCAAATCACTTGTTTCGGTTGCTAAGAGGATGACTGGTAAATCAGGATATATTTTTTTTATTTTTTTTCCAAATTCAAAAGGATCCATCCCTATGTTTTTTGACATAGTGATGACTAAGTCATACTTGTTTTTTTCTACCTTTGACAGTGCGTTTTTTCCTGAAGAAACACGAGTGACACGTGGTGGTGAGCTGAGATGGAGTTGTCCATATTCTCCGACGACCATTTCTGAGATGAGACCTTCCTCTTCGATGATAAAGGCATCATATAAGCTTGAAACAAGAAGTATTTCTCTTACTTTAAAAGGCATAAGGGTATGGAACATCTGACTTAGAAGCTCAGAATCATCATTAGAAACATTATGCACTTTGGGGGATTCAAGGAAGGAATTGCTTTCTTTCATGATTTTCCCTTGCCAAATAGGTTAGGATGATAAGAATTTTTGCGCAGTGTTTTTTTCTAATAATAATGTTTTTACCTCTTATCTCATATATTTACCGACAAACTCATCAACCTCAGGTATACCGCCTTGTAGAATGATGTAGCCGTTATGAGGTTCCCTCTCAGTAATTTCTCCTGCAATTGGTGTTAGCATTATCTTTTTTACTTCTTCTAAATTACTGGTATGACCTAAAGCCCAGCATAGTTTCATGTATGCAACCTCAGGCAACATATTCTCTGCAGGTACCACACCGATCTTTAATAAATCACGTCCTGTATCATAAACATACATCTGAACATACCCCCACAATGTCTGAACTGTCATGTATACTGCGATTCCTTCGTCAATTGCACGCTTTAAAGGTTCGTACAGGGGTTTATTTACATGACCTAACCCTGTACCAGCTATCACTATACCTTTATATTTATGGTCAATAAGGGATTCGATCATATCTGGCAACATATTCGGGTAATAGTAAACAATCGCTACTTTCTCTTCAAATGCTGTATCTATTATCACATCTCGATCTTTTCTGCGTTTGTTATAATCTTTTCTTAAATATTTAAATTCCGTGGGGGTTACAGTTGCTAATGGTATATCGCCAATAGTTCTAAACGTACTTCTATAGCTACTGTGCATTTTCCGAACGCGTGTGCCTCGATGTAGTAAATTGTATTGGTCACTTGTTGGTCCGAACATACATACAATTACCTCAGCAATATCGCAATATGCAGCAGTCCTTGTAGCGTTGATTAAATTAAGCGCGGCATCACTTGAAGGTCTGTCCGACGACCTCTGCGAACCCACTAACACTATTGGCACTGGTGATTTCTGAACCATGAATGATAATATTGCTCCGGTATGATGCATAGTATCTGTACCGTGACCAATCATGATACCGTCGACTCCATTCTCTATCTCTCTACCAATAGCCTTTGCAGTTGTTATGTACTGTTCTGGACCCATATTTTCGCTGAAAATACCATACAATTTTTCGGTCTTTAAATTGCAGATACCAGCGAGTTCCGGCACAGCACCATACAACTCACCTGGAGTAAACGCAGGGATAACAGCTCCAGTACGATAATCTAACCTTGATGCAATTGTACCACCAGTTCCAAAAAGTGTAACATTAGGTTTTTTTGAATTCCTTGGGAATTCTGATTCTGGAATTTTATAATGCCCCTCTTTATACCCTACTTCTTCTACTGATTTTATTGAATTGATTTTTATACCCACATTATAGCCATTATGAAGTTTTAATACGATGTGTTGGTCATCTTCAGTTTCCGCTCGTGGAAGAATAATACCCTTGAATATGCCTCGAGTTGATTTAATTATTACATCACTCCAGACTTTTACACCAAACTCTTTAAGTTTCTTTTTTGCAGCTCCACGATAGCCTTTGTATATATCTTCTTCTACCACTCTGATCACCTTATTGATAATGTATAGATACTTTCAACTAATTTTTGGATTTTTATTAAAGAGGGAATAGGAATGGACTATAATAGATATAGTTTACTCCCGAATTTCACAAGAACAGCACTTTCCTTTTTAATTATTACTTATAAAATATAGAAATATATTACAAATTTCGTAATATTTAGATAATAGGTGAAGTATTTGACCTGCACGATGTCTAAAGAATTAATCGATGATGAAAAATACTACAGCGAGTTAGGTTTAAAATGCGGGTTAGAAATTCATCAACAATTACTTACAGAGAAAAAATTATTCTGTCGCTGTAGAGCAGTACTGCACCGTGATGAACCTAGTGCAGTAATCCTGCGACACATGAGACCTACACTTTCAGAACTAGGTGAATATGATGGTACAGCGTTAATGGAATTCAAAACTAAAAAGAACGTAATTTATCAACTCTACGATGATACAGTCTGCACCTATGAGATGGATGATACACCACCTTTTCGCCTAAACCAACAGGCATTAGACATAGCTCTTGAAGTTTCCCTTTTACTTAATTGCAGTATTGTAGATGAAATTCATATTAGTAGGAAACAATATTTGGATGGTAGCATCCCCACAGGTTTCCAAAGGACGGGGATTATTGGTATTGAAGGATGGATTCCTTATAAAAACAGAAAGATAAGAATTATCCAACTTGGATTAGAGGAAGATGCATGTAGAGAAATAAGCGATGTTGGGCATAAAATTATATTTAAAACTGATCGGTTAAGTATACCACTTGTGGAGGTCGTAACCTATCCGGATATTCTAACCCCTGCAGAGGCTGGTGAAGTCGCTAACCTTATCGGAAGGTTGCTGAGATCAACCGGTAAAGTGCGAAGAGGCATGGGTAGCATCCGTCAGGATGTAAATGTAAGTATTGATGGGGGTACGAGGGTTGAGCTTAAAGGGGTTCCAAAACTTCAATATATAGCAAAAGCAGTGGCTAATGAAGCAAGAAGACAAAAGGCTCTACTTGATATCCGTGATGAACTGAGATTACGTGGTATTTCAGAAAGAACTTTTCAGAGTGAATATCAAGATGTTACATCAATATTTAAAAATTCGGGGTGCGAACGGTTTAAAGAAGTTATTAAAAACAAAGGTAAAATCTACGGAATAGTACTTCGTGTTTTTGCAGGCATATTTGATAAACCTACACAACCAGGTAAAACCTTCGGCGATGAGATTGCAGGTCGTGTGAGAGTCATCGCATGTCAAGATGTGATGCCAAATATTGTGTATAGCAATCATTTTGAAGAATTTAGTCTAAGTTCAGAAGAGATAAATCACTTAGAAACGCTTTTTAATGCCAAATCAACAGATACTATAGTATTAGTCTGGGGTGATGAAGCTGATGTTAAGACTGCTGTAGAAGAGATCAAAATACGGGCAGTAGATGCAACGATTGGTGTACCTTCAGAAACCAGACAGGTCTTCTCAGATGGTACAAATGATTTCGAACGGATCTTACCAGGACCGAATAGGATGTATCCTGATACTGATTCACCGCCGGCACCAATATTGGAGGAACATTTAGAACATATTAGGAAGGTTTTACCAGAACGTATATGGGATTGTGAAAAAAGATTAGAAAAACTCAGGCTTCCCGAACCACTGGTCAAGTCCATTAGTATATCCCGAAATTTAAAAGTATTTAATAAAATAGTAGAAAAGTTGGATGTAAACCCAATGCTTGTAGCTGTGACTTTAGAGGAGAAACTGAAGTGGTTACGAAGAAAAGGTAAAAATGTGGATTTAATTTCAGATGAAAGCGTATATCAATTATTTGAAATGTTAAGTAAAAATAAATTTAGTAAGGAAGCAATACCGGCTATTCTTGAGTTTTTAGCAGATAATCCTGATAAGACTGTGAAGAATGTAATTGCAGAATTAGGTATAAAACCTATGTCTATTGAGGAATTACAGAATGTTGTCGATGAAGTATTAGCCCAATATTCTAATCCTAAAAAGACCAATCGCCCATTTAAAATTATTATGGGTGAAGTTATGAAGGTTGCTCGAAATAGAATAGATGGTAAAATTGTAAAAGAAGTAGTTGAAACTAAGTTGGGGATATCTATGGGGTAACAACTCTATCTAGGTACTTGGGAAGATCATTGGATTATCATTGCTCAGATATGCGTGAGCGATTCTGTCGATCCGAAATGTTCTCTGCTCATTTCTAAGAAAGCAATATGCCCCTATATATT
>Ga0209979_1003512_pt1 | contig 13765 bp, 14 predicted proteins | sample AnhtaG_FD_183114 | JGI IMG/M metagenome (GOLD analysis project Ga0209979, IMG submission 183114) | Deep subsurface microbial communities from Anholt, Denmark to uncover new lineages of life (NeLLi) - Anholt_01485 metaG (SPAdes) (version 2) | ecosystem: Environmental > Aquatic > Marine > Oceanic...
TATCGATGACTTTACAGAAGATGTCAGGGCTAAAAGAGGGGGCTTGTATCTTTGGTTACTGGGTATCTGACCCGCAAAGATATGGAATAGTAGAGTTTAATGAAAATAATGAAGTTATAGGCATAGAAGAAAAACCGAAAATTCCTAAATCAAGCTATGCTGTTCCCGGACTTTATTTTTATGATAATGAGGTTGTGGATATAGCTAAAAATCTAAAGCCATCCGCTCGGGGGGAGTTGGAGATAACTGATGTAAATTTAACTTACTTAAAGAAAGGGAAGCTTAAAGTGGAGCTTTTAGGACGGGGTTATGCCTGGCTAGATACCGGCACCCCGGACAGTCTGCTTGATGCCTCCAATTATATTGCTACCATTGAAAGACGTCAGGGGTTAAAGATTGGCTGTATAGAAGAAGTGGCTTTTAGGATGGGTTATATAGATAGTAAACAATTCGAAAAGATAATTGACCAATCACCAGAGAATGAATATAAAAAATATCTAAAGATAATCTTAAAAGAACATAAAAATAGAGGTAGGGATTAATGAATTTTAAAGAAGGGGAAATTAAAGGGGTAATAATTGAAAAATTAATTAAATATTCGGATGAGAGAGGATTTTTAGCAGAGACCTTTAGAATAGATAATTTGCCTGATAAACTGCGGCCGGAGATGAGCTACATCTCTTATACTAAGCCGGAGATAACCCGAGGCCCTCATGAACATAAGGAGCAGACCGATATATTTTGTTTTATGGGGCCGGGCAATTTTAAGGTTAAACTTTGGGACAATCGAAAAGAAAGCGATAATTATGGAAATTGTCTGGAGGTAATTGGTGGAAAAGATAATCCTATCAGGGTAATTGTTCCTCCCGGGGTAGTTCATGGTTATAAAAATATTTCAGAAGAGGTAGATGGAATGGTCTTAAATTATCCCGATAAATTATATCGAGGTTGGGATAAAAAAGAAGAGGTGGACGAGATAAGGCACGAGGATAAAGAAGATGAATTTTATTTAGATTTTATTAAAGAGGATAAATAGTCTATGATCTGGCTTATTGGAAATAAAGGGATGCTTGGTAATGATGTAGAAAAATTATTGAAAGAACGAGGGCTTACTTATTGGGCTAGTGATAATGAAGTCGATATTGGTGATTATAAAGCGCTGGAGAAATTTGGAAAAGATAAGAAAATTGAATGGGTAATCAATTGTGCAGGTTATACTCAAGTAGATAAGGCAGAAGAAGAAATAGATGAGGCCTTTAGGATAAATAAAGATGGGATTAGGAATATTGCCTTATTTTCGGCAAAGAAACAGATTAGATTAATTCATATCTCTACTGACTATGTCTTTGATGGCCGGCAAGAGGGGACTGCTGTCTATAGCGAAGATGATAAAACTAATCCTATAAATATATATGGTAAAAGCAAATTAGCCGGAGAAGAGGAAATAAAAAAAATATTAGAGAAATATTTTATTATTCGTACTGCCTGGCTCTATGGATTACAAGGGAACAATTTTGTTTATACTATGTTAAGATTATTCAAAGGAAGAGATTTAGTAAAGGTAGTAGAAGACCAGTGGGGTTCTCCAACTTATACGGTGGATTTAGCGGGGGCTATTTTAAAGATAATAGAAGATGATTCAGTTAGTTATGGGATATATCATTTTACCAATGAAGGCGTGACCAATTGGTATGAATTTGCCCGGACCATTTATAAGAAAGCTAAAAGATTAGGATTGATTGAGAGCAATAAAAAAGTAGAGATACAGCCTATCAAGACTGAAGATTATCCTACAGCAGCTGGGAGGCCAAGATATTCAGTTTTATCTAAAGAGAAGATAAAGAAAGAATTTAATATAAAGATTAGAGATTGGGATAAAGCATTAGAAGATTTTTTGGGGTCTTTGTCATTGTGAACAAAGTAAAGCAATCTCAAAAAATAAATGAGAGAAGTATTCTCAAATTCTGAAATTTAAAGGGCGATAGATTCCTGCCTTCGCAGGAATAACGATAAGTAAAGAGGATTATTTATGATGAAAAGAAGATTAAAAAATATTTTAGTTACTGGCGGTGCAGGATTTATTGGTTCTAATTTTATTCATTATGTTTTTAATGAAACTAAATTTAATGGTAGAATAATCAATATAGATAAACTAACCTATGCCGGTAATTTAGAGAATTTAGTAGAGATTGATAATAAATACGGTGGAGAGAGATATTTTTTTGAAAAGGCAGATATCTGTGATTTTGATAGCCTTAAAAGGATATTTGAGAAATATGATATTGACACCGTAGTCAATTTTGCTGCAGAGTCACATGTAGATAGGTCTATATTTGGACCGAAGGATTTTGTGCAAACCAATATTATGGGGACATTTACTCTTTTAGAATTGGCAAGAGAAAATTGGAAAGGCAGAGAAGATGCACTCTTTCATCATATCAGCACTGATGAGGTCTACGGTTCTATACAAGAGGGGGAATATTTCTATGAAGAGACTACCTACAAACCCAATAGCCCTTATTCTGCCTCTAAAGCTTCCTCAGACCATCTGGTAAGAGCTTATCATAAAACCTATGGCTTGCCTACCACCATTTCTAATTGTTCTAACAATTATGGGTCCTATCAATTTCCGGAAAAACTAATTCCTCTGATGATGTTAAATATTTTAGAGGAGAAAGATTTGCCGGTATATGGCGATGGAAGAAATGTGCGGGATTGGTTATATGTTGAGGACCATTGTAGTGCTGTATGGGAGATAATAAATAAGGGGAGAGATGGCGAGACCTATAACATTGGCGGAGAAAATGAATGGGAAAATATAAAGTTGGTTAATTTTCTTTGTGAAAAGATAGCTAAGGTAAAGGGAAAAAATGAGGGCTATTATAAGAGATTAATTACCTTTGTTAAAGACAGACCTGGGCATGATAGAAGATATGCCATAAACTGTGATAAAATAAAAAATGAGTTAGGTTGGAAGAGGCAATATAATTTTGAAGAAGGATTAGATTCTACTATCAAATGGTATATGACTAATAAAGGCTGGGTTGATAGAGTAAGAAGTGGGGAATATAAAAAATGGGTAGAAAAGAATTATGGATTGAGATAAGATTATTATGAAGGCAAAAGAATCAATATAAGTAAAAAGGGAAAAAATACAGGAATGGCCAAAGGTTGCTATAATTATTCTTAATTGGAATGGCTGGAAAGATATAATAGAATGTTTAGAAAGCGTATTTAGAAATAATTATCCCAATTATCAAGTAATAGTTATTGATAATGGTTCTAAAGATGGATCTATCAGAAAAATAAGAGAATATTGTGAAGGAAAGATTAAATTAAAATCAAAGTTTTTAAAATATTCTAGTGAAGACAAGCCAATAAAAATAATAGAATATGAAAGGGAAGAAATAGAAATAGAATGGGGCAAGAAGAGGGAAACCATAAATTTACCTTCAAATAAAAAACTCATACTAAAAAATGAGAAGAATTATGGATTTGCTAAAGGTAATAATATCGGGATAAAATATGTTTTGAAGGTGTTGGAAGTAGGTTATGTTCTGCTTTTGAATAACGATACTGTGGTTGATAAGAGATTTTTAAAATCTGGGATAGAACTTATGGAAAGGGAAAAAGGAGTTGAAATCATTACCGGCAAAATATTTTATTATGATGACCCTTAAAGGATATGGGCAGCAGGAGGACATATAAATCTTTTTTTTGGGACTGGTGGGGGGATTGGGTCTAATCAATTAGACAAAGGCAATTTAATAAAATTAAAGATATTGACTATGCTCTTGTAAACATGATGTTGGTAAAGAAATCGATTATAGAAAAAGTGGGGTTTTTACCTGAATGCTATTTTGGAACGGGAGAAGAAATGGAATTTGCCATTAAAGCTTCAAAAAAAGGATACAAAATAATATACAATCCAAATTCTATTATTTTTCATAAGGTTGGGATGAGCAGTAGCCGTTCATTAAAATATAGGTATAATACACGGAGGACCAGATTGCTCTTTATAGAGATAAATTTTCCTAAGCCCTGCTAAAGATTTTGGTTTATTTTATTTATAATTATGTGTGAATATCATCTTAGGTTTAGAAAGAAATATTATAAGAAATTAGATGTTTTTCATTTAGCCCTTCATGATCATAAATACAAAAAATTTATATCGATTGCAAAAAAAGCCATACTTTGCATTATACATGAAAGGGCAAGCCTAAGTCTTTTGAAAAGATACGGAAAAGTATTTTTTGCCCCGCCGGATGATAGTGAAGAGATACAAAAGTCTATAAAGTCAGCTTTTGAACAAAATAAGGACAGAGTGAGAGTAGGCTCAGACCTTGAAATGCTAAATTATGATAGAAAAAAATTGGCATAAGGCCTATCGGTCTGCTTGAAGATAGGGAAATAATTTCAATGGCAATAAAGCTTAACAATCGAATACTATTTCTGTCTCTGCTTTTTATATCCCCTATTTACTTTCTAATAATCAAACTGGGAATAGGGCATGTAAATACTACACTTGTAGCCGCTATTCCAGTTTTGCTTTTGTTCTTAATTTCTTACATTATGCTAATACTAATATTGTTTCATGGAAGATGGAAAGTTGGTAAAATTCAATACTTAGATTTATTTGTTATTATATACTTTTCATTGGGAATAATTCAAACATTAAACCCTCATCTACCTAATATTCTGTACGGAGTAAGGGGAATCCATGAACATTTGCTATGGATTTCCAGTTATTTTATTGCTCGCTTGATGTTTTATTCAGAGCACGATTGCGAAACTTTGATTAAAGTTATCATGGTTGCCTCATTGATCAGTTGTTGTTATGGCATTTTAACAATGTATATTGGTGTTGAGCGTTTTGAAAGTTCTTATCTGGAATTTATTGCACGAGAAGACATCTTGTTTGTAAAAAGATCTGTTGGAACGATTGCGTCTCCCTTTGGTTTTGGTCTTCTCTGTGCTATTGGGTTAGGGGCATCATCGTCTTTAAATTCTCCTTTTTACAATAAGCGTTTTGGATTATTTGTTGCTTTTATATGCTTTGTTGGCGGTATTATAATTGCTAGTTCAAGATTAGTAATATTAGGTGTTTTTTTCAGTTTTGCTTTCGTGGTGGTCCTTCAAAGGAACAAATTAACTTTTAGGAAAGTTATGAAAGCATCTGCTTTAATTATATTAGTTTTTTTTATTCTTACACTTGCAATAAAATATTTTAATGACACTTTATACGTAAAAAGGTTGTTGTCGATTCTGTCTTTTCAAAATGAAAGTAACTTGCTTGCAAGATATTATGTATGGAGAAATTTATTACCTTTTGCAGAGACAAACCCGTTAGGGTATGGCACAGGCGCTTTGGGATCAGCATGTTATAGATATGGCTCTGTCGTGGGAAATAATCTGATAGCAGATAATAACTATATCGAAATTCTCATTGAGCAGGGTGCGCTGGGTGTTATTTTATATCTATTAATTATCACCTCATCTATTATTGCAAGCGCGAGATTATTTAAACGTGATAAGACGGGGATATCGAGATTTGTGTTATTTATTTCTGTGCTTTTTGCTGTTTCTTCTGTAGGTGCCCCACCTCTTAAAGCTTTTCCGGGGAATCTTTATTTTTGGACTGTTCTTGGCGCTTTCTCAGCATATCAGTCTAAGTCAATTATAGATGGTTCAAAGGTCAAAGATCATGGTTAGACTTTCCCTCGACATCATCATAATCAACTGGAATGCTGGACAACAACTTCGAGAATGTCTTAAATCTGTGGCAGTGGCGCGGTGTGATGGGTTTGAGATAAGCAGAGTCGTGGTTGTGGATAATGCATCCATGGACAGGTCGGCTGACAGTTGGGACGATATTGATCTTCCACTCGTTGTTATTAGAAATACTTCCAATAAAGGTTTTGCTGCTGCCTGTAATCAAGGAGCCAAAGGAAGTCAGGCTGATTACTTGCTTTTTCTTAATCCTGATGCTCGTCTTTTAAAAAATTTATTATCAAAACCAGTTGCTTTTATGGAAGATGAAAGAAATAAACAAATAGGTATTGTTGGTATTCAGCTTGTTGATGAAAGAGGAGAGATAGCTCGTACATGTGCACGCTTCCCGACCCTAAAACAATTTATTATAAAAATATTAGGATTGGACCTCTTATTTCCGAATCTATTCACAAGCCATTTTATGATTGAATGGGATCATAAAAATGATAGAATCGTTGATCATGTAATAGGTGCGTTTTTTTTGGTAAGGAGGCAATTATTTGATAAGCTTGATGGTTTTGATGAAAGGTTTTTTGTCTATCTTGAAGATGTTGATTTTTCATATCGAGCAAAGCAATTAGGATATAGTTCTTATTATTTAACATCAGCTCAAGCGTGTCATAAAGGTGGAGGTTCCTCAGAAAAGGTTAAAGATATACGATTGTTTTATTCGTTACGGAGTCGTATATTGTATGGATATAAACATTTTAATTGGATTTCAGCAACTCTTCTTGCTCTTTGTACATTAACAATTGAACTAATAACAAGAATTATTTTTGCAATTATAAAGGGCTCATTTATTGATATTGTTGAAACGCTAAGAGCATATAAATTACTTTGGTCTGCTATTCCAAGGTTAATATTAAATGGTAGGTAATTATATGAAAGTATTACTTTTAAGTCGTTATGGTAATCTTGGCGCAAGTAGCAGAGTTCGCTCATTTCAATATGTTCCTTATTTGGATAAAAAAGGTATTAAGGTTGATATTTCGCCTTTATTTTGTGATGAATATATTAAGAATTTTTATGAGCATGGAATCAAACCGATAGGCCTTGTCATGAAGGCATACATTAGGCGATTAATATCTCTTACGAAAATTAAAAGATATGATTTATTGTGGATAGAGAAAGAGTTGTTTCCTATGTTACCTGCATGGGGAGAGGAATTATTTGCCGAATTAAAAATTCCTTATATTGTAGATTATGATGATGCAATTTTTCATAATTATGACTTAAACAAAAATAGATTGATTCGTTTCTTTTTAAAAGATAAAATAGATATTGTGATGAAAAAAGCAGCTTCAGTCATTGTGGGTAATGATTATTTGGCAGAGCGAGCTCACAAGGCTGGTGCAAAAAGAGTTGAATATTTACCTTCAGTCGTAGACTTAGAAAAGTATAAATTTACGGATAAGTTCAGCACGGATATTTTTAGAATAGGATGGATTGGTTCGCCTTCTACGGTCAAACATTTACATTTGATACATAATGTGTTGAAAAAGTTTTGCGCGGAAACTGTTGCACGCTTAATAGTAGTTGGAGCAGGCGAGATAGATTTAGTGGGTGTACCTGTAGAAATTAGGGAATGGATAGAAGATACAGAGGTAGTAAACATTCAAGATTTTGACGTAGGCATAATGCCCTTAGCCGACGAACCATGGGAAAGAGGCAAGTGTGGTTTTAAATTAATACAGTATATGGCTTGCGGATTACCGGTAATAGGGTCGCCTGTAGGGGTGAATGCAAAGATCATTAAACACGGAATTAATGGGTATCAAGCTAAGAATATTAATGAGTGGATCTGGGCTTTACAGAAGTTAAAAGGCGATCAAAAATTACGTCAGAAAATGGGGGAAGCAGGTAGAGAAATTGTTAAAAAAAAGTATTGTCTTCAAGTAACTGCTCCACGATTAGTGAAGATATTATATTCTGTAATTAAGTCTAATTAGAAATATACATAAGACTTAAACAACCAGAAACATTTATTAAAATAGTGAGAATTCGGCATTTGTAAGAGTGGAAATTAGAGTAATTGTCTATATCTTCCATTTATACTTTGATATAATAAAATATAAGGCTAGGGAATACATATATTTCTTAAAATACTTTCTCTATTATATATTAAAAATGGGAGTCTAAGTTATAGAAAAAATTATCAATGAAAATTTATATTATGTAAGCAGGTTATCAAAATGAATTTATATGAAAAAATAAAAAATAAACAAGAAAAATTATCAGTTATAGGTTTAGGCTATGTTGGTTTGCCTTTAGCTTTAAGCTTTGCCAAGAAAGTGGAAGTCATAGGGTTTGATATAAATAAGAAGAAAGTAGAAGCTTATAAGAAGGGGATAGATATAACTAGTGAAGTAGGTAATAAAAGCCTAAGAGAAACTACTGCTTTTTTAACTTCCAATGAGGAAGAATTACAAAAAGCTAAATTTCATATAATTGCCGTGCCTAGTCCCATTAATCCTGATAAAACACCCAATTTAGATGCCGTAATTAGGGCGAGCAAAATAGTAGGAAGGAATTTAGTTAAAGGCTCTATTGTGGTTTATGAATCTACTGTTTATCCGGGGGTTACAGAAGATATTTGTAAGCCTATTTTGGAAAAAGAATCAGGATTAAGATGTGGAATTGACTTTAAAATAGGATATTCTCCAGAGAGAATAAATCCTGGAGATAAGATTCATAGATTAGAAAAGATAAAAAAAGTAGTATCTGGAATGGATGAAGAGACCTTGGATATTATTGCTAAGATTTATGGTCTAATTATTGAAGCAGGGATATATAAAGCAGAAAGCATAAAAGTAGCAGAAGCAGCAAAGGTGATTGAAAATTCCCAAAGAGATATAAATATTGCCTTTATGAATGAGTTATCAATTATTTTTAATAAATTAGGTATTGATACTCAGGCAGTGCTTCGAGCTGCCAGTACAAAATGGAATTTTTTAAAATTTACCCCAGGATTAGTAGGAGGTCATTGCATAGGTGTAGATCCATATTATTTAACTTATAAAGCTGAGCAAATAGGTTATCATTCACAAATTATCCTTGCGGGAAGAAAGATTAACGATGATATGGGGAAATATGTAGCTGAGAACACCCTAAAGCAACTTATTAAAGCAGATAGGCAAATTAAAGGATGTAAAGTTGTAATTATGGGAATTACTTTCAAAGAAAATTGTCCTGATATTCGAAATAGCAAAGTAATAGATATTATTAAAGAACTTAAAGAATATGGAATAGAGATAAAGATAGTAGACCCTCTTGCCGAGAAAAGGGAAGTAGAAAGGGAATATGGAATAAAACTTAGTAAGATAGAAGATGTTATTGATGTGGATGCAATAATTTTTGCTGTTCCCCACGAAAAATTTAAAAATATAACCCTTAAAGATTTAAAGAAAATATATAAAGACGATAAGTTAGTATTAATAGATATAAAAAGTATGTTTAATAAAAAAGAAGCAGAAGATTTGAATTATTTATATTGGAGGTTGTAAGGTGATAGATAATAATAAATATTCTTTTGAAAGAGACTCTTCTTTCTTAGTTACTGGGGGTGCTGGTTTTATTGGCTCTAATTTGGTGGAAAAGATATTAGATTTAGGATACAAAGTAAGGGTTTTAGACAATTTTTCTACTGGGGAAAAAAGAAATATTAAAGAATTTTTAGATAATTCCAATTTCGAGCTAATAGAGGGAGATATAAGAGAACTTGTTACTTGCCAACAGGCTTGCGATAGTATAGATTATGTACTTCATCAGGCTGCTTTATGCTCTGTCCCTCGTTCTATAAATGACCCAAGAACTACTAATGATGTAAATATAACCGGAACTTTAAATATGTTAATTGCTGCCAGAGATAATAAAGTAAAAAAGTTTATCTATGCTTCTTCCTCTTCGGTATATGGTGATGAATCTAATTTACCAAAAATAGAAGATAGAATAGGAAAGCCGTTATCTCCTTATGCCATTACTAAAAAAGTAAATGAGTTATATGCTAGAAATTTTTATGAATTATATGAAGTCCCAGTTATAGGCCTGCGATATTTTAATGTCTTTGGGGAGAAACAAGATTGTGTTTCAACTTATGCTGCAGTGATACCTATATTTATAAAAAAATTATTAAACAAAGAAGCGCCAACTATAAATGGAGATGGAAAACAATCTCGGGATTTTACTTATATAGAAAATGTTATAGAGGCGAATTTAAAAGCATGTTTAGCTGATAGAGAGGCTTTGGGAGAGGCATTTAATATTGCGTATGGGGGAAGAGTTTACATAAATGATTTATATTGGGAAATATGTAACCTATTAGAAGTTAATATTCAGCCTATTTATGGACCGGAGAGACCTGGAGATATAAAGCATTCTAATGCCGATATTACTAAAGCGAAAAATATCTTAGGATATTATCCGGAATATGATGTAGATAGAGGGTTGGAGAAGGCGATAGAGTGGTATAAGAGGAATTTATAGGGATCAAAAAATAAAGATATGAACTTATATATTGTAAGTTTAAATAAGAAATAATAAATCTTTAGCATTGCGTGTAAATAACAAATATATTTAAGAGTATAATTTATTTATTGAAAATAATCTGAAAAATATTGAAAAAGTGATAATTTATGAGAAAGATAAAAATTTTAGAGCTTACTAGTGTGGATTTCGTGGTGAAAAATTTACTACTTCCTTTAATTGATAGACTTTCTATAGAAGGTTTTGAAGTAAATGTTGTATGTTCGACCGGAAAAAGAGTAAGAGAGTTAAAAAAAGAAGGATATAAAATAAAGACAATTGAAATTCCACGTCGAATTTCTATAATACCAAATATTATTTCTTTAATTAAGATATACCGATTTATTAGAAAAGAAAAATTTGATATTGTTCATGTGCATGCCCCAATAGCATGTGTCTTGGGTCGAATTGCAGCAAAAATTGCCGGTGTACCTTTAATAATTTATACTGCGCATGGTTTTTATTTTCATGATGGTATGCCTAGGTGGAAAAGAGAATTTTTAATTAGTATTGAAAAAATTATGGATAAATTTTTTACAGATTTAATTTTCACTCAAAGCAAAGAGGATAGAGAAACCGCAGTTTATAAGAGAATTATCGATATGGATAAAATTATTTTTATTGGTAATGGTGTTGATATTAATAAGTTTAATATAAATAATAGCAATGATAATTGGTTAGAGAAGAGGAAAGAATTTGGTATAGATTCAAAAGCTAAAGTGATTTGCTTCATTGGTAGAATTGTTAGAGAGAAGGGCATTGTTGATTTAATATATGCTTTTGAAAATATCTTAAACGATCTTCCCGAGGCGATTCTTTTAATAATAGGTGACAATAGAGCAAACGAAAGAGATTTAAATGCGAAAGATGAAGTAGATTTTTTAATTAATAAATTTAATATTAAAGAAAATGTTATCTTTGCCGGATATAGAAATGACATCAGGGATTTATTAGCAATGGCAAATGTTTTCGTACTACCTTCTTACCGCGAAGGAATGCCTAGATCGATAATTGAAGCGATGGCTATGAGTAAAGCAGTTGTAGCTACAAATATTCGTGGATGTCGAGAAGAGGTAATTAATGGCAAAACAGGTTATTTGGTACCTGTTAAAAATCCAGAAAAGTTGGCAGAGGCTATATCGAGAATACTGAAGGACGAAAAGTTAGCGTCTAAGATGGGTATAAATGGAAGAGTAAGAGTTGAAAGGGAATTTAACGAAGAAATTGTTTTAGAAAAACAAGTTAATATTATTAAACAATGGATTCAGATTAAAAATATAATATAAAAAGTTATTGAATATTTTTAACTTATAAAAGTAAATTATTATAATTATTTTAAAAATTGGAGTGATATTTAATTTAAATGAAAAGAATTGTAATAACCGGAGTTAATGGAATTATTGGGTCTGAATTAAGTGGGAGATTTATTGATAAGGGTTATTTTGTTATTGGAATTGATAGGACAGAATCCAAGGAAAAAGAAGGAAATAGCGAGCAGTTTGAGTATATAAAGTTAGATATTACTGATAAAGATAAAGTACAGCAGTTTTTTTCAGATTTACATTTTGATTATTTAATCCATTGTGCGGCATTAGTACATAAAAATTCACCAGACCTTTCTTTTGATAATTTTATGAGGATTAATTTTGAAGGTACTAAAAATATTTTTGATTCTGTAGTTGAAAATAAAAACATTTCAGGGTTTGGGGGAGCGGTGTTTTTTAGTACCATAGAAGTATATGGTGGTGAAGGAAGAGATGAGGTTATATCTGAGAACGATGAATGTAAGCCAATTACCTTTTATGGTCAAAGTAAAGTAGCTGCTGAGAAGTATTTATTGAAATTGAATAAAGAAAGTAAATTACCAATTATAGTTTTACGGCTTGCTCCGGTTTATAGTAAAGATTTTTTGAGAAATGTGAAGAGAAGGGTATTAATAGGGGGAGATAAGTTTTTTTATAGAGTAGGGGATGGGGAGCAGAGGATATCTTTGTGTTCAAAAAATAATGTGATTGATGTTGTAGAGGCGTGTATTGAAAGTAAAGTTCCTTTTGGCGAAGTTTTTAATGTAGCAGATGATAAAGTTTATAGTTTTAATGATTTATCGAATTATTTTCAGGAATTGGAGAGCGGAAATCGTATTACAGTAAAAATCCCGAAATGCATAGTGTATCTTGGAATAAAATTGGTTAGTTTCATATTTCCAAGGAGAAAAGAAAGATTGCTTTCAATCTATTATAAGTTAACTAAAGATAATGTGTATGCTATTGAAAAAGCAAAGGAATTATTTAAATATAATCCGAAATGGAATTTTGAAAATACTATATTGAAAGATAGAAAGATATTAGAAGATGATAAAAAGAATATTTGATTTATTTTTTTCTATAATATTATTAATAATTTTAACTCCTTTGTTTGTGGTGGTGGGAATTTTAATAAAGTTGGATTCTCCGGGGCCTGTTTTTTTTAAGCAAAAGAGAGTAGGAAAAGATAATAAAACTTTTATGGTTTATAAATTTAGGAGCATGAGTATAGGGACGCCAGATGGGGCGAAAGAGGATTTAGGAGAAGAAAGTTCGTATGTTACCAGAATAGGGAGAATGATTAGGCGATTTACTATAGATGAATTACCTAATTTATTTAATGTGGTAAGGGGAGAAATGAGTTTAGTTGGACCACGTCCTCCTCATTATACGCAGTATGATTTGATTAAAATGAGAACTGAAGCGGGGATTCATAAGATTAAACCGGGCATTGCTGGTTATGCCCAGATAATGAAGACGGGCGGCGAAGATTTGGTAGCAAAGGTAAAGTGTGATAAATATTATGTAGAACATATGAGTTTATGGTTAGATATTAAGATTATTATAAAGACTGCTATTATGCGTTTTAGTTCTACGGAGACGTTTTAAAACAAATTTTCCAATTTACCAATTGGCCAATTGACCAATTAAAATGCAAGATAGAAAGATGGTTTTCAGTGAATTCCCCCTCACCCTGACCCTCTCCCTCCGAGGGGAGAGGGGATTAAAATTTTTGGAATGGATTATTTATATTTTAATTTTGTGATATAATAAATTTACAAATTATAAGGTGAAGTAATAGAAGATTATCCAAAAGATAGGCCATTTTCTAGTTGTCTGATGTTTAAAGTTGTAGAAGGAAAGCCATTTCATGTTGTGGTAAGCTTAGATGAGCAGAATCAGAAGGGTTATATAATTACTACTTATGAACCTACTTTAGATAAGTTTGAATCTGATTTTAAGAAGAGGAGGAGATAATAAGATGGAAAAGTGTCCATTATGTGGTGGAGAAAAAAAACAAGGCTATACTATTTATAGTGTAGATTTAAAATTTGGTGTAGTTGTGGTAAAAAAAGTACCGGCTAAGGTTTGTAGTCAATGTGGTGAAGAATGGATTGATTCTAAAACTGCCAAACAATTGGAAAATATTGTTAGTTCTGCCCGCCAGA
>Ga0209979_1003513_pt1 | contig 13761 bp, 12 predicted proteins | sample AnhtaG_FD_183114 | JGI IMG/M metagenome (GOLD analysis project Ga0209979, IMG submission 183114) | Deep subsurface microbial communities from Anholt, Denmark to uncover new lineages of life (NeLLi) - Anholt_01485 metaG (SPAdes) (version 2) | ecosystem: Environmental > Aquatic > Marine > Oceanic...
GTGATCCAAGAGCCAAACCAGCTATCTTAGAAAAAGGTATTTTGCTAAAAATAAGATTTTATTTTGACCAGTTCGTAAATCTTAGGCCCGTAAAATTACTAGAGGGTGTACGGTGCCCTTTGAAGGATAAGACTCCGGCAGATATCGATTTTACAGTGGTAAGAGAGAACACAGAGGATTTCTATGTTGGTATTGGGGGGAGAATAAATGCTGGAAAAACAGAGCAGCAGTTAGAACTGTCAAGACCAATGTATAAAGTTAAGTTTGGCTTGGATATAGACACAGATGCTTCTGAAATTGCATTTCAAATAGGAGTCATGAGCAGAAAGGGCGCGGACAGGGTAATTAAGTATGCCTTTGAGCTTGCCAAAAAACAAAACGCTGACAAGGTTCATGTTGTTGACAAAGCCAATGTATTGAGCGATATCTACGGCATTTGGAGAGAGTCAGTTGAAAAAATAAGCAGCGAATATCCTGATATTGGACATGAGTTTATGTTTGTTGATGCCATAACAATGTGGCTCATAAAAAATCCCGAATGGTTTAAGGTTATTGTCACACCAAATATGTTTGGTGACATAATAACTGATTTAGGAGCTATGATACAAGGTGGACTTGGTTTAGCTCCGGGTGGAAATATTAATCCAGATGGAATTTCAATGTTTGAGCCAATCCACGGTTCTGCCCCGAGATATAAAGGAATGAATGTGGCAAACCCATTAGCAACAATATGGGCGGGAGCTTTAATGCTGGATGAGATTGGCGAAAGCGAGTCTAAAGATTTAATTGTCAACGCAATTGAGCAGGTTCTTAAAGAGGGAAAAGTCAGAACAAAAGATATGGGCGGCACAAACACAACCAGTGAAATGGGAGACGCTGTTGCTAAAAAAGTTGAAGAACTAAATAGTTAGGAGCGGGATGAAACGGAAACAGTTGATAAAAATCAGGAACTGCGGCAGAAATTACGCACTTGGTCATTAAAAGTGCATCGCTGTTTTGGCACTGTACGTTAGATTTGTCCTCTCGGGGAGCCAATTATAAAAAGTTGCTCTGGGAACCGTTTGTGCTTCATTATCTACCACCTGAGGCAGTTATGAGTAGTATGTATCCATAAGCAAAATTACTCCTTCGCTCAAATGCCACTCCAAGCTATATTATTTCTTTTGAATTACAAAAACATTTTTAGCTAAAAATTAATCTATTCAAGAACAAAAGGGTCATGAATGTTAGGTATAAAACAATAAACACCGTGCCTTCTATGCGCCTTATTTCCCACTGACTTCTTATGAAAAACAAAAGCAAAAGGCTCATAAATATCATAAACGGTGCTGTGTAAAATAGAGTTGATTTTATAATAGATAAAGGAAAAAACAATCCTGAAACTCCTAATATTAAAAATATGTTAGCGATGTTTGAACCAATTATGTTGCCAACAGCTATCTCGCCATAACCCTTTCTTGCGGCTGATCCTGATACACTTAGTTCTGGTAAGGAGGTACCAACTGCTACCAGACTGATACCTATCAATGTCTTTGGCACATTAAAAAAATCCGCAAAAAATATTGCTTCATCAACAAGATATTTTGCCCCAAAAACAACAGCAAATCCGCTTATAATTAGGATTAAGAAGTCCTTAATAAGACCTGCTTTGGATAATTCTTGTATTTTTCTTTCTTCTATTGGAGTCATTTTTTTGTTTTCTGTGTTGCTTAGATTAGAAGTTACTCTGCTTATCACTGGTATTAAGAACCTAAATCCAAAAAAAGATCTGATGAATTCTTTAAAATTGTATTTGCCTTTAAACTTCGGCTTTGTCCCAAGCAAGAACATTACATAAGCAAAGTATAACAACAGAAATATTATCGCTTCTATCTTTGAGATCATCATGTTGAGGCTAAAAGCATAGAATAACAATGCTGCAAAAAGCATTATATATCCATCTCTTTTAAGCATTTCTTCTTTTGTTTTTATCAATCTTATCGTCGCTGCTATTCCCACTATTAACCCTATGTTTGCTATATTTGAGCCAACTACATTGCCTATAACTATGTCGCTTTGCTGTTTTAGGGAAGCTATAATGGACGAGACGAGTTCTGGTATTGAGGTGCCTATGGCAACTAATGTTAATCCGATAACGAATTCTGAGACGCCTAATTTTTTTGCTATCGAGGCAGCAGACTTGACAAAGAAATCTGAGCCTTTGACGAGCAAAACTAATCCTACTATGAACAATAATATGCTGCTTAATAATTCCTGTTGCATTTTTTATGTTTTTTACGGGTTATGCAGCTCAAGGGTTAGCAAACTCCTTTATAACCATTCGCTTCTTTTGAAATAAATCAGCATCAAAACTCCAATAATAACCATGACGAGCAAAGCTGCCGGATAACCCCAATGCCACTCAAGTTCGGGCATGAATTTAAAATTCATTCCATAAATTCCAGCGATGAAAGTGAGCGGGATAAATATGGTAGCAATAATAGTCAACACCTTCATTACAGCATTCATTCTATTACTGATACTGGAAAGATAGATATCAAGCATTCCGGAAAGCATATCCCTGAATGTCTCTATTGTATCAATCACCTGAATGGTATGGTCGTAAACATCTCTAAGGTATATCAAGGTGGTCTTATTAATCAGCGCTGATTCCACTCTTTCTAAAACACTGACTACCTCTCTTAAAGGCCAGACCGACTTACGCAGAAATATCATCTCTCTTTTTAAATTATGAAGAGCCTGTAAGGTTTCAGAGGTGGGATTGGTTACCAATTCTCCTTCAGTATCTTCTATTTCTTCTCCAAGCTTTTCCAGAATTATGAAATAGCTATCAACAATGGCATCCATTAAAGAGTAAGCAAGGTAATCAGCCCCCATTTTTCTAATACGACCCTTTCCACTTTTAATCCTTTCTCTTATGGGATTAAACACATCTCCTTCACTCTCCTGGAAGGAGATAACGAAATTGGAGGCAAGAATCAAACTGACCTGTTCAGCCTTTACCTCTTTGTCTTTTTCGTCATAATGAAGCATTTTTAAGACAATAAAGATGTAATCCCCAAAATCCTCCATTTTGGGGCGCTGTCCTGTATTCACAATATCCTCCAGGAGAAGAGGATGTAGGTCGAAGAGTTTCCCGATTTTCTCTATAATCTCCACCTGATGAATACCGTCTATATTTATCCATGTTACTGTTGGTTTATCTTTGAAAGGAAAGCATTCTTCAACCTTTTTTGCTTCGCACTCTTGAAATTGAGCTTCAGCATAGTCGATGATTGTGATCCTTGCCTTTTCTATTTTTCTCTCCCCAATATGTATGGGAGTTCCTGGTGGAAGACCAACCTTTTTTGAGCTTTTCTTAATGAATTTGAGCATAATAATTTACCTCCTAAGTGAATAATAAACTAAAGAATTTAACCGTAAAGGACTTTTTATTAAGAAAAAAAATGGAGAATCATTCCTTCCCCTTACCTGTGAAACTGTCTTCAATTATAAAGCATCTACTTTAAACGCTCCTCTAAGTATTGAATCATACAAAGATTTCAACTCCATTCTTCAGTTATTCTTTCTGACCTACGGTTAGCACGGTTGTTCTTCTTTAAGCAAATTATTCAGAACATCAAGAGGACCATACACCACAATGCTATCGCCTTCTTTTATTGATTCATTCGCTTTAGGTGTAGGAATCCAATTTTTACCCCTTTCGATGCCCAAAACCAGTAGTCCTTTCTCATTTAACTTACATTCTGACAGAGAACTATCTATCAAAGGAGATTTTTCGCTTATAATTTTTCTAACCAGCCCATAGCCCTCAAGGAAATGAAGAAGATCTTCTGTTGTATATTCCTCAAATGTGTGTGATTTTATGAGTCTCTTTTCTATAAAGTTCTCCCATCTTCTGGTAAACTTCCTATGAGTTGCAATCTTGTATATAAGATATATCCCACCAATAAGAATTAAGACATTGATGGGAAGTTGATACCCTTTACTGGTGGCTAAAGAGGAAGTAGCTGTTACAATTACGGCAACAATTCCTGCGTTCCCCATTATCATGAGCCAAGTGATAATTTTCCGCCTCACGGGATGGTTTACTATCGACTCTGCCTCTTTCGTTGTAAACCCCGTTCCTGAAAATGCTGATATTGCTTGAAATCTCGCTTTTTTCTTTTCCAAGCCCGTCATCATCAAAGCAATAGCAGCAGCTCTCACGAAAAGGAAAGAAATAAAAATCGCAATCAAAGCAGGAAAGAGAAAATATAAGCTACTCACTTCAGTTGCCTCCTAAAGCTACCTTTTTCTCCTTCAACTATATAAATTTAAACAAACCTTTTGATGAATTATCATAAACTTCCCCTCTTAAAGTTGATCTCTGATGTATGCGGCTCTAAATCTTTTTATTCGTGCACAGTTTTAGCAAAGTTTATGATTTATTTGTTTCCGTATTCGTCATCACTATTTATCTTAAAGGTTCCTTTATTTTAATTTATTTAAAGATGCTTGAATAAACGCAGGAAGGTCACTTGGGTTCCGGCTGGAAATCAAGTTTCCATCCTCTACTACTTCTTGATTGATAAATTCCGCTCCCGCATTTTTGATATCTTGAACAATGGATTTCCATCCTGTTATCTTGCGTCCTTGTAAGACCTGGGCTGTTATTAGAAGTTGCGGGGCATGGCAAATGGAAAATACAGGCTTACCACTTTCTACAAAATCTTTTGCGAATTGCACTGCATATTCATCAACTCTTAATTTATCTGGAGAATAACCACCAGGAATTAAAAGGGCATCAAAATCATCTACCGATACATCTTTCACCACTCTGTCAATCTTGACCGGGGTGCCTTTATTTTTACCTCTTACAGTTTTCCCCTCTTTTAATCCCACATGAATCAGTTCATGCCCTGCTTCTCTAAAAGCCTCGGCTGGCTTGGTATACTCTGAATCTTCAAACATATCAGTAATTATAACCGCAATTTTACTCATACCCGCATCTCCTCTATTCCAGCAACTCCTCGACTTCCTCTTTACCTTCTTCCAGCTCTTTTTCTTGCTCCTTGTCTTCCTTTAATAATAGAGCTTGGAATTCGCCCATATGTGTCTTTTCTTCCTTTGCTATGTCCAAAAGAATTTTCTTAATATTATCGTTCTCAGTCATGGCTGCCATTTGTTCATAAAGATTTATAGCATCTAATTCAGCAATTATCCCAGCTCTCAGTATCTCCTTGTCCAAGTCTTCTTTCTTTATTCTCCCAAGATTTATCGGTATTTGCGATAGCATTTTCTCCCCTCCAATTATGTAGTTTTAAATTAACCCTTTCCATTTAGTCACCTTAAGCCCAAAATTTCATGAAAACACCTCCTTAGAATTTGCACCAATTTTAACAAAATATTCTTACATTTGCAACAAAATCTAATATAAATGAAAAAAAACCAAAAGGGGATCCCTTAATAGATTTTGAAAGAGGTCCTCCCTGCTACCCTTCAGACCATAGCACTGCCCTACCGGTGAAGTTCTCTGGCAAAAAATTTCTCCCGGTATAATTTTTTCTTTCTCAAAAGCACCTTCCCTTGCTATAATGTATTCGCAACAAGTGTTGAATACCAAAAAAGAGGCGAACGAGGATGACCATCTTATTGGCTCTATTACTTCTCATAGTAATCGGGGTGATATGGTTTTTGAGATGGACCGACCCCGATTTCGACTCCACCCTAACGGGAGTTGAACAGAACCAGATCACCAGGAAACTAATAATCTGTGTTGACGGGGTTCCCTGGCGAACCATAAACCAGTTGTGGCTAAAAGGGCACTTTAAAGCCTTCCACCGACCAAGCAAGGTGATAGTCGCTTTCCCCAGCATGACCAATGTAACCGCCACCGCTATATGGCACGCCAGCAGGGTCGCCGGGTATGAAAGTGCCTACTTCGATAAGAAGAAAAACCTTATGGTCAGTGGGGTCGGCAAATATCTCCACAAAAGGGTCATCAAACCAGGGAACTTTCATCAACGATTCGATTATCTGGAACCCGTTCCCTATGAATTCACCATCTATCCGTTCCCCAGAAGAATCTTCAAATCCGATTTGAAGCGATTTGTAGAAGCGTTCAGCAGCTCAGAAAAAGAGGAATTCTGCACCTTTATAAAATCAACCGATGGCTTAATGCATATGTTGGGCAAGGAAGGGGCAGAAGAAGTCCTGCTCGCCCTTGATGAGGTATTGAAGAAGATTTATCATTCCCGAAAGGGTGATATTGAGATAATGCTCTTCTCAGACCATGGCTTCAACTTTGTCAAGAGCCGGAGGGTGAAATTGAAATCCTTTCTGAAATCGAGTGGCTTTGATGTGAGAAATGACCTTCAGGATGAGAAAAGTGTGGTTCTCCTGAGCTTCGGGCTGGTCAGCTTCGCCGCCATTTACACCCAAGAGGCCAACAAAAGAAATATAGCCCAGCAAGTATTGAGCTTAGAAGGGGTGGATTTCTCAGCTTATCGTATGGACAATGCTATTCATATCTTCAGCCGGGAGGGCAAGGCGAAGATACTCAAAAAGAGGGTCAACCATACAGAGCTGTATAAATATAAGACAATTACCGGGGACCCCCTCTCATACAAAGATATAGTAGAGAGGCTTATCACCAGCGGAAAGGCAGACGAGGAAGGGTATATTCCAGATTCCGACTGGTTCGAAGCCACCAAGGAGCACCCCTGTGTAGATGCCCTCCGGCGTCTGGACGATGCTTTCAACAATCAGGTGGAATCTGATGCTGACATCTTCATCTCCCTAAAGGACGGCTATTTCCACGGAAACGCTCTCTTCTCCATGATAGCCACCATTCTGGGAACCCACGGCAGCCTGCTGGATACCAACACTGTCGCCTTCTTTCTGAGCACCGCCAAGGAGGCTCCCTCCCATATCCGGGGAAGTCAGCTCATCGATTATCTGAAATAAACCAAAGTAGTTAAAAGAACCGTATGGTTAACCTCCTCGCCAGCAAAGAGGGTTTAACCCCTTCCTTACTGAAAGGGGATGCTCCGCCTACCGGGGGGCGTTTATGAAAGATAGGAATATCTCACGAAGATGATTTCTCACTCAGTTGGTCCACGGGGTGGAGGTGAATTGAACTGGAGACTTAACGAAAGGGCTCTCTATTGAGCGAAAAGAAACTAAAGGATAACTTGAGATAAAGGAGCTGATATTATGGGAACGAGGCTATTTCAGGGGACAACCCTGTTGGCTATGTTTCTTCTTACCGCAGGTGTTATGGTCTTGTGGGCACAGGAAAAGGAGGCAAAAATGTCACCGGTTGAGGTGAAAATAAAGACCACCCCTCCGATGAGAATCGTCTATCTGGAGCATAAGGGATCCTACTCGGAACTGGAACCTGTCTTTACCAAGGTAATGGGCTACGCCATGGAGAAAAACCTGGAATTAGTGGGTCCTATGGCAGGAATTTACTACGACGACCCCGCCCAAGTGGCTGCCTCTGAGCTCCGCTCGGAGATCGGAGTCCAGATTAAAGGTGAGCCAGAGCTTGACCCGCCTTTCAGGATAAAAGAGATTCCTTCTCAAGAGGTAGGCTACGCACTCCTTAAGGGACCATATGACCAAATCGCCCTGCACTATCCAGAAATCATCAGCTCACTGGAGGAGCAGGGCTATAAGATAGTTGGTCCCATCATTGAAATTTACCTGGTCAGCGGACCGGATATATCTCCAGAGAAATATCAGACCGAAGTCTGGTTCCCTATAGGGAAATAAAGTTCCCGGCAGCGAGGGCTACTTCTTCACATGGAGAGAGATGAAGCGTTCCAGAGAGCGGTCGTAGGTTCGCTCCACATCGTCAGGAAAAAAGCAAGCGGGAAGCTCCCCCATCTGCCAGTGGTATTGGATACACTGGCAGCAGAATCCCTTGCGGCTGCAAGGTTCATAAGTGCAATTGCACCGCTGGAGGTTAGCTTGGAAATTTTCGCACTCTTTCTGTTCCATAATCGACTCCTTGCTCATAAACGGGTTTTCCCAAAATCAGAAAGAAGAAAGGAGGCTACCCACCACCTATAAAGACAACCATTTTAACCATGCCTTTTTCAACCTTTATATTATAAGGTTTAAATCTCAAATATGTCTACCAAGAAAACAGATTATCGCCCGGCAAATACCTGTTTTCGCTGCGGAAGATACCTCCGCCCTGGAGGGCTAAAATATCGGGTGGATATAACCATCACCTCGGCTTTCAATGGGGTAATAGACGAGCATTACGAGGAGGGGGAGATAGATAGACTGGTTGAAGAGATAAAACGGATGGACCCCGAAGAACTGGAAAAAGAGGTCTATCAGCAATTAACCATCACCCTGTGTAAAGACTGCCAGAGAGGATTAATCGATTATCTCAGCAAAGAAGAAAGAGAGCATTAACCCAGCTTCTTCCTCATCCAGGTCTTATCCCGCTCCAGTATATGGACCACCACCCACCCTTCCCCCTCAAGGGCTTGAGCGATAAAGCGGCGATGACACCTCCAGGGAAACCGCTCGGCACACAGAAGGGTAGTATTATATCTGTTAGCCCACCGCATCACCTCGGCAACCCCCTGTTGAAACTGCTGGGTCTCCATATAGCTCTGATAACCCCCCCGGCGATACCCCCCCAACTGTTCACCCATATAGAGATACTCTACCCCCAAGCCTTTAAGGCTGGCGGATAGATTGTTCTTGTTAAAGTGCTCCAGCTTGCTCACCGGGAAGCGGCGCACATCTATAACCAACTGTATGTGATAACTCCCTATCAGTTCCAGGAACTCCTCCTCCGAGCGGAGGCTGCTCCCCAATGTATAAATAATCTTGTCGACCAAAAGGAGCTCCTCCTCAATAACCCTCTAATAAGAAGGGGTTTTGAAGCGGAGAATATCCGCTATCACCATTTTTTGACAACCAATGGCAAAGATAGGTAGCCCCAAACTGAAAAAGAAATGTTCTACCCAGCGAACTGGCAGACTGCGGTGAGGTGATGTGGAGATAACTACTCTAATTCAAAGAAGCTAAGCTGCTCCTCCTTGTCAGATTTGATCAATCTTATAGAAGGCTCCTCTTCTATTCGCTGATATTCCTTAACTTTCTCTACCAGTTCCGGGCTCCAGTTTCCCTCTTTGATCGCTTTTATTAAAGCAGAGGTATTGAGGTCGGAAACCTCCATCCATTTCCCCTCCTCCTTTAGCAGATCTCCCAGAGCCTTTCTCTCCTGCGCATCCTTCTTGCCCGGAAACTTTACTTTCTGGTCAATTCTCACTCGAAGTCTATTATTCTTCCCCCTGATTATCTCCACCCCCTCCTTCTTGGCGAAGGCGATGACAGCCTCTTTTAGCTTTTCCAGCTCGGCTTCCATCCTCCTCTTCTCAGCCATCAATTCAGCGTAGTTGTTGACAAGCTGGTAGCCCTCGTCGGTGAAATACTTGTTAGAAGGGAGAGCAGTGAGATGGGCGAGGTGCTTCATCAAGGGACATAGGTCAGTGTATTGGCACCAATAACAGAGGCGGCTTTCCTTGGGAGAGAACTCAGCAGAAGCTTCAATCCTCCGTATCCGCTCCAGTGTTTGCTCCTTTAGCCTGGCGAGCTGGGAGGGGGAGCGGGCGGAACGCAACTCTCGGTCGAAAGCCAGGTAATGCCATACCAGGAAAATCTTCTGGGCATCGGGCAACAGTTCGGTCAGGGCAAGCTGGTAAAGACCGAGCTGCTGGTCGAAATCGACCTCCTGCTGGTCGGGAAGTTTCGAGGAAGTTTTATAATCATGGATCTCGTAAACACCCTCAGCAGTTTGCGCCAGACGGTCGATATAGCCAACCAACTGATACTCTCCGGTCTCAACCAGAGGAAGCTCTATCCTCTTCTCCAAACCGATAGTTACAGCATCATCAAAGGGAAAATGGCGCTCATAATAGTTCTTGATGCACCTCCTACCCAACTCCTTGTAATGCTCCACAGTGTATTCCTTCTTGACAATACGAACCAGAGGATGCCATTTTCGGTTCCACTGCTTCTCGTAATAGTCGAGCAAGTCGGACAAAGAATTTCTCTTGGTAAACATCAGATCCCGGTAAAGCTTGCGCAAAGTCTCATGAACCTGACTCCCTAAGAAAGCCTCGATGTTCTCCGTCTCCCTTTTGATCCTGTCAATATAATGGAGCTTATATTGCAGAGGGCAGGTATCAAAGGTGGATAGTTTTGAATAAGAGTAAACAGGCATTGGGAACCTTATCCGTTTCATTTTTATATTAGCATATAACTATGGGCATTGCAAAAATTTTTCACCCTGACAATTTCCCTCTTCTAAAAAGCCCTCCTCAATGATATACTCTTTAACGATTTTGTGATGAAAGGAAGCAAAGGAAATGGAAACTGAGGAGAAGAAGAAAGCTTCTCTAAGATTCCATGGTGGGCTATTAGGTGCGGTGTTCCCTTTTTTCGTAGTAGTAGCGGGGGCTATCTACCTGGGGGTCGCGCGAACCCCTGACATCTACGGCTATTGGCCAATCGTTGCCTTCGCCTTAGTGGTGGGAATGCTCTTGGCTAAAAAGCGACATCGCTATACTGAAATTCTCATCGAAGGGATGTCTCAGCCGATAGTCATGATAATGGTGGGTGCCTGGCTCTTCGCCTCGGTTATAGGAAATCTGATGTATGAGACGGGGCTGGTGGAGGCTCTCATCTGGCTCAGCTTAAAAGTGGGACTCACCGGGGGGCTTTTCACGGGAGCTACCTTCATCATAGCCAGCTTGGTTGGCACATCCACCGGAACCAGTGTGGGAACTATAATAACCTGCACCCCCATATTATACCCAGCAGGTTACCTGCTGGGTTCTCACCCCGCGGTTCTTATGGGGGCTATCATTGGCGGGGGAGCCTTTGGGGATAACCTCTCACCTATATCTGACACTACCATCGCCTCCGCCTACACCCAGCGGACGGATATAGGGGGAGTGGTGAAAAGCAGGCTGAAATACGCCCTCCCTGCCGGGGGCATGGCTCTTATCCTATATATCATCTTCGGAAAAGGTTCCACTGCCATCCAGGAGGTGGATGCCATTAGTCAAACTGCCAGTCCCCGGGGATTGCCCATGCTCTTGGTTCCTGTGCTAATTGTCATCCTCTGCCTTAAAGGGCGCCATCTATTGGAAGCCCTCTTCTGGGGGATGCTGGCTGGGAGCCTGACCGGGATTCTTTTCGGTCTGATAACCTTCAAAGACCTCTTCCGCCTGGAGAGGGAGGCGGGAAGTGCCCAGGGGATAATCCTTGAAGGGATGAAAGGTGGGGTCGGCATATCCATCTTTACCATTCTCCTCATCGGGCTGGTATATTCCCTGCAGGCCGCCGGAGTGATAGATAGGCTTATGTCCTGGGCGGAGAGGGTAATCACCTCTGCCCGACAGGCTGAGTTTATGATAATGCTGAGCACCATCTTCACTAACCTCATAATGATCCAGAATACAGTCACCATCATCTCGGTGGGGGAGTTTGCCCGCCAGACAGGTGAACGGTTCGATATCCATCCCAACCGCCGGGCTAACATATTGGATGTCGCCGCCAATGTCTTCCAGCATATCGTCCCCTATATGGTAACTGTCATCCTCATCTCGGCATACAGCCAGTATGGAGAGAAATATGGAGCGGCGAAGCTGACCCCTCTGACAATCGGACTCCATAACTACCATAGCTGGATGCTTCTGGTAGTGCTGACCCTTGCTATAATGAGTGGCTACGGTCAAAGGTTCTTAAAAGACGACCGCTAAGGGGAAGCCCCGCCCCCATCTGGTTTGGGAATTTCTTATTGACATATGAGGAGCCGCTATATTAATATTTAAAAAATATTGTGAGCCCTTAAAAAAAGAGGTGATTAAACTGGAAATTAGCCGGCGAAGATTTCTCCAGCTAAGTGGACTCTCCGCCCTGGCAGTAGGGATGTCCTCCCACTTTATAGTGTTCAGCACTTTTTCCGGAGAGGGAGCCTCATCAGAAAAGATAGAGGATAGCTACCATCAACCTCTGTGGAATCTGGGAAGCCCTTATCTCGCTTGCTCGACCTCTTACTTCAACAAACTGAAGCCGACCGCTGAAGAGCGGTGGCTGGAGATGGTCCACTTTCATATGTCCTCCAAATGCAGAGACAGGTTTTTATTCCGTCTATAAAGAGGTATCCTATTTCAATAAAAGAGCCTAATACCATCAAGGAGGAGAGAATTGAGGGAACTTGGCGAGTTAGCACTTGATACTGCCAGCCGTAAAGGGGCCTCTTATGCTGATATCCGCATCTGCTTCTACAAAAACCAATCCATTAGCACCAGAGACAACATTGTCACCGGGGTAAGGGACTACGAGGACTCTGGATTCGGTGTGCGCGCCTTTTATAACGGCGCCTGGGGCTTTGCCAGCAGCTCGGACATCTCCAAAGAAGAGGTTCAGAAAGTAGCCGCCCTGGCAGTGGAGATCGCCAAAGCCAGTGCTATAACCATAAAGGTCCCTTTAGAGCTGTCTCCGGTGCCCAAATATGTAGACCACTGGCAAACTCCCTTCATCAAAAACCCCTTCAAGATACCCAATGAGAAGAAGATTGAGTTGCTATTGAAGATTAACCAAATAATGATGAAGGTCAGAGGGATCAAGAGAACCACCTCCCAGATGTCCTTCACCAGCGAGCATAAATACTTCGCCAGCACCATAGGCTCCTATATCGAACAGCTGATAATGAGGTCATCGACTGGTTACAACGCGGTAGCCGTGGGCAAAGAGGGGTTTGAAAGCCGCAGCTTCCAGGACTTCCCCCTCAACAAGGGCTACGAGCACATCGAAGAGCTACCACTATTAGAAAACGCCCAGCGGGTGGCGGAGGAAGCGGTGGAGCACCTTACTGCCAAGGAGTGCCCAGCGGGGGTTAAAGACCTTATCCTTTCCCCTTCTCACCTCTGCCTGACTATTCACGAGTCGGTGGGGCATGCCACCGAGCTTGACCGGGTGTTGGGGTGGGAAGCTGACTTAGCAGGCACCAGTTTTGCCACCAACGACAAACTGGGAAAGCTGAAATACGGTTCCCCCTTGGTCAACTTTACCGGCGACCGGACCCTTCCCTACGGTCGCTCCACCTGCGGCTACGATGATGACGGAGTCAAGACCAAAAAATGGGACATCATAAAGGAGGGGATTTTAGTCGGCTACTCCACCACCCGAGATACCGCCCCCTACATAGACGCTAAGGAGAGCAACGGCTGCAGTTATGCCGATAGCTGGGCAAACATCCCCATTTTAAGAATGCCTAATGTCTGTCTTGCCCCCGGAGGAGAGGAGGCTCCCACCTCTGAAGAGCTTATCGCCGATACCAAAGATGGGATTTACATCGACGGAATGGGGAGCTTCAGCATCGACCACCAACGCCTCAACTTCCAGTTCGGTGGCGATGCCTTCTGGGAGATAAAAAACGGAAAGAAGACCCAGATGCTCAAAAATGTCACCTATCAATCTACCACTACCGAGTTCTGGGGCTCGGTGGATGCTGTTTGTGGTGAGAAAGATTGGAAGCCTTGGAGTGTAGCAGACTGCGGAAAGGGACAGCCCGGTCAGCGGGGGCAGATGACCCATGGGAGCTCCACCATTAGGGTAAGGGGAATAAAGGTAGGAGGAGCACGATTATGATTCTACCAGAAACCGAAGCGAAGGCAATCCTGGAAAAGGTGATCAGCTACTCGACTGCCGATGAGGTAGTGGCTACGCTCAGCGGAGGAA
>Ga0209979_1003514_pt1 | contig 13753 bp, 11 predicted proteins | sample AnhtaG_FD_183114 | JGI IMG/M metagenome (GOLD analysis project Ga0209979, IMG submission 183114) | Deep subsurface microbial communities from Anholt, Denmark to uncover new lineages of life (NeLLi) - Anholt_01485 metaG (SPAdes) (version 2) | ecosystem: Environmental > Aquatic > Marine > Oceanic...
GTGTCATCCTGCGGCGTTTTTCGTATATGGCGTAGGACTGCGGCCTCCCCAGCGACCGAGTGCGGACCCCATGTCCGGAAACGGCGCGATCCCGTTGGGGCTTCGAGAATCGACTATCGACCGTTGACCGACATGGACCAAGAGGCGCCCACCGATGCCGGAGGCACAGTTGTACGGACGAGGCGCGTGCGTGGTTGATGACGCGCAGCGCCCCGCGAAACGCGTGAATGGAGGACATTGTGAGCGAAGCATATGAGGCCGGCCTGCGGACTGCTCTTGACGATGAGAACTTCGCGAAGCTGACGGCGCTGCGCAACCCGAAGCTCCATCAGTTCATAGCGGACGCCATTGAACGGTGCACGCCTGATTCCGTCTTCGTGTGCACGGACTCCGAAGACGACGTCGCGTACGTGCGCAGGAGGGCGGTCGAGATTGGCGACGAAACGCCGCTGGCCATTGAGGGCCACACGATCCATTTCGACGGCTTCAGGGACCAGGCGCGGGACAAGGCCAACACGAAGTACCTCGTGCCGCCGGGCGTTGATTTGGGGGCCAACCTCAACTCGATTGGCCGGAACGAGGGCCTTGCCGAGGTCCGGGGCTACCTGAAGGGCAGCATGGTCGGGCGAGAGGCCATAGTCCGCTTCTTCTGTCTTGGCCCTACCGATTCCGCGTTCTCGATCTCCGGCGTTCAAGTCACGGATTCGGCCTATGTGGCGCACAGCGAAGACCTGCTGTATCGGACAGGGTATGGTGAATTCAAACGGCTGCAGGATTCGGGCGACTTCTTCCGGGTGCTCCATTCCGCCGGCGAACTCAAGGATTCAGTGAGCGCTAACGTGGACAAGAGGCGCGTCTACGTGGACATCGAGGATGATTGTGTCTATAGCGTGAACACGCAATACGGCGGCAACACCATTGGCTTCAAGAAACTCGCCCTTCGCTTGGCCATTAGGAAGGCCGACCGGGACGGATGGCTGGCCGAGCACATGTTCGTCATGGGGGCACACGGTCCTGGCGGGCGCGTGACGTATTTCACGGGCGCTTTCCCGAGCGCCTGTGGCAAGACCTCGACGGCGATGTTGCCCGGCGAGACCATCATCGGCGACGACATCGCCTATCTGCGGGCGATAGACGGACAGGCCAGGGTGGTCAACGTGGAGTACGGGATCTTCGGCATTATCCGGGACGTGAATCCGGAAGACGACCCCGTCATTAACGAGATACTCACCAATCCGGGCGAAGTGATCTTCTCGAATGTGCTGGTGAAAGACGGGCGGCCCTATTGGCTTGGGATGGGCTGTGAGCTGCCCGGCGAGGGGACGAACTACTCGGGGCAATGGCGCGCCGGCAACACGGATGACGCGGGGAAAGCGATCTCCCCCGCCCACGGGAACGCTCGCTACACGGTCTCGCTGAAGAACCTGTCAAACCTGGACTCCCGCGTCGATGATCCCGCGGGCGTGCCTGCTCAAGGAATCGTGTACGGCGGACGGGACTCGGATACATGGGTTCCCGTTCAGCAGTCGCTGGACTGGGCGCACGGGGTTATCACGATGGGGGCCAGCCTCGAGTCCGAGACCACGGCGGCCGCCCTTGGCCAGGAGGGCGTTCGGACCCACCAGCCAATGTCCAATCTCGACTTCGTGTCCGTCCCTTTGGGCCGCTACGTTCAGAACCACCTGGACTTCGGGGCGCGCCTCGAGAAGCCGCCGCTGATTTTCGCCGTCAACTACTTCCTCAAGAACCAGCATGGCGAATACTTCAACGGCATGGCCGACAAGGGCGTGTGGATGAAATGGATGGAACTGCGCGTGCACGGCGACGTGGACGCCATCCGGACGCCGACGGGCTCGGTGCCGATGTACGCCGACCTGGCGCGGCTCTTCCGGGAAGTCCTTAGTGCCGAGTACACGCAAGAGCAGTACAACGAGCAGTTCGTGTTGCGCATTCCCGAGAACCTGGCGAAACTGGAGCGAATAGAAACGATCTACCGCACAGACGTTCCGGACACGCCGGAGGTCTTCTTCGAGACCCTTGGGGCTCAACGTGCAGGCCTGGCGGATGCGCAGAAACGGTACGGGGACTACGCAGCGCCCTCTCAGTTTCATGAAGAGAGCGTTTCCTGAGCGCAGGCGATCACGTCCACTCGAATAGGCCTAAGGGAAGAAGTGCATCGAGGTCGTTGCTGTGATATACCGGGCGTAAGCCGCCGGATATTCGAGCCTGTACGTTGCGAGCGATGACCCGTCTGTCCGTGCCGACGCTCTTCCGGCACGGCGGCGCAGCGTCGAGGCCCGTAGTCGTGTTGGGACGAGAAGCGCCAAAGGAGGGCGGTGCGATGCACTACCTGGACGAGTCGCACATCTTCCTGTTCCTTCTTCAGTTGTTCGTCCTGCTGGTGTCTGCCAAGCTGCTGGGGGCTTTGTGTCAGCGCCGGGGAATCCCCGCGCTGGCGGGCGAGATCCTGGCGGGGGTGTTGCTTGGCCCGACGGTTTTCGGACGGATCCTGCCGTCCTTACAGGCGGCGCTTTTCTCGCCGGAACCCATCCAGGTCACGATGCTCGAGACGGTGTCTTGGTTTGGGGTGCTGTTCCTGTTGCTTGCGACCGGTTTCGAGGTCGATATCTCAACGGTGTGGAAACAAGGCAAATCTGCCCTTTCCATAGGCGTTGTTGGCGTCTTGGTGCCTCTCGGGATCGGATGCTTGGTTTTTCCTTTCCTTTCGCCCGCCTTGTGGGGGCCCCAGGCGACGCACCTCACTTTCACGCTGTTGCTGTCCACGGCCGCTTCGATCACAGCCATCTCTGTGGTGGCGCGGGTCATCCATGACCTGAATATCACGAAAAGCGACGTGGGCCTCGTGTCGCTGTCGTCGTGCGCCGTGAACGATCTTCTCGGGTGGTTTGTCTTCGCGATCGTCCTTGCCTTGGGCGCGAGCGCCGACGTCAGCCTGGAACAGTTGTCCAAGGTGTTTTTCGAGATCATTCTGTTTGGGATTGTGTGTCTTACGGTGGGCAGCAAAGCGGTCGGGGCCCTTACGGCCAGGCTCAAGGATTCGTCTCTACCTCAACCGGCGACCACCCTCACGCTCATCGCGTGCCTCGGGATGTCGTGTGGGGCGATCACGCAGTGGATCGGCATCCATGCGGTCCTGGGTTTCTTTCTGGCCGGCATCATGGCGGGGAACACGAAGGCCATCTCTGAACAGACGCGTGAGATGATCTCTCAGACGATTCATGCCATCTTCGTACCGGTCTTCTTCGCCACCATTGGTATCAAAGTCGACTTCCTGCGGGGCATGGACGTCCTCCTCGTTCTGCTATTCACTGCCGTGGCCATGGGGGGGAAGTTTGTTGGCGCTTGGATCGGCGCCCGCATGGCACGGTTCTCGAAGCCTGACGCGATCTCGATAGGCATCATCTTTGTGCCCGGGGGGGCAATGGAAATCATCGTCGGCATGCTGGCCCTCGAGTTGAAGCTGATACCGGAAAGCGTGTTCGTTGCCATCGTGTTCGCGGCCCTTTTCTCGTCGGTCGCCGTCGGGCCGCTGTTGGCCTGGTCCATCCGCCGTCGCGAGCGCGTCGACGTGAGGGGGTTGCTGTTGCACGAGGCCGTCTGCCTCGATCTCGAGGGCAAGACCCGGTGGGAAGTCATCGCGGAACTATGCGGCAAGGTCGGCGAAGCCGTGCGTGGCCTGGACGCGCAGGCGCTGGCGCGCGCGGTGCGCGAACGGGAACAGATCATGGGGACCGGGCTCGAGAAAGGCGTCGCCGTGCCGCACGCGAGGCTCGAGCATCTCGATGCGCCCATCGTGGCCTTTGGCCTGTCCAAGACGGGTATCGATTGGGACGCCCGTGACGGGCTGGCCACACATTTCGTGTTTCTCATCCTCACGCCGGAGGACGAAGAAGGCTTGCAGGTCCAGATCCTGGCCTCGATTGCGCGGGTGATGACTCGAGGGGAGGTCCCGGGCAAGATCATGAGCGCCGATGAAGAAGAGGAGGTCTTCACGGTGTTGAACCAAGCTCTCGGTCTCGAGCAGCCTGTCCACAAGGCACAACCCGCGTGAACAACGGGGGAAGGGAGAGGCCCGTCGCCGTGCGTTGTCCCCCGCCAGCGCTACTACGGCGATTGCGGCATTGCGGCCGCGCTTGCACGATCGTCGGCGGTCCACGTATGGTTCTAGTCAGAAGGAGATGGACGCGTGTTTGGCAAGAGGATCACGCTGTTTCGCCTGCTCGGCGTCGAGATCAAGGCCGACGCGAGTTGGCTGTTCCTGGCGGTTCTGGTCGCCTGGTCTTTGGCGGAGGGCGTGTTTCCGGAGTATCTCGAGGGTCTACCCACGCTTACCTATTGGACCATGGCCGCAGTCGGCGTGGCCGGGCTGTTTGCCTCGATCGTGCTGCACGAGCTGGGCCATTCGCTTGTGGCCCGCAGATGCGGCATACCCATCAAACAGATCACCCTGTTCCTCTTTGGCGGCGTGGCCGAAATGGAAGAGGAACCGCCCAGCGCCGCCTGCGAGTTGGCCATGGCCGTGGCCGGGCCCGCCACCAGCCTGCTCCTGGCCGCGGCCCTGTTAGCGGCGCGCGTGGTCCTGGGCGCGCTCGGCGCCCCCGGCCCGTTACTCGCCGTAGTCTCCTACCTGACCCTGCTCAACACCGTCCTGGCCGTGTTCAACATGCTCCCCGCCTTCCCGCTCGACGGCGGGCGGGTGCTGCGTGCCGGCTTGTGGTCCTGGCGGGGCGACCTGCGCTGGGCGACCCGCATCGCCTCGAGCATCGGCTCCGGCTTCGGCATGCTCCTCATCGTCCTTGCCGTCATGGCCTTCCTCCGGGGCAACCTCCTCGGCGGCCTGTGGTGGTTCATGATCGGCCTATTCATGCGCGGCGCCTCACAGACGTCGTACCGCCAGGTGCTCGTACGCCACGTGCTCGAGGGCGAACCCATCCGCCGGTTCATGGAATCCGACCCCGTCACCGTCCCCCGCCTCGCCTCCGTCATGAACCTTGTTCGGGACTATGTGTACCGATACCACTACAAGATGTATCCCGTGGTCGAAGGCGACCGCCTCGTCGGCTGCGTCACCACCCGCGACGTCAAGGAAGTCCCCCAGGACGAGTGGGAGCAGTACACCGTTGGCGAGATCATGGGCGGCTGCACCCCCGAGAACAGCATTCATCCCGACGCAGACGCCATGAAGGCCCTCGCCAACATGAGCCGCACCGGCGCCAGCCGACTGCTCGTGGTCCAAGACGGCGGCCTCGTCGGCATCATTACCCTCAAGGACCTCCTGGGATTCCTGTCCCTCAAAATGGACCTGGAAGGCAGAACCCTCTAAAGCGCCCACTCCCCCGTCGCCATCTTCGTCTTCATCTTCATCATCTCCATCTACCCACGCCCACCCCGCGCCGGTTGCAGGCGCGGCCCCCGTATCCTATGATAAACGGCGCGCAAGTTCGATGTGGTCCAGAGACCGTGTCACGTGCCGCCGGGAGAAACCATCATGGAACTCGACAACGCCGAAAACCGCCCTTCAAGGAATGAGACCACGCGCCGCGGCTTCCTCAAGTCCGGGGCGCTGACCGCAGGGGTCCTGTTCGCCCAGCCCTTGCTGAAGGCCACGGCCGTAGAGCCGGCGTTCTCCAAGCGGCGTACGCTCCTGAAGAAAGGCCTGGTGGTCGACGGCACGGGTAAGAAGGGCGCGGTCGGCCACGTGCTGATCCAAGGGGACAGGATCGAGGCCGTATCCGAAGGCCCCATCGACGTCGAGTGCGACACCCTCGACTGCACGGGCAAGGTCATCGCCCCAGGTTTCATCGACGTGCACTCCCATATGGACTGGGTCCTGGCTATCGAGGGCCGCGCGGACCTCAAGGCGCCGTTCATCGCCCAGGGGTGCACGACGTTCGTGGCGGGCAACTGCGGCCACGGCGTGGCCGGTTTCCGCCCCAACAGCCCGCACAGAAAGCACATCAACCCAGGGCTGTTCGGCGAATTCGACCTCGCGTGGGACACCATGGAGGAGTACTTCGACCACCTGCGCCGTATCGGGCTGAGCCACAACCTGGTGAACCTGGCGGGCCATGGCACGACCCGCCTGTCCATGCGGTGGGATGACCCGAGCCCGCTGTCGGCCGACGAGATGAAGGAGTTGCTGCGGTTGCTCGAGAAGGCCCTGGACCAGGGGGCGTGGGGCGTGTCGTTCGGCCTGCAGTATTCGCCCGGCATCTTCGCCACGCCGGACGAGCTGAAGCAGGTCGCGCGGCTGGTCGCCAAGAAAGGCAAGGTCCTCACCGTGCACGCGCGGGCCTATTCTTCGTTGTCGCCGGGTTACAAAGTGGATCTCTTCGGGGGGACGCCGCACAACGTGCTGGCGCTCGAGGAGATGATCGGCCTGGCCCGTGAGACCGGCGTGCGGCTCCAGTACTCGCACCTGATGTTTGCGGGTACCGCGTCGCACCGGACCTACCGCCAGTGCCTCGACGTGATCGACCAGGCCCGAGACGAAGGGGTGGACGTCATGATCGACACCTACCCTTACCATTGCGGCACGTCCGTCATCAACGTCGTGTTGCCGGCCTGGTTCCGCGAGAACCTGCCCGAGAACTTCCACGACGAAGACGCGCTCAAGCGTCTCGAAGGCGAGTTGTCCATGATGTCCCCGCTGGTGGGCTTTGGCTACGACGACATCCAGATCACGAACGCCAACGACCCCGAGCTCGCTCAGTACAACGGCCTGTTCGTCTCCCAGATCGCCGAGAAGCTCGGCGTCTCCCCGTTCGAGGCCGCCATGCTGCTGTCCGAGAAGGGCGGGCGGCGCGGCGCGTGGGTCCTCAACCACAACTACAGCAACATGGAGATCATCGACGCCCTTATCCAGTACCCCGCCTGCCTGTTCATGAGCGACGCGGTGCCGGCCAAGGGCGTCAAGAACCCCGCCGCCTACGGGGCCTTTGCCCTGACGCTGCAGTACGCGCGCGACCGCAAGCTCATTCCCCTCGAGGATGCCGTGCACAAGATGACGGGCGCCTCCGCCGAACGTCTCCACATCAAAGACCGCGGGTTCCTCAGGAAGGGTCTCGCCGCCGACGTCACCGTGTTCGACTGGAACGCCGTCCAAGACAACAACTCCGTCGCCGATACAGACAATGCCCCCGCCGGCATCCATGCCGTTTTCATGAACGGCAAACGGGTCTTCAAGGACGGCAAGGTCGACGAAAGGGCCAACGCGGGGATGGTGCTGTCGGCCTGACGCAGCGGTCCCCCCGAGACGGTGCTGGGAGAGAGCGCCCACGTCGTCAGCCATCCTGGTACACTCCCCGTCGGTGTCCAGACGGGCAGCACCTTCTCAAGGCGTCGCAGGTTGTCAATGATGTACACAGCCACCCAAATGGGCAGGACTACCGACCGGCTACGTGAAGGCGAATGGGCAAGTGGCCTGCGAACCGCCGGAAATCGCGGTCAATGGTGAAGATGGGCAGGTTGTGCCGAACGGCCACGGCGCAGATAAGAACATCCGTGGGCGACCCCGTAATACCCTTGGCGCGACACTGGTTGAAGAAACGTGCCGCTCGTTCGTAGTCTTCGCTGTCCAAAGGCACGTCCGGGAACGGCCTTAGTCTATCGCGTACCCTCTCGAACGTGACTTCGTCGCGCATACCAGAGAGGATCTCTTGGCGAATCGGACCCGTGAGGGCCGCACGGCCTTCACGCACCATTTCACGCAACTCATCCGCCAACTTGCGCTGTGCGGCATCAAGCCGCCGAGGCGCACGCCGCAGCCCAAGCGACCACACGCAGGTATCGACCAGCACCATTACGGGACATCCTTCCGACGAAGCGCCTTGTAGTCGTAGTCAGGATCGAAATCGACCGTCCCAAACAGATCCAGGATGTCCTGCTGCCGGCGGCGTTGGATGTACTCGCGCAGCGCGGCCGTTACGGCCGCCTTCTTGGTCTTATGGCGGCCTGCCTCTTTCGCCTGCTCGATCAACGCGTCGTCAATTGCCAGATTCGTAGCCATGGGCTTGCCTTTCTCTCACGCTCCCCTCTATTTTACACATTGTCGTGTGTGGCGTCAAGTGTAGGCCCGGGTCAGGAGCCCTTCTCTCAATCCCTGGCGCCGTTGCGTTCCTCTTTGCGAGCGTTCCTTGCGGACAAAGCCGGGGCAAGGAGAAGCCCGGTGAACGGTTACTTGTAGCTTCGATGTTGGCTCCGGACACGAAGCCGATGCCGTCTGGACTGACACCGCTTTCGTGTCGGGCGCGCCAGTGGTATACTCCTTATGGTGAGTCGAGATCCGTGTGGTGGGGTGCGCGGGCCGCGTCCCGAGTTGTCCGATCCCACGCGAACCCGGTTGTATGAACAGAAGAATGCGTTTCATGCCTCGAAAGACGCCCTGCCGCTCAGGCCGGGGCCGACGTTGGCTGCGTTGCGTGGCCTGGGTCGTGTTGGCCTACCTGTGCGTGGGGTCGCTCCATGGGTTGGCCCCAGGGCTCTGGGAGCGCTACTACGGCCCGCAACACGAAAACGGGCCCTTCCGCGTCCTTCTGTTCACCCAGGTGATCCCTGCCGGCGCGGCGGTCGTGCTGCTGCTGGCCGTGGTCGTGCCGTTCGCCCAACCCTTGGCCGTCGTCTCCCCGGCCATCCACGCCGTATGGACGCCGTGGTCGTTGCGCGGGCCGCCGACGCGCGCCTAGCACCGACCGTATCGTCTCGTCTTGGGCTGAAACCCGGCGTCCGGCCCGTCTGTGCCTACCAGGGGCCGCGCCGAAACCGAGGATTCATCAACCATGAAACGCGCACGCTGTGATCGCAAAGGATTCACCCTAATCGAACTCCTGGTCGTCATCGCCATCATTGGCATCCTGGCGGCCATTCTCCTGCCCGCGCTCGCCCGCGCCCGTGAAGCGGCCCGACGCGCCAGTTGCCAGAACAACCTCAAGCAGTGGGGCCTCGTGTTCAAGATGTACGCCAACGAAGCCAAGGGCGAGCGGTTCCCGCCTATACAAGGGGCCAAGGAAGAACTGTACGACTGCGACACGCTGACGCCCACGGGGGCGCCGGCCGACCTCATCCTCAGCCCGGCCGCCCGGATCCGCGCGCTCTACCCCGAGTACCTCACCGACCCGGCCATCTATGTGTGCCCCTCGAACTCGCACACGGACGTCGGCCGCCTCAAGAACGCCAGCGGCCAGTGGGATCTCCCCTACGCCTGCGACGATGGCAGCGGGAGCGCCCTCGACGACCGCGGCATTCGGCTCCTCGCCAACAGCTACATGTACTTCGGCTGGGTCTTCGACCGTTGCGACGCGGACGACCCGCCCATGTCGCTCGCCATGTTCGGCCAGCCCACGCAGATGGGGCCGGCGCAACTGCTGCTCGCCCTGGCCGACGCGATGATGGCGATCGCCATGCCGCCGCACAACGTCGCCAAAGCCGACAGTGACATCGACGTCGGGATCCCGAACGGCAACGGCGGCGGCGCCACCGTCTACCGCCTCCGCGAAGGCATCGAGCGCTTCATGGTCACCGACATCAACAACCCCGCGGCCAGCGCCCGCGCCCAGAGCGAGGTCTTCATCATGCTCGACGCGTTGGGCGGCGGCAACGTCATCAACTGGTTCAACCACATCCCGGGCGGCTGCAACTGCCTGTTCATGGACGGCCACGTCGAGTTCATCCGCTACCCGACGATCCCGCCCGTGTGCGAGAGCGTCGGCAACCTCGTCACCATCGCCGGGTCCATCTAACACCCATATCTCGCACCCTCCGTGTCATTGCGAGCGAAGCGTCGTGACCTGTAGGTCACGACGCTTCGCTGCTAAGAAAGTGCCTCTCCGTTTTCTAGTACAAGCACCTGACATCCAAGGACTTTGGCTTGTCTCTCGAGATTGTTGAGTAAACGTTGGCGGTACTGCTTCTCGTATTTGTCCTGTCCACGCGCGACGTATTGCTCGCCATGCTTGAGCATGCGGTAGATCAGTTTGGCGAGCTTGTTTGCAGTGGCCGTGATGGCTTTGGCGGCACCATGTCGTGCTCTCATGCGGCGGTAGAAGGCGCCGAGGACGGCAGGGGCATTAGTCTGCTCGGCGACGCCAATGCGGGGTTGGTTGGGCGGCGCCGGAGCCCACATGCTGTCGCCCGAAATGTACGAGCGCGCCCTGCTCCCCGTCCATCAGCGCATGGTCGAGCGCATCGACGGCCCGACCGTCCTGCACATCTGCGGCGACATCATGCCGCGCCTGGCCATGCTCGAACGCACCGGCATCACCTGCTTCAACTTCGACTGGGCCATCCCGCCACACGTCATGGCTGAAGCCGCCGCGGGCAAGTTCACCCTCATGGGTAACGTCAACACCACCGACCTCCTCAACGGCCAACCCGACGACATCGAGCGCCAGGTCGTCGAGAACATCGAGGCGGGTATACACATCATCAGCCCCGGATGCGCCGTCAGCCCCAAATGCCCGAACAAGAACCTGCGCGCCATGGCCGACGCCATCGAGAAGCGCACCGCGCCAGGTGCAGGACGATAGTGGGCTGCCGAACAACTTGGAGCTTGTGCGCAGATGCAGCCGGAGGCGCTACGGGTCGTCGGGCATTTCTCCGCAGGCTCTCAGTTGAGAGGGGGGACCACCTCGCCGCGGGATTGGGCTTCGGTGTTTTCGCAGGAGCCGTAGAATTCGGAGTTGACGTCGACCAGAGGGTGAGACGGCGGCCGTCTTCGGGGGGAAGTGTGGGGGCCGTGGCGGCATTAGTCGAGGTACTCGATGAGGGGGGCGGCGCGGGCGTCTCCGTGGACGCCGCCAGTGAACGCCCTCAACGACGCTCGAGCTTGAAGACCACGGCCTGGTCTTTCATGAACTGGGGCACGTAGAGCAAGCCCCGGGTGCGGTCGAGGCCGACGTCGGCCGGGGATTCGAGTTCGACGAGCGTGTGGACCGACTTGCCGTCTGGCGCGATGAGGGACACCTTATTGCCGGTGAAGTCGGACACGATGAACGAGCCGTCATCCAGCATCTCGATGCCGTCTAGGTTGGTGAAGTGCTCGGCAAGGCCGAAGGGCTTCGGGACCGTCCGGCCGTCCGGGTCGAGTTCGTAGACTTCGTGCAGGCCCCAGCTCACGGCCCACATGCGGCCTTGGTGGCAGGTGACACCGTTGACGCCCGGCGGGGCTTTGAGCACGGTATGCCCGCCGCTGGGATCCACTTTGTAGAGGACGCCCTGCTCGATGTCCGACACGTACACCGCCTGGCCGTCGGTAGCGACGTCGTTGAGGCGTTTGGCGCCCGGAAGCGGGACCTGCTCCGGTTTCGGCGCGCCCTTGGTCGGGCAGCGCATGAGGCGGGCGTTGTCGGAGAAGTACAGGACGTCGCCGAGCACGCACATGCCTTTGGGGGCGTTGAGGACGTCCTCGGGCTTGCTGTCGAGCCAGCGCAACTGCTTCATCTGGCCGTCGGACGTCATCTGCGATATGAAACCCTTGCCGTCGTCGTCCCAGTACGCCCCCTCGCCCGCAACGATGTTCGAGATGTACACCAGCCCTTTGGCCGGGTCGGCGACCAGGCACTCGGGGACTTGCAGCCCGCGGACGACCTCGAGGCGTTTGACGCGCCATGTTCCCTCGGCTTGGGCGCCGCTGCCTCGGGCGGCTGCAGCGGCGGTGAGGCAGACGCCGGCGATGAGCACTGCGGTTCGTGTTCTCATGGTTTACCCTCCCGTTTCCCTAGGACGCCCGAACGGCGTCCAATTCGATCTCGAAGAGCAGGTCGTCTCGGCACACGTCATTCGCGACTACGACCACGGGTAGCGGCGGCAGCCGGCGCCCGGCGCAATACGCCGCGAATCGGGGCCGGTCAGCCGCGCGTTTGAAGTAGACGATAGCACGGGTCACGTCGTCCCAACTCATCCCGCGCGAATCCATAATGGCTCGAGCGACGTCCATCGTGTGCGCGATCTGCGCCTCCACGTCGCCTACGTGGAGCGTGTCGCCTTCAGGGGAGATGCTGGCCGTGCCTGAGATCAACAGGCGGCGGTGTCCGGGCATGGCGAGCTCGACGGCGCGGCTGAAGGCGCTGCCGTACTCGAGGGCGGGGCCCTGCAGGGGAGACGGGACGGCCGCGGCGCGCACGTGCTCGTCCCCGGCGCGGACCGATAGAAGGGCGCCGGTCAGGGCGGCCCCCGAGCCGCTGCTACCGCCTATGCCCGTGCTGGCGGGGACAAGGCCGCCGAAGATGCGGCGTTCTTCGAAGAAGTCGTGGCGGACCCGGTTGAAGTCGCCGTACCAGGCGAGGATGTCGTTGTTGAAGAACCAGGTGCGCAGGACGTCGGCGAAGCCCATCTCGGCGGAGGCGAGGGCCGCGTCCATTTGCTCGAACACGTCATAGGCCTGGTCGGGCCGCGGTGCGTGGCAGTCCGTCGGGGCGAGGCCGCCGAGGCGGCACACCAGCGTCGAGCCCTCCCGGAAGACGCGGCCGACGGTTCTCCCGCGCAGGTCCAGCGACTGGACCGGCGTCCCGGCCACGGCCCACACCTGGGTCCCGGCGACGGCACGGGCCACTTCCGGACCTTCTTGTATCCACGTGACGGGCCAGGTGAGGTCGCCAAAGGGGGCGAGGCAGGACTCGCGGTGGGCGGCGGCGCCGAAGACCTCCTGCGACACGACCGCGGCCTGGCTGTCTTCGAGCACGCCGGCGGTCCTCTCGAACAGTGCCTGTTCGGACTCGCCCTGCCGTGGGGTGGCGGTCAAGAACAGTTCCGTGTGCGTGGGGCGCGTCAGCACAACGACGTGCAGGCCGGGTTTGACTTCTCTGCGAAGCATTGTTGCGGGGTTACTGCCGGGACAATCCAACTTCCTAAGCCTTTCCGAAATCATCTAAGCGAGTCTTCGCGGGTCGTGAGGATCTGCCACACACCGGCTCTACAGGGACAACACATACGCGGCGAGGTCGGCGATCTGTTCCGGCGTCAGGTCGGCGGTGACGCCGTGCTTGTCTTCCGGATTGTCGGTGGTGAGGACCTCCTCGAGGGTGGCGGCGCGGCCGTCGTGGAGGTACGGGGCGGTGCGCCAGATCTCGGCGAGCCCGGGCGTGTCGAATTCCCAGTCGGCCTGGCGGTCCCTGCCGGTGCCGACGTTGTACTTGGTGCAGTCGGTGTAGTAGTCGCCGTTGTGGCAGGTCGCACAGCGGGCCTGATCGAAGAGCGCGCGCCCGCGCTCGGCCGCGGCGCTGGGCTTAGCGTCCACGAGATGGGGGCTCGAAACGGGCCGCAGCGACTTGAGGTATTCGTCGATGGCCGCGGCGTCCTCTTCGGGGCGGACGGCGAACTGGATGTAGCGAATGCCGGCCCGGACGGCCGTCTCGGCCTTGTCGCGCACGCCCGAGATCATGACGGGCGGCGTCGCGTGCGAGAGCACGAGGCTCTTGGTGTTCTTCGGGTTGCCCATGCCGTCATTCAGCAGGTCCCAGTTCAGCCCATCGGCCCTCACGTCGGGGTGGCAGCTCGCGCAGCTCTGCCAGTGCTGGAAACACAGATCCGCGTCGTGGAACAGCATCTCTCCCTTCCGCACGACGGTCAGCGGCCTCTCAGGGCCGAGGGCGATGGATCGCGCCACGGGCCGGGCCTCGGGATCGACGTCGACGAAGAGAAAGCGGCCGCGCTCCCGGATGCAGAACGCATCACGCCCACAGCGGTACGTCACGATCGCCGTGCCGATGGGACCCTTGTCCATCCGGAGCAGCGCGCA
>Ga0209979_1003515_pt1 | contig 13752 bp, 15 predicted proteins | sample AnhtaG_FD_183114 | JGI IMG/M metagenome (GOLD analysis project Ga0209979, IMG submission 183114) | Deep subsurface microbial communities from Anholt, Denmark to uncover new lineages of life (NeLLi) - Anholt_01485 metaG (SPAdes) (version 2) | ecosystem: Environmental > Aquatic > Marine > Oceanic...
ACGCCGGGGGGTTCTCTTTACGGGCGTCAGCCCATGGGCTCACCCCGCGACTGGAAGCGGCCGCGACGGTGCCAGTCAGCAGACGGTTGACTCCTCGCTCACAGGAGTGACAGTGGCGCTGCAGCTCGTAAAGCCTGGGGCGAGGAATTTCTGGATGGCGTCCTGGCTTCCGGCTTCAACGACGTAGTAGATGACGTGCTCGGCGAAAGCGGCGTAGCGCGCCTTAACGGTGACACCTTCAACACTGGGGTGGTACAGGGTTCTGGAGCCGCCCACATCCCTGGGGCAGGATTCCGGAGCGTGCTTCTGGGTAATCATGAACAGCATGTTGCCTCCTTTCGGCTGAGGTGACCGAAGTCGGCAGAACTGTGAAGCTAGGCTCGCTCGGTGTTCGGTTTCATGGCGTCATCCCGCTTGGCTCGCGGTTCGCAGGGATTATGCGCCTCGGCCGGACGGGTGTCAACAGGGCTTGGCGTTCACTCAACGTTAACGAGCTCCAAACCTAATGCCTACCGGCTAGAGCTTAACGGCTTCTCTTCCCTTCCGTCTTGCTAGCTGAACGGACAGTGATTCCGGATGGACAGGTGGTGATCCAATGATAGATCTCATGATGCAGCTCGAAGCACGTGCGGTTCTAGCTGAGAAGGACCGAGAGGCAAGAGCAGCTCTCCGAGTCAGCGAAGCCAAGAGTGGCTCTCGTGGCTCGACGGCCGGATTCGCCGGCCGCCTGGCTCGGCTGGGCATCCGGATGAACCGCATGACAGCTCGTTTCTGGCTGCCTGGCGGATTACGCGGCCCCCCGTGAACGAATCATAGCTGGGGAATGGCACGACGGGAGGGGCTGGCTGGGCTAGGAGCAGGGAGCCGGTAGGTAAAGTCCGTAACGATATGCGGGCTGTGATTGTTATATTTTACGCGTAGGAAGCACCCCCTCCCACGCGGGCCAAGGCGCAGGTCAGTGCTAGTCAGGCCGACTCGCGCTTTCTTTTTGCTCCGTGACGGCTAGTCACAATACAGCGTGGGCTGCTGCGCTGCGGCGGTTGCGTGGCTCGTGGTCCAACAGGCCCACCACGAGCGAAGAAAGGCGTGGCTCCCGCTCATGCTTCGACAGGCCTGCCTACCGGCAGGCAGACTCAGGGTGAGCGGCGGGATCGGATGCTATACTTGACTTGCCAAAAACCATTCGTAGCTGCAGGGCTTCAGCCCTGCCGGTAGGCAGGGTCTGCAGCTACGAGAGCTGCGATTGACTGTCCGGAGGTATACCTGTGCGCGGCCGCGATTTGCTATCCATCGCCGATCTTTCGCCGGAGGAGCTGGCGCGCGTGCTGGAGACGGCGCGGGCCCTTCGACAGGCTAAGGACAGGCCGCTCAAGGACAGCGGCCCTCAGTCCCTCCTGACGGGGAAGACGCTGGCGCTGGTGTTCGAGAAACCTTCCCTGCGAACCCGCGTTTCCTTTGATGTGGCGATGCGACAGCTAGGAGGCGACTGCATGTACCTGTCGCCAGCAGAGGTCGGCCTGGGCAGCCGGGAGCCGGTGGAGGACGTGGCCCGCGTGCTCAGCCGGTACGTGGACTGCATCGCCGCCCGCACCTTCGCCCACGCGACGGTGGAGGAGCTGGCCCGCTGGGCCGAGGTGCCGGTCATCAACGCCCTCTCAGACGGGGAGCACCCCTGCCAGGCCCTGGCCGACGTCCTCACGATACAGGAGAAGAAGGGCCGGCTGGCGGGGCTGAGCCTGGCCTTCGTGGGCGACGGCAACAACACCGCCCGCTCCCTCTGCCTGGCGGCGGCGATGAGCGGGATGGAGTTCCGCTTCGCGTCGCCGGAGGGGCACGAGCTGCCCGAGGCGACCGTGGCCCGGGCGCAGGAGTTCGCCCGCGCCTCCGGGGGCGCTGTCGCCTGCCTGCGCGACCCGCGGGAGGCGACGAAGGGAGCAGACGTCGTGTACACGGACGTGTGGGCCAGCATGGGGCAGGAAGAGGAGAGCGCGGCGCGGAGGCAGGCGTTCCGGGGCTACCAGGTGGACGCTCGGATAATGTCGCTGGCGGCGGCGGGCGCCATCTTCATGCACGACCTCCCGGCCCATCGAGGCGAGGAGGTCTCCGCGGAGGTCATCGAGGGGCCGCAGTCGGTGGTGTTCGACCAGGCGGAGAATCGGCTGCACGCGCAGAAGGCGGTGCTGGCGCTGATCCTTCGGCAGGGCTCAGGACAGGTCCTTGGGGAGGGCGACTAGAGTGGGCCTCTGGGACACGATACGCGATGCCCTGGAGCGGTTCGAGGCGGCCAGCGTCGTCGACATCCTGACCATCTCCGCCCTCATCTACCTGGCGCTGCTCCTGCTGAAGGGCACCACCGCTATGTCGCTGTTGCGGGGCATCGTCATGGTGCTGCTGGGGGCGGTGATCCTGGCCTCGGTGCTGGACCTGACAGTGCTGGACTGGCTGCTGCGCAACTCGTTTCCGGCCATCCTCATCGCCATACCGATCATCTTCCAGCCGGAGATACGGCGCTTCCTGGAGCGCGTGGGGCGGACGGGGCGCTGGCCCTGGCCCGGCCGCCAGCTATACGAGGGGATAGTGGATACGGTGGCGGACGCCGCGCTGAGCCTGTCCGCCAACCGCCACGGGGCCATCATCGTCTTGGAGCGGGAGGCCGGCCTGGAGGACTACGTCGACACCGGCGTGAAGCTGGACGCGGCACCCTCGAGCCGCCTGCTGCAGGGGATCTTCTACCCCAACTCCGCCCTGCACGACGGCGCGGTCATCATCCGGGAAGACCGCATCGCCGCCGCCGGCTGCACGTTGCCCCTGTCCGACCGCAGCGACCGTGAGCTGGCGGGCCTGCGCCACCGGGCCGTCATGGGCATCTCCGAGCGCACGGACGCGGTGGCGGTAGTGGTGTCCGAAGAGACAGGGGACATCTCGCTGGCGGCCAACGGCAGGATGATATCGCGTCTGGACGGGCCACGCCTGCGAGGCGTACTGCGCAGCCTGCTGGTCCCGACCAGCGAACTCGACCGGCCCGTGCGGCGCGGCCTGCCGGGACTCAGTCGGTGACAGAGGGCGGAGGGCCATGGAACGGTTGAGGCAGCTCCTGGAAGAGGCGCTGGTCATCCTGCGGGGTCTCGTCTGGCCGGTGGTGACATCCGTGCGCGGGAACCTGGGGCTGGCGGGCTTCTCCGTGGTCTTGGGGTTCGCGTTGTGGATATTCGTCACCGACACGGAGAGCCCAACCCGCTCCGGGGTCCTGCCCTTCGAACTGGAGGTGGAGGCGGTCGACCGGCCGGCAGACCTGGTACTCGCCGAGGCCCTGATCAAAGTGCGGGTGCGGGTTGAGGTTGCCGATGACGTGTGGAACACCCTATCGCCGGCCGACTTCAAGGCCACGGCGGACCTGGACGGGCTGCAAGCCGGCACCTACGATCTCCCGGTGCGGGTTGAGCCGCTGACCGGGCGCGGCGGTCTGAGGGTCACCCAGGTCATACCGGAGACGGTGGAGGTGGATCTGAGAAGCCTGTTCAGCAAGTCTGTGCCCGTCTCCATCAAGCTGGAGGGTCAGCCTGCCCCCGGCTACGAGGCCGGAGTCCCTGAGGTGGACACGGAGACGGTGTTGGTGACCGGAACGCAGGATAAGGTGACACAGGTGAGCCAGGTGGGGGCCACCCTGGACATCACCGGACGAACCGAGGACATAGCCCAGGCTGTTCGACTGGAGGCCAGGGACTTGGCCGATACTCTGGTGGACAGCGTGTTCCTGGAGCCCGACGTGGTGAACGTCTCGGTGGAGATAACGCAGAAGGAGTTCAGCGCTCCCCTCGCCATCAGGCCCACCGTGACGGGCTCCCCGGCTACTGGTTATGACGTGGTCAATATCAGTGTCGACCCTGCTGTGGCTACCGTGTTCGGGCCTCCGTCCTTCATCGCTGAGGCGGCGGCCATCCATACCCAGCCCGTCGACATAACCGCGGCCAGCGAGGACGTGGTCCGCACCGTATCGCTGGACCTGCCACCGGACGTGAGCATCAGTGGCGGCACAAGCGTGACGGTGACCGTCCAGATCGAGCCCGCCCAGGGGAGGCGAACGCTGGCAGTGACCGCGGTCGCTGTCGGGCTCGACCCCGACCTGAGCGTCAGCGGCGCGCTGCCGTTCGTCGAGGTGGAGCTGCTGGGCGAGCTGCCGACGCTGCGGGCGCTGCGGCCGAATGACATCGCCGCCACCATCAACCTGTCCGGACTGGATGAGGGCACGCACGCCGTCAACGTGAGCGTCTCCGCGCCCGCCGATACGCTGGTGGCGGACATCTCCCCGGAGACGGTTGAGGTCACGCTGGAGACGAGGTAGGTGTGGCCCGCACCAAGCCCCGCCCGCTCCCGGCCGGAAGGATCACCGGCAGACCGGTGGTCGCCATCGTGGGGCGACCCAACGTCGGCAAGTCCACCCTATTCAACCGTCTGATAGGCGGCCGCCGGGCCATCGTATCGGAGGTCGCCGGGACGACGCGGGACCGCCTGTACGGGGAGGCCCAGATGGGGCGGCTCTCCTTCGCCGTCATCGACACCGGCGGGCTGGTTCCCAGCGCTGATGAAGGCTACCCGGCGCTGATCCGTCTCCAGGTCGAGACGGCGATGACGGAGGCGGACGTGATCCTCTTTCTGGTCGACGCCGCCTCCGGAGTGATGCCGCTGGACGAGGAGATCACCCAGCTCCTGCGGCGGACAGACAAGGCGGTGCTCCTCCTGGCCAACAAGGCGGACAACGACGCCCGCCGCGAGGCCGCCACCGAGTTCTACAGCCTGGCGCTGGGCGACCCGATCCCGGTGAGCGCCTATCACAGCATCGGCTTGGGCGACCTCCGCGAGCGGCTGGAGGCGCTGCTGCCGCCGGCAGAGGCGGCGGCGCCGGCGGAGTCGCTGCGCCTGGCCATCGTGGGGCGACCTAACGTCGGCAAGTCGGCCCTGGTCAACGCCATCCTGGGACAGGAGCGGGTGCTGGTGAGCGCGGAGCCCGGCACCACCCGCGACGCCGTGGACACTTCGCTCGAATACCAGGGGAAGCAACTGCTGCTGATCGATACGGCGGGCATCCGCCGCCGCGGCCGCATCACCCGCGGCGTCGAGAAGTACAGCGTCCTGCGGGCGGAGCAGGCGCTGACGCGGGCCGACATCGGCCTGTTGGTGCTGGAGGCGCCGGCGGGGGTGGCCGCCCAGGACCTGCACATCGCCGGCTACGTCGCCAACGCCCATAAGGGGCTCATCATGGTCGCCAACAAGTGGGACCTCCTGGACGACACAGAGGAGAACCGGGAGGAGTTCGCCCGCCGGGCGTTGCGTCGGCTCCGGTTCGCCCCCTGGGCGCCGTTGGCGTTCGTGTCGGCCAAGACCGGCCTCAACATCGACGGCCTGCTGGACCTGGCGCTGGAGGTCGGCGACAGCCGCTTCCTGCGGGTGCCCACAGGTGAGTTGAACACGGTCATGCAGAAAGCGGTGGCGGCGCACCGTCCGCCGTCCAAAGGCCGCCGCACGCTGCGCATTCTGTACGTCACCCAGGCGGAAGCGAACCCGCCCACGTTCGTGTTTTTCGTGAGCGATGCCAGCCTGCTACACTTCTCATACCGGCGGTACCTGGAGAACGCCCTGCGGAGGGCTTTCGGGTTTGAGGGGACGGCCATCCGGCTGACCTTCCGCAGCAGAGGCGGAGTTCAATGATCCTTGAGTTCGCGGCGGTCATCGCCGTGTCCTACCTGGTGGGGTCGATCCCGTTCGGATACATAGCGGGGCGTGTCCTCAAGGGGATCGACGTCCGGGATTTCGGCAGCGGCGCCACCGGGGCCACGAACGTGATGCGGACCCTGGGCAGGGGGCCGTTCGCATTCGTCCTCCTAGCCGATGCCCTGAAGGGCTACGTACCGGTCCTCGTCACCTGGTTCCTGTTCGAGTCGCACGACCTACAGGTGGCGTCCGGGCTGGCCGCCGTGCTGGGCCACGACTTCCCGCTGTACATCGGCTTTAGGGGTGGTCGCGGGGTCGCCACGTCCTTCGGGGTCTACGCCGCGCTGGCGCTGTACGTGCCCCTCGGTCTGCTGGCGGCGGGGCTGTTCATCATCCTCACCTTCCGCTATATGTCCCTGATGTCGATAGTCACCGTGCCGCTGGGGGCGCTGGCGCTGCTCGTGCTGGCGGTCGTGGAGGGCGGTGACCACTACACATACTCGAAAGCCGTGTTCGGGGCCTTCGCGACGGCTTTGGTGCTGGTGCGACACGTGGGCAACATCCGCCGCCTGGTGCAGGGCACGGAGCCCAAGCTGGGGGAGGGAGGCGGACGGCGGAAGCCGGCCCCGACACGCGGCTGAGGCGCGGAGCCCTCATCTCCGTTGTAGAATGGCAGTGTAGGCCCGGTGGCCTGCATGACTTTGCTATGGAGTTCTCGGAATACTTGCGCCATCTCCGCGACCCTGCCTCTCAGTTGAGCGCGGCGGACCTGCAGCACCTGCACGACCTCACCTCGGAGCAGGCGGAGGCGCTGCGCTCGGCCTGGCAGGAGATCGACCCGGAGCGAAGGCGGCAGGCGGTCTGCCAGCTGGCGGAGCTGGCGGAGGACAACGTGGAGCTCAACTTTGACACCGTGTTCTTCACCGCCCTCGACGACCCGGAGGCCGCCGTCCGCGCCGCCGCGGTACGCGGCCTCTGGGAATACGAAGGGCACGATCTCATCGGGCCGCTGCTACGCCTGCTGGAGAAAGACGAGGAGCCGGAGGTGCGGGCGGAGGCCGCCCTGGCCCTGGGCCGCTTCGTCCTGATGTTCGAGTTCGGGAACCTGCGAGAGCGGCACTTCCAGAAGGTAGAAGAGGGCCTGCGCCGCACCCTGGAGGACGAGCTGGAGGAGGACGAGGTCCAGGCCCGGGCCCTGGAGGTGATAGGCGCCTGCGGCCGCCCCTGGGTAAGGCTGGCCATCCTCAAGGCCTATCGGAGCGAGGCGCCCCGCCTCAGGGTCAGCGCCCTGCACGCCATGGGCCACAGCTGCGAGCCGCGCTGGCTGCCTCTGCTGATCGAAGAGCTGAGCAGTGAGAACCCCGAGATGCGCTACGAGGCCGCCATGGCCCTGGGCTCCCTGGCCGATAGGCGAGCGGTCTCCCACCTGGCCCCCCTGCTCCACGACCCCGACCCAGAGGTGAAGGAGGCGGCCATCGCCGCCCTGGGGCAGATCGGCGGCAGCGATGCCAAGTCACTGCTGCGTCCCCTCCTCCAGGCCCCCTCCCCCAGCATCCAGGAAGCCGCAGCCACCGCCCTGGCCGAGGCCAACTTCGCCGAAGACCCCCTCTCCATCGAGTACGACCCGCCATGAGAGCCCGTAGGTCGCGCCGGATGCCCGTGGAGCGGCTCGTATCGGCCGGCGGCGTCGTCGTCAGGCAGGCGTCGGCCGGGCTCGAGGTGGTCATCTGCGGCCGTGACACTGACGGCGTGTGGGGGCTCCCCAAGGGCACGCCTGACGAAGGCGAGTCGCTGGAAGAGGCCGCCATGCGCGAGGTGAGCGAGGAGACGGGCCTTAAGATCGAGATCGTCAAGAAGATCGGCATCGCCGAGTACTGGTTCGCCCGCAATGACATCCGCTACCACAAGTGGGTGCACCACTACCTGATGCGGGCCACCGGCGGCAGCACCGCCGACCATGACCTGGAGTATGACCGCGTGGAGTGGTTTCCCATCGAAGAGGCGATAGAGGTGTTGACCTTCGACAACGATAAGGAGATCGTCCAGCAAGCCAAGGCGGGGCTGGAGGAGGAGCCGTGAGCGGTCTCCCCCGCGATGACGTCGTCGCCCGTGGCCGCAAGACGGTGGTGCGCCGCAAGCGCATGGCCGACGCCGCCGATGAGTACGCCTGGCGCTGCGACGAGGATCTGGCCCGCTTCGACGCCTCGCGCCCGGTGCGCATACCCTTCCCCGAATACCAGCACAACTGGTCTTTCGATATGCGGTTCACCGACACCCCGGGGCGTTCGTTCGCCGTGGAAGACGAAACCGGGCGGCACATCGGCAACATCATGTACTACAACCAGGATGCCGGCCGCCAGGAAGCCGAGATGGGTATCAGCATCGGGCTGCGGGACTGGTGGGCCCAGGGGTACGGCACCGATGCGGTGGCCGCGCTGGTGGCCCACCTGTTCCGCACCACGGATCTCCAGCGGCTGTACCTGCACACCCTGGACTGGAACCGCCGCGCCCATCGCGCCTTCCAGAAGGCGGGCTTCACCGACTGCGGCAGCGCCTGGCGGGACGGCCACACGTTCATCATCATGGAGGTGCGCCGGCAGCGGGTGACGACGCCCGCAGCCGGGCGGGGGGTGCCCGCCTAGGCTCTAGGCCTGGGGCTGGCTGGCCGGGCGCCCCGGTATCTCCAGGTCGGGCGGGGGCGGCGCAGGGTTCTCTACCCCGAACATCAGGTGCATGGGCACCAGCGAAACCAGTTCCTCCACTTGCCACTTGCCGTCCTTGCTGATCTGGCGCAGGGGCGCCTCCTCAGCCGCGAGGGACACCTGGCCGCCGGCCACGTGGAAGATCTTGCCGTTGATGTTCCAGGCCTCGTCGGTGCAGAGGTAGACGGTCATGGGGGCCACGTGCTCCGGCGTCGGCTCCACCATGGGCTCCGGGGCGGCGTTGGGGGCCATGCCCCGTTGGGCCCGCAACTGGCGGGCCGTCTCGGGGATGGCGGCGATCATCCTCGTCTGGGCGAGGGGCGCGATAGCGTTGCAGGTGACCCCGTATCGCCCCAGGTCCCGCGCCACCACGCGGGTGAGCCCAGCGATGCCTGCCTTGGCGGCCCCATAGTTGGCCTGGCCGGAGCTGCCCCGCAGCCCCGAGATGGACGAGAAGTTCACGATGCGGCCGTACCGCTGCTGGCGCATCAGCACCGAGGCGGGCCTGATGGTGTTGTAGTGCCCCTTGAGGTGGACGGCGATGACGGCGTCCCACTCCTCCTCGGTCATGTTGAAGATCATACGGTCGCGGAGGATGCCGGCCACGTTGATGAGGATGTCGATGCGGCCGAAGGCTTCCACGCACTGCTTGATCATGCTCTCGCCGCCGGCGGGGTCGGCCACGTTGTCGTAGTTGGCGACGGCGGTGCCGCCGGCGCTGCGGAGCTCCTGCACCACCTGGTCGGCGGGCCCGGCGTCATGGCCGGTGCCGTCGACGTTAACACCGGGGTCGTTGACCACCACGTTGGCGCCCTCCTGCGCCAGCAGGAGGGCCAGCGCCCGGCCGATGCCACGGCCAGCGCCAGTGACTACCGCATTGCGTCCCTTGAGTTTATCCGTCATCGTCAACTGCTCCCCCTCCGTGTAGAGACACCAACCCGACGCGATGGGCAAGGCTGAAGCCCCACCACAGGCGGGCAGGCCTGCAGCCACTGTTTCATTGTTCGCTCCCATGGGCCGCCGCCTGGGGCTGCGGCTCCGGCTCATCCCGCCTCCGGATCTGCACTTCATCCGCCGGCCGGGCCGCGTTGCGGGTGCCGAGGGTAGCGGGAGCGCCCGTGATCTGCCGATACAGCGACAGGTAACCCTCCACCATGACGGGAACATCAAAGTTGGCCTGAACGTGCTGGCGGCAGCGGTAGGGGTCGATCGTGTCGATCTTTCGCAACGCGCCCAGCATCGAATCAACGTCCCTAACCAGGAAACCGGTCTCGCCGTCCACGATGAGCTCCGGCGCTGCCCCACGGGCGAAGGCGATCACCGGCGTGCCACAGGCCATGGCCTCCACCATGACGAGCCCGAACGGCTCCTCCCAGCAAATGGGCATCAGCACGCAGGCCGCCCGGGCGTACAGCTCCCTCTTGGCACGATGGTCGGCCTCGCCCCAGAACACCACGTCCCGTCCGTCCACCCGCGGCTTGATGGCACTCTCATAGTACTGGCGGTCCGCCGGGCCCACCTTGCCGGCGATGATCAGCTTCCTCCCCGCCCGGCGCGCCACCTCAATCGCCAGGTGTGTGCCCTTCTCGGGAGCGACCCTGTTCAGGCAAAGTAGATAGTCGTCCTTCTGTTCGCGGAACGGGAAGCTGACAACGTCTATGGCGTTGTACACCGCGCCAGCGTATTGAGGCTTCTCCAGGGGCGGTACGGTGCTGATTTGGGCACGACTGATGGTATTGTAATAGCCCCCATAGTGCTCCCAGAAGATCCTTCTGTCGGGCGTGATGGCGCAGTGGGTCGTGGTCACCATGGGCACGTCTACCAAACCAGCGAGAGCCATCACGGGCTCCCTGGCGTGGTTGTGTATGACATCGCACTCCTTGGCGTCGGCGATCGCTGCGGCCGCGTGCACCCAGTCACAGGGCCTACCGACCTTGACGTACTGCGCCGGGCGCAGGCTGCGGGGGTAGACGGATCGCAGTTCAGCCAGGGTTACGGAATCTCCCGATGCCCGCAGGATTACATCATGTCCGGCCCGCACCAGAGCGTCGGTCAGCAGACTGACCACGGCCTCGGTGCCGCCGTAGCCTGGCGGGGGAACTCTCTCCGACAGCGGGGCGATCTGTAGGATCCTCATTGGGGCGGTCGTCGCTCGCGCCTATGGGCTGGCCGCCTGGGGCTGCGGCTCCGGCTTGTCCCGGCCCGATATCCCTAGCTCATCCGCCGGCGGGGCCGGGTTGCGGGTCCCCTCCATCATCTGGGGCACCATCTTGGAGAGCTCGTCCAAGTCCCACATGCCCCTCTTGAAGATGGTGCGCGAAGGCAGGGGATGGCTGAGAAGGGCCACGGTGCCGCCGTAGACCAGGAACACCTGGCCGTTGACGTTCCAGGCGTGGTCGCTGGCCAGATAGCAGACCATGGGGGCCACGAAGTCCGGCGCCAGCTGTTCCAATCGCTCCGTGTCGGGCGCGGCGGCGGCCTGAGGCTGCCGCCGCTGTTGGGGGACGGTGGATGTGAGACGGGTCCAGGCGCGGGGGGCGATGACGTTGCAGGTGACGCCGTAGCGTCCCAGGTCGCGGGCCACCACCCGGGTGAGGCCAGCGATGCCCGACTTGGCGGCGCCGTAGTTGGCCTGTCCAGCGTTGCCCCAGAGGCCGGACTCCGATGAGAAGTTGATGATGCGCCCGTATCGCTGCTGCCGCATCAGCACGGAGGCGGGCTTGATGCAAGCGAAGTGGCCCTTCAGGTGCACCGCTATGACGTCGTCCCACTCCTCCTCCGTCATATTGAAGATCATGCGGTCGCGCATGATGCCGGCGTTGTTCACCAGGATGTCCAGCCGGCCGAAGCTATCCAGGGCGGTGTTGATGATGCTTTCGCCTTCCTGCATGGTGGTCACGGAGTCGTAGTTGGCCACGGCGGTCAGGTTCTTGTCCTCGATCTCGGCGACGACCTGATCGGCCGGGCGGTTATCGTGCCCCGCGCCGTCGGGGCCGACGCCGGGGTCGTTGACGACGACCCGCGCTCCCTCTTCGGCCATCTGGACGGCGATCGCCTTGCCGATGCCGCGGCCGGCACCGGTGACGATGGTCACCTTACCGTCTAGCAGTCCCATAGATGCCTCCTCCGCAGCCTTGCCCCGCGCACTAAAGTGCGCGGCTCGAAAGAGGAGCTGCCGACTTCAGTCAGCGAGGATGCAGATGTACCTCCCCGTGGCGCACCCTCGGCCTCAGCTCCGCGAGGGAAGGGCGACCGTGGCTGTGCCGGGAGTGGTCTTCTGACCCTCCGCCGTCTCCGTCCACACCTCCAGATCGACCAGGTTCTCCCCGTTCTCCGTGCGTTTGCCGGTGACCACGCCTTTACAGATGACGTCCTTGTCCACCATGTCCATGCCGCGGTACTGGCAGGCCACCCGCTTCACCCGCCCTTCGTCGCCGACCCATTCGTGGAGCATGCGGCCCAGGAGGGCGTGCTTGAGGGCGCCGTGGACGATGCGGTCGGGCAGGCCGGTGCCCTGGGCGAAGTCCTTATCGTAATGGATCTGGTAGAAGTCGCCGGAGCCGGCGGCCCAGTGCACCAGCCGCTGGGAGTCGCAGTGCTGGGTGAGAGCCGCTACCTCTCGGCCTTCGCTGACGTCTTCGAAGTAGAGCTGCTCTGGCATCATTCTCTCCTTCGTAGCTACAAGCCCGTGTCGACGGGGCAGGACTGAAGCCCCACCACAGGCGGGCAGGCCTGCAGCTACGTTCGCGTCCTAGTACTGGATGCCGGTGCCCCGCATGGTGGCCACGACCTTGCCATCTTGGTTGCGGTAGGTGAACTCGGTCACGGTGATGAGCATAGGGCCCAGTCTGCTCTGGCGCTCGCTGATGTCCGCCAGCTTGCTGGTGGCAGTGAGGACGTCGCCGGCGCAGACGGTGTCGAAATACTCGATGTCGGTGCCGCCGTTGAGGACGCGTTTGAAAGGCGTCTGAAAGCGGAAGTAGCCGCCGAGACGCTGGGGCGCGTTGGGGTTGTATGCGGGGTGGCCGAGGAAGCCGAAGGGGACTGGGATGCTGCGATACCCCCTGCTCCGGGCGTACTCCTCGTCGTAGTAGACGGGGTCGGTGTAGCCGACGGCGCGGGCGAACATGCGGCAGGCGGTCTTGTCGACCTCGAAGGTAGTGGGCTCGGACTCCTTGCCGATGTGGCCGCGCATCTCATCGGTGATGACCGATGACTGGGGCTGGGTCATGGAGCGTCTCCTTGGGGGCCTAGACCTTGACGCTTGCCGTCGGGGAGCATACATCAGCCCCCGAACGATGTCAAACCTGGGTCTCGTCGTACTCCCACACGTCGCCGCCGGCCTCCCGACGGGAGAGTTGCGGCTCCTCCAGGTCCACCGTATCGCGGGCGAAGGCGAGGGCCAAGCCCAGGGCGTAGGCAGTGAGCATGAGGGAGCGCAGGAGCAGGCCCAGGCCGCTCAGGACGAGCAGGGCGCCGCCCACGGTGGGCCTGTCGCGGAAGCGGGAGAGGCCGCGCCACCGGACGTTGGCCTGCCCTTCGGCTTGCGGGCCCTGCCTACCGGCAGGCACGGCGCGAAGGAGCACCGCCGCGCCGCCCGCAATGAGCGCCAGGCCCAGGAGCCGGCCGCGGCCGATGGGCATCCTGGGGATGCGCCGGCGACGCTCGAAGGAGACCAGAGCGGAGGGCAGGGTGAACAGCCAGACACGAGCGGCCAGGCGTCGGGGAACGGCTAGGCGCTGAAGCAGTTCCATCCTCGCGGCGAATTATCGACTCCCCGGCAGGGCTAGCGCAAGCCCGCACTGCGAGGGCACGTCAGCGCGGCCGGAAGCGTCCGGCCTTCAGCTCGGCGATGAGGTCGGACAGGCCTGTGATGGGCCGCTGGAACTCGGTAGCGCAGCGGCCGACGTCGTCCCGCTGATGAGCGTCGCTCCCGGCGACGGCGGGCAGCCCCAGGCGCCGGCAAAGCTCCTGGGAGAAGGCGTTCTCGCGCTGGCTGCTGCGACCGTTGAGGGTCTCCACGGCGCAGACGTATCGATAGGCGGGGTTGGCGGCGGCCCGCTCCAGGGCCTCGCTCCAGGCGGCCGTCCCCTGGCCGGGCCCAGACGGGCCCCCGTATGGGAGGAGCTGGCGCCGGTAAGGGTGGGCGGCGATGAGGACCCCGCCCGCCTCATCGACGAGCCGAGCGAGATCCGCGATGCGGTGTATGCCGTAGACGTAGCGGTCCAGGCCGAAGGCGATGATGTGGCCGTGCTCCGTGTTGACCTCGATGCCGGGGATCACGGTGAAGGCGTGGCGGCGGGCGAGATCGCGCACCTTCTCGGGCTCCCAGGCGAAGTCG
>Ga0209979_1003516_pt1 | contig 13752 bp, 12 predicted proteins | sample AnhtaG_FD_183114 | JGI IMG/M metagenome (GOLD analysis project Ga0209979, IMG submission 183114) | Deep subsurface microbial communities from Anholt, Denmark to uncover new lineages of life (NeLLi) - Anholt_01485 metaG (SPAdes) (version 2) | ecosystem: Environmental > Aquatic > Marine > Oceanic...
GGCCTGGGCGAAGTGACTGTTGCCTTTGACCCCAAATTTAGCAGCAATAAAACCATCTATGCCGCTACCGATACCGAAGCAACTGCAGAAAGTAACGAGCGCATCTATCGCTTCATCATTGGCAAGAGTGATATCTGGGAAAGCATAGATAGCACCCTGCCCGTTGGCAGCATGCTCAGCCAATTTACGGTGTCAGCTGATGGCACACTATACGCCACCAACTCACAGCCAGTAGATGCCGTGAAGAAAGAAGGAGGCATGGAGCGCTCGCTTAATCCAACATATTCCCTGGGCCCAACCTTTGAGACAGTAATCCGCGGCCTTGATGATGGTGCTACTCTAACTGGACTGTGGCTATGTGGTAATCAACTGTGGTCAATTGATACCAAAAATACCAGGCTAATGACCTATAACGATAGCCTAGCCCCGCCGGTTATCCTCACCTCACCACCCGACAAGTCACCAGGCATAGCTACTGGAAATGTCAGCCTTGATTGGGAGACACTAAAGGGAACCACCAAGTATGAGTGGCAACTTGACTATGATACTGACTTCTCCACTGTTCCTTCCGAATTTGAGGGTGATACTAAAGAAAGCTCAGCCCGGTCACCAGCACTGGCGACAGCTACCACCTACTACTGGCGGGTGAGAGCCAGTGAGCCGGTGTTAAGCCAGTGGTCGGCTAAATGGTCGTTTACCACCAGCCTTGGCACTGCGGTTATTGCCCCCGAACTTTACAGCCCTGAAGCTGGTGACAATGAGATACCGATAAAACCTGTATTTCAGTGGAGTGCCATAGCCGGGGCAGATAGCTATGAGTTATTAGTTTCTACCGATGCTTCTTTTTCTAATCCCATAATCGTGAAAATTGATGATTATGCTCTACCGGCCACTGCCTGGCAAAGCAATATAAGCCTGGACTACAATACCACCTACTACTGGAAGGTTAGAGCCAGCGGCTCCAGCAGCCATAGTGCCTGGAGTGCCGTTGGCGCCTTCACCACCCAGTCACCACCGTCCGAACCATCTCCAGCACCAGAGCTATCATCACCACAACCATTGTCGCCAGCTTCGCCATCACCACAACTATCATCGCCGCCCTCGCCACCACTACCCTCATCATCCCCAGCCCAGCCAACCCTTCCCGACTGGGTAATATATCTGGTCGGTGCCCTGCTCCTGACCATAGTGCTACTGCTAATTACTTTGCTGGCGCTGGTGGTAGTAACAAGGCGGCCCTAGCCCCGGTCAGGTTCTTACTCAGCAACCCTCTTGACCCCCACATTTAAGAGCGTGTATATTTGTCAAAGACCCTTGGCTTGCATTTACCCAAAGTAATCCACCCCCGCTTATAGCCACCAAAGCTCAGCGTCTTATGGCGTTGTGCCAGGTTTATCTAAAGGTTCTGGGCAAGAAAGAGGCTCGTTTGATTAAGAGGAGAAGGTTCCCCAAGATATTTTTCGGCTGGTGGACAGTTCTAGCCGGCGGTATTCTAGCCCTCTGGGGACACGGCTATCACACCTACGGATTCTCGGCATTGTTCAAACCTATAGCTTCAGAATTGGGCTTCAGCCGGGCAGCCACATCTGTTGCCGCCGGTATTGGAAGGCTTGAGGGAGGCTTTGAGGCACCTCTCAGCGGGTGGCTTACCGACAGATTTGGGCCAAGGTGGATAGTCCTTTTTGGCATTTTCCTCATTGGTTTAGGTCTGATACTGATGAACTTCATAGACTCGCTCTGGGCTTTTTATGTAGTCTGGGGAGTTATGCTAGGAACGGGGGTCAATATTGCCTTGACCCTACCGATCGATGTGGCAATATCAAACTGGTTCGTAAAGAAAAGAGGGTTAGCCCTAGGCACTAAAGCGGTGTTTTCTGGGCTTTCCGGGGTGCTGGTACTGCCCCTTGTTGCCTGGCTTATAACTACTCAAGGCTGGCGGATGACCTGCTTTATAGGTGGGCTGGTAATGTGGCTTGTTGGCTTACCCATCACCTGGTTTCTCCTGAAACAGCACCGACCGGAGTACTACGGATTACTCCCCGATGGCGCCACAGCCGAGGAAGAAGCAGCGGAAGAAAGTCGAATGATAGACAGGGGTGTAGAGTATGCCGCCGAGGTTCAAGAGGTTGAGTTCACCCTCAGACAGGCAATGAGAACGTCCACCTACTGGCTGCTAATGGTAGCCAATGCCTGCCATAGCCTGGCTATGCCAGCTTTGAACATACACAGCATACCCTTTCTGACTGATATAGGGATTGACCCACTTCAAGCTGCCGGCATGCTGGCAATAATGGTCTCGGCCAGCGTCCCCGCCAGGCTAGTCGGTGGGCTTCTTGTCGACCGTGTCAGAAAAAACCAACTGCGATTTCTAATGGGGGGAGCATATCTCCTGCAGGCTATTGGCTTTGCTATCTTCCTGCTAAATCAAACCACATCTATGATTTATGTCTGGTTTATTGTCTATGGCATTGGCATGGGAATAGGCTTTGGTCTAATGGCTCCAATGAGGGCGCGTTACTTCGGGCGCAAGGCTTTCGGCTCTATCGCTGGCTCCTCAAGGCTATTTATGGCGCCAGTAGGAATAATAGCTCCCATTTACCTTGGCTGGGTATATGATACTACCGGCAGCTATATACCTGCCTTCACCGTAATTGCGGCACTAGTTGCTTTTTCTGCAGTCCTCGCCGCTTTTATCCTACCTCCCAAACCACCTGCCCAGGTCACCGATATCCATAAAATCGTGTGAGAATAAATAACTCAATAGTCAAGCAAAAAGACCTGGGTGCTGATAGGTAAGTTTGCCTTAGTAAAAGACAGCTTAGGCGTGGAGCTGACCTCCTTTACCCCCATTTCCTTAAGAAATCTACCCACTGGTTCCAGCTCCCGGTTCAGTGCCTCGGTTTTGTAGTGCATAGGAACCACCGCCTTTGGCTCGAGTCCCCGTACTACCTCAGCTGCCATAGGGGCATTAATAGTGGATACCCCGCCTACTGGAAGCAGTAGCACATCCACATTTCCTATCTCCGCTACCTGCTCAGTAGTAAGCACATGCCCCAGGTCACCAAGGTGACACACCGATACCTCATCTACTTCCATGAGATAGGCAGTGTTCTTACCCCGCTTTCTACCTTCTTCCCCGTCATGAAAAGTCGCCATCCCAATAATCAGGACGCCGCTGATTTCATATTCACCTGGTCCAGCAACCAGCTTTGGCTCACCACCAATACCCTGAACGTAAGAATGACCCGGGTGCTGATGGCTTACGGTTACAATACGAGCCGTAGGCTTACCTAATGAGTAGCCCAAATCAGGTGAATAAGGGTCAGTAATAACAGTAGCATGAACACCCTTAATTCTGAAGCAGGAATGACCTAACCAGCTAATATCCATTTTTCAAACATCGCATAGGTGAGATTTGAGCGTCCTTAATTCTGAAAAAAGTGACCTAACCAATCAATATCTATTTGTCTAAATATAGCATGGGCAAGTTTGCTGGTCAACGTTTCTCTTGACAAGTAACGGCTGAAAGTGCAAAATAGTAATTAGCAGTCTCAGGTTTAGACTGCTAATTGGAGGCTGAGATGTTACTTCCTAGGACAGAGACCATACTCAAATCTATAGTGGGACAATATATAATCAAAGCGACACCGGTGCCATCACAGAATGTCACCCATGACTATGAGCTGGGGATAAGTGCGGCTACCATCCGTAATGAGATGGCATACCTGGAGCATGAGGGTTACATTATCCGCTCTCACCCTTCAGCCGGAAGTATACCTTCCGACAAGGGCTACCGCCGCTATGTGGAGTCTCTCGGTGACGTCAAACTCCCCTTAGCTGAACAGCGGTTGGTAAGCCACCTTTTCCACCAGGTGGAGAAGGAACTAAACGAATGGTTAAACCTAGCCGCCACCCTTATAGCCCAGATGGTTCAAAATGTGGCAGTAATTACTATGCCCAAGCCAGCAGCCTGCCAGTTTAAGCACCTGGAGTTAGTTAGCCTACAAGACTCTTTGGCGCTAGTTATCCTTGTCCTTAGTGGCGCCAAGGTAAGACAACAGCTAATAACCTTTGACCAGATTATATCTCAACCGGAGCTAACGACTATCGCCAATAAACTAAGCGCTGCCTATTCTGGTTTAACTGGCTCACAGATTTTAGCTAAAGACACAAGACTTTCCTCCACCGAACAACAAACGACTGATTGCCTGGTAAAAGTAATGGAGGCTGAAGATGACCGAGCGCATGAGGAGCAATACCTTGATGGCTTGCACTTTATGCTTAACCAGCCCGAATTTGCCCATAATCAACGGATGCTAAGCCTGATGGAACTGGTCGAGCAACGAAGCCTGCTGAGGAGCATCGTCCCGCCAGGACTAACCAGCAGAGTGCAGGTAATTATAGGCAAGGAGAATAAGACAGAGGCTATCCACGATTACAGTGTGGTTCTCAGCCAGTATGGCCTGCCCAGAGAGGCTGTTGGCACTATAGGTGTAATTGGACCCACCCGAATGCCCTACGCCCGTACTATTGCTACTGTAGGCTATCTATCCTCAGTGCTGAGCGGGCTGGAGGCTAAGCTATACGGAAAAGAAACACCCATTCCGAGTTAAACCTGAATGCTAGCAATTAATAAGGAGTAGATGATAAAGGAGAGTTAAAGAGGGGGCTAAGCCCCTCTTTAAGAACCCATTTCCCCTCATGCAAGGAATATATATCCCTATCATGGAGAGGGGGACACAGGTCGAAGATCCAAGATTCTTTGAACTCTTCGAGGAGTGAGGTAGATAACAATGACTCAACAAGAGCCAGAAGAGGAACAGACCACTAAAGTAGACCCAGAAGTTGCTGAAAAAGACGATATAGAGACATTAAAGCAAACGCTGGCTGAGGAAAAGCAGAAAGCGGAAAGCTATCTGGCTAACTGGCAAAGAGCCCAGGCAGACTTCCTTAACTACAGGCGGCGCAGCGAACAGGAAAAGGAGGAGATTGGCAAGTTTGCCAACTCCGTGCTTATGTTTAGTCTCCTACCCATTCTTGATGACTTGGAACGAGCCCTTACTTCCATCCCATCTAATCTGGCTAAACTCAGCTGGGTAGACGGTATCAGGCTTATTGAGCGCAAGCTGCAGGCAAGCCTGGAGGCACAAGGGCTCTCCCCTATCAAGGCAGTGGGTGAACCATTTGACCCGAAGTTTCACGAAGCAGCAATGCACGGTAAAGGTAAAGAGGGGATAGTTATTGCAGAGCTACAAAAGGGTTACAAGCTACATGATAGGGTTATTCGTCCGACTATGGTAGTAGTCGGCGAAGGGGAGGCGGAGGAGAAAAAGGAGATTGAGCAAGAAAACAGTAGTCAAGAAGACTCAGCCCCAGCTTGATATTGGGAACTGAGCATTCTTTAGTCAAGGAGGAGTAAATTATGGGAAAGGTCGTAGGCATTGACTTAGGCACAACTTTTTCTGCGGTAGCAGTGATGGAGGGAGGAGAACCGGTAATTATCCCCAATGCTGAGGGTGGACGTATCACCCCCTCAATGGTGGCAGTGAGTAAAGGTGGCGAGCGTTTAGTCGGGACGGTGGCCAAGCGTCAGGCTATCACTAATCCTGATAATACCATCTCCAGCATCAAGCGCCTGATGGGGCGTAAGTTTGACGAGCCCACCGTGGAATACGATAAGACGCTCTCGCCCTTTAAAATAGCCAGGGCAGCCAACGGTGATGCCAAAGTGGTGATGGGTGATAAGGAATATAGCCCAGCAGAAATCTCGGCCATGATTCTACAAAAGCTTAAGACGGATGCCGAAGCTTACCTTGGTGAGAAGGTTACTGAAGCCGTAATCACGGTGCCTGCCTACTTTAATGATAGTCAGCGCCAAGCAACCAAGGATGCCGGCAAAATAGCCGGGCTGGAAGTGCTGCGAATAATTAACGAACCAACTGCTGCCTCCCTAGCTTATGGATTGGACAAAAAGAAGGAGGAGACTATCGCCGTCTACGACCTTGGTGGTGGCACCTTTGATATATCCATTCTGGAGCTGGGTGAAGGCACCTTCCAGGTAAAGTCAACCAATGGCGATACTCACCTCGGTGGCGATGATTTCGACCAGAGGATTATGGACTGGCTATGCGATGAGTTCAAACGAGACCAGGGAATAGACCTCAGGCAGGATAAAATGGCTCTACAGCGACTGAAGGAAGCTGCCGAAAAGGCTAAGTGTGAACTGTCCACTGTCCAGCAGACCGAGGTAAATCTTCCCTTTATCACCGCTGATGCCAGCGGTCCCAAGCACCTAAATATCACTCTCACCCGGGCTAAGCTGGAGCAACTGATAATGGACTTAGTGGAGAAAACTCTGGGTCCTTGTCGTCAGGCAATGGATGACGCCGGCAAGACCTCAGCCCAAGTTGACGAGGTAGTTCTGGTTGGTGGTCAGACCAGAACACCGCTAGTTCAGGAAAAGGTAAAACAACTTTTCGGTAAGGAACCACATAAGGGTGTCAACCCCGATGAGGTAGTAGCTATAGGCGCCGCTATTCAGGCAGGGGTGCTCAAGGGAGAGGTCAAGGATGTTCTGCTACTTGATGTTACCCCCCTTACCTTAGGTATCGAGACCCTTGGCGCAGTGGCTACCCCTCTTATTCCCCGTAATACCACCATCCCCACCTCCAAGAGCCAGATTTTCAGCACGGCTGCTGATAATCAGCCCAGTGTGGAAATCCATGTTCTCCAGGGGGAGAGACCTATGGCAGCTGATAATAGAACCCTGGGGCGATTTATGCTTGATGGTATCCTGCCGGCACCACGGGGTTTGCCCCAGGTTGAGGTCAGCTTTGATATTGATGCCAATGGCATCATCAGTGTCAAGGCTCACGATAAGGGCACCGGCAAGGAGCAAAAAATTACCATCACTGCTTCCAGTGGCTTGAGCAAGGAAGAAGTTGAGCGGATGCAGCGGGAGGCAGAGACTCACGCTGCCGAGGATACCAAGCGCCGTGAGGAGGTAGAAACACGCAACGCTGCTGATACCCTGGCCTACACTGCAGACAAGACGCTGCGGGAGCAGAAAGATAAAATACCCTCGGATTTGAATCAAGAGGTAGAAAGCAAGATTCAAGCGGTACGCTCAGCACTCCAAGGGACTGATATTGAGGCTGTCCGCCGAGCCACACAGGAGCTAAACGAGTCCCTGCAAAAGGTAGGAGCAGCTATCTACCAGCAGCAACCGCCACCTCCCCCGCCAGGCGAGGAGACTCCACCCGGCGGCGAGACACCACCAGGCAAAGAAGAGGGAGAGGGCACCGTAGAGGGTGAATTCCGTGAGGTTTAGTATAAAACATGCCGACAAAACGGGATTATTATGAAGTCCTCGGTATAGACAGAAATGCCACCGAGGCAAAAATAAAGGCGGCTTTTCGCAAGCTAGCCTTCAAGTATCACCCTGACCATAACCACGAGGATGGGGCTGAGGAGAAGTTCAAGGAGATAAACGAGGCTTACGAAGTGCTCTCTGACCCAGAGAAGCGCGCTACCTATGACCACTTCGGACACGGTGGTAGAGAAGGGTTCTTCGGGCGAGGCTTTGAGGGGTTTGATTTCGGCGGCTTTGGCGATATCTTTGACGCTTTCTTTGGTGGGGCAACTACGGCTACCCGCCATGCACCACAGCGCGGTGCTGACCTTCACCACAGGATTACTATCACCTTCGAGGAGGCAGCCTTTGGTGTCGAAAAGGAGATAAATATATTACGCACCGAGCACTGCTCCCTGTGTCAGGGTGTTGGTTACCAGCCAAACAGTCAACCCAGCCGATGCTCCAACTGTAATGGCACCGGGCAGGTGCGCCGAGTCCAGCAGAGTATCTTTGGCCGCTTCACCAATATTACTATCTGTCCCCAGTGTCATGGCGAGGGCAGGATTATCACCGACCCCTGCCCCCAGTGCCGGGGTACAGGTGAAGAGAAGTACCAGCGTAATATCCTAGTCAAAATCCCGGCTGGGATTGAGGATGGCTCTCGGATACGGCTCAGCGGCGAGGGTAATGCCGGGGTAAGAGGTGGCTCCCCAGGTAATCTCTACCTCGACTTGTCAGTCAAACAACATGAGTTTTTCAGGCGGGATGGTGACAACATCCTCTATGAGCTACCAATCAACTTTGCCCAAGCTGCCCTTGGCGCTGAGGTAGAGGTGCCTACCCTGGAGGGTAATGTCAAGCTCAAGCTTTCTGCTGGCAGCCAAACCGGGCAGGTCTTTCAGCTCAAAAATAAGGGCATTCTCCATCTTCATGACCGGGGACGCGGTGACCAGATGGTCAGGCTACTGGTAGTTACCCCTGAATCGCTAACTAAAAGGCAGCGCCAGCTATTCGAGGAGCTGGCCAGCATCTTAGACCCGACAAAAAGGGCGAAGTAAGTATCAGGAACGTCCTCGGCGCCTGAGGAAGGAGAATAGCCTCCACTTTCGACCAGCTAGCTCATGAGCAGCTCCAGCCGACATCAGTTCAACTGCCGCCTGACGAAGGTCAGCACCCTCATACAGGATTCGATAAATTGCTTCAGTAATGGGCATCTCCAGCCCTAACTGCTGGGCTAGATTCCAGACAACAAGAGTAGTGCTCACCCCCTCCGCCACGCCAGTCATTGAATCCATTATCTCCTTTAGCAAGCGCCCCTTGGCTAGCTCCACCCCTACGTAGTGGTTGCGACTCAACGGGCTGGCACAAGTGGTTATTAAATCACCCAGGCCAGTTAACCCGGAAAAGGTGAGGGGATTTGCTCCAAGGGCAACTCCAAGAGCAGTCATCTCGGTCAGACCCCGGGTAATAAGGGCAGCCTTAGCATTGTCACCATAGCCTAGCCCGTCAGCTATGCCAGCACCCAGAGCAACGATATTTTTTAGCGCACCCCCTAACTCAACACCGATGACATCGGTATTGGTAAACACACAAAGGTTGGGGGCAGTTAACAGCTTCTGGGCTTTTCTAGCTATAGCTTCATCCTCGGCAGCTACCACCGTAGCTGCTGGTAAGTCACCAAGAATCTCCTGGGAGAGATTAGGCCCGGAGAGAACACAAATATTAGACTGAAAATCAGGTTCTATCTCGTCAGCAATTACCTGCGACATACGCTGGTTGCTACCAATCTCCAGACCCTTAGCGGCACTCACTATCAGCATTGACCCATCAAGGTGCTCGGCAACCAACTTTATATTCTGCCGCATGCTCTGTGATGGTACAACTAGAATGACCGCCTTTGCCTTATCTAATGCCTCACTTAAGGAGCTGGTAACAGCTAACTTAGGGGGAAAGTTAACACCCGATAGTAGGGCTGGATTAGACCCAGCTTTTGTCAATTCAGTGGCTTCTTGCTCAGTCCGAGCCCACAGCCTGACCTGTAGTCCCTTTTGAGCTAACACCACCCCCAGGGTTATCCCCCAGCTAGTAGTGCCAATGATGGCAATCTTGGGCATATCTTACCCCATACTCTCCTCAGATGGGGGTGAGGCTATTTCCCCAGCCTCTTCACCCAGCTTACGCTCCTTACCAGATAGCAACCTGACAATATTATCCCGATGCATAACAATAACTGCTATTGTGCCTATTAAAGCATAAGCCAGATACTCGATGGGGAAGTTATGAAGAATGGTGAGAGGCACCAATATGGAATAGGTACCTACTACCCCAGCGATAGAGCTCAGTGAGGCAAACCTGGTTAAGCCAGCACTAATAATTACAAGCTCGCCACCAAATAGTGCCGCCGGCGGACACAAAGCTACTAGCCCGCCAAAAAAGGTGGCAACACCCCTCCCCCCCCGAAACTTGAGGAATACCGACCAATTATGTCCAGCCATTGCGGCTAAAGCTGCCAGACACTGGGCAGCTATCAATCCCACACTAAAATCGCCCACCACCAGGTAGCCCCTACCAACTATCAATCCAGCAAATACTACCGCCAACGCTCCCTTTAACAAATCGAGAACAATCACCAGAGCCGCTGCTTTCCTGCCAGCCACCCGTAGCACATTAGTCGCCCCTGTTTTGCCGCTACCATACTCTCTGACATCCACTTTGGCAAATCGCTTGCCTATAAATGCGCCAGAGGGAATAGAACCCAGCAGGTAACCGACTATCACTGCAGCCATATATTGGGCGATTATCATGACTCACCCCCGATTTTAAAGACTAACCGAAGCGGGGTACCAACGAAGCCGAACGACTGTCGCAACTTGTTCTCCAGGTAGCGTCGATAGGAAAAATGTATTAGCTTGGCATCGTTGACAAAAAAGACGAAGGTCGGTGGGTTTACCTCAGCCTGAGTAGCATATAAAATCTTTAGCCGCTTACCACCGCTTCGCGGTGGGTTATGAGCCGCTACTACCTGTCGGACCACACCATTAACTACCGCAGTAGGTAACCGCTTGAGTCTCTCCTGATAAACTTGACATACCTGGGGCATAATCTTATCTACCCCCTGCCCAAATTTAGCTGAAGTATATAACACCGGAGCATACGGCATAAACTTGAGTTGACTCCTGATGTATCTGTTCCATTCAGTTATGTTCTTATCGGTAACCAGGTCCCACTTATTAACTACCAGCACTATTCCCTTGACCGCTTGCTGAATATAGCCAGCGATATGCATATCCTGAGCTGTAAATGGCTCAGTGGCATCAATAACCAGCAAAGCTATATCAGCCCGGTCAATAGCTCGCAGGGCACGGATTACGCTATACCGCTCCACCCCAACTCCCAACCGCCCCCGCCGCCTGATACCGGATGTATCAATAAGTAGCACACTTTGCCCCTGAAAGTCAAACAAGGTATCTATGGCATCGCGCGTAGTCCCCGGAGTCTCGTCAACAATAGCCCGCTCCTCACCCAAAAGGGCGTTTAAGAGCATTGATTTACCAACATTAGGTCTACCGACAATAGCTACCTTCACCATCTCTGGCTCGGCCTCAACCAACGGTGGTACCGGTAGCCAAGCGATAATTCTATCCAATAGCTCAGCAGTGCCCCGGCCATGGTGGGCTGAAATTGCCATCGGCTCACCCAGCCCTAATTCGTAAAACTCTACTACCTCATTCTCAAGCTTGGCATTATCTGCCTTATTAGCCACTAATAATAGAGGCTTGTTCGCCTGGCGAAGCATATCAGCTATTTCCAGGTCAAGGGGTATTACCCCCTCCCTGACATCCACCATAAAAATAATAACATCAGCCTCAGTGATAGCCACCTCTACCTGTTCCCTCACCCCTTGAGCCACGGTAGACTGAGGCTTTGCCTCCAGTCCGCCAGTATCAACCATAGTAAACTCAGTGCCCTGCCACAAAACACTGACCAATATGCGGTCACGGGTCGTCCCGGGTAAATCTGCGGTAATAGCTATCCGCTCACCCGCCACCCGATTTAAGAGGGTAGATTTACCCACATTCTGTCTACCAATAATAGCCACAACAGGCTTACCCACACTTATCTCCAAACGCTCTCTATAAATTTTATCTACCAACCCCTCGCCCTTTATTTTAATAACCCTATCCCCTTTTTCCCCTTCCCCTTAACAAGGGGAAGGGGAATTATAGTTTTTAAAGGGGCTTCGCCCCTTTTAATCCCTCTTACTGCTGTTATTCCTTCTCTAACTTCTTAATAAGCTCTGATATGTACTCTTGATGCTTATTCAGATAGTATTCGACTCTTGCCTTAGTAGGATAAGTAACTGCGCCATCTTCGTCAACTTCTTTGATGGCCTGCGATAACTCCTTCCTTAAATCTGGAGGTATATTCGGAATTTCATGTAGTCGAAGTAGTATGTTAGGTACTTTTCGCTCGTCAACCCATAGAACCATATTCTTCTCCTTTAAAGGAGGTATTCTTAGAAAAGGGGTGTCTAAGAGGGGCGAAGCCCCTCTTTCTTTATTTCCCCCTCTCCTTTGAAGGAGAGGGGGATTAAGGGGGTGAGGTAGAGATAGATTATCACTAAAAGCCTCTTACAAATAATATCCCTTATCTCGGGTAGTTTTAGAAGGCTTCGCCTCTCCTTCTTTGGTAGCCTGAAGAGGCTTCACCCTTGATAACTCTCTGGCAAACTTCACACTGGGGGGCTCAATCTCAGTTTTGGCAATTTTCTTCAGTTCGGCAATACTATCCATAAAATTCTGCGCAAAGGAGTTATATTCCATCACAAACCGGTTATACTGGTCGATTGTTTCCGGCGGAATTTCAACCTTCTCCGCTATCTCATAAAACTGCTCTATAAATTCATAATAATGGCTGTTAATTAGCCATAGCTCATTCAAAAAGGTGCGCAAATAAGCGCTGAAGCCTCTAGTCCTAATGTCGCTCTCCAGCCTACTGATAAAGCTGTTACACCAGGTATTAAAAATCCGCGCTGACATATCACAGGCCCGTGCCCAATCCCATAATTGGGGATTATCAACCTTGAATAAGCTATCTATAATAGCAAAAATGGATAGAGACGAATTACCCGTAAAGCGGCGATTAAAATATCCAGCTAGTTGTTTGAGCCTCAGTGATGAAAGCTCCAGTTGTCTCTCTCTGGCTCCAACTACCGCCACCACCAAGCCGATGACCAGGATAACACCTAGCAGCGGGGCTACCAGTTCAATTGGCCATTCATTTATAAAACCAAATACCGCCAGTGCCGTTATTACAATAGGAGACCAGCCCCAGTTTACTATCGTCCTTAATATATTCACATTGCCCCCCTAACGATAGCCAGCAAGTGGTATCTCCAGGCCACCCAGTATTTGCGCCAGCAAGGCTTTCTGCAGGTGCATCCTGTTCTCGGCCTGGTCAAAGACCACCGACTGCGGGCTATCTAAAATATCCTCGCTCACCTCCTCGCCGCGATGAGCTGGCAAGGGATGCATTATTATGGCATCTTCCTTAGCTAAAGACAAAAGTTCACCATTCACCTGATAATTAGCAAATATAGAGCGCCGCTCCTGAGCCTCAGCCTCCTGCCCCATACTCGTCCACACGTCAGTATAAACTATGTCAGCGCCATTAACCGCCAGGTGCGGCTCCTCAGTGCAAAATATTTCGGCACCACTAGCCGCAGCATATTCCTTAGCCCGGTATAATATTCCTTCCTGCACAGCATAATCAGTCGGGGAAGCAATCCTGAAATTCACTCCGGTAAGCGAAGCAGCCAGCAACAAACTGTGAGCCACATTGTTACCATCGCCAACAAAGGCTAAGGTCAAGCCGTCTAGCTCTCCCTTCTTCTCATAAATGGTAAGCAGGTCAGCTAGTGCCTGGCACGGATGTTCCAAATCTGAGAGGGCATTTATCACCGGCACACCAGAATAGCTAGCCAGAATCTCCAAAGTCTGGTGAGAAAAGGTGCGAGCAGCAATAGCATCTACATAGCGACTGAGCACCCGGGCTACATCTGGAACTGACTCCCGCTCTCCCAGACCAACCTCAGCCGGGGACAAATAGACGGTCTGACCGCCCAGCTGCCGCATAGCTATCTCAAAGCTAACCCGAGTCCGTAACGACGGCTTCTCAAAGATAAGGGCTAATACCTTGCCGTCAAGTAAAGAAAGCCAACCCCTGGCCTTGGTATCGACAGCATCTGATATGAGTAAGCGAATATCATCACCGCTCAGGTCAGATATTGAAAGTAGGTCCTTCCCTTTCAAACCAACCCCCCTTGGGTCCCCTCAAAAACCTTTTGGGGTAAAGCCCCATTTATGCCCTACAGTATATCACGAAAAACAACTATTCAA
>Ga0209979_1003519_pt1 | contig 13745 bp, 9 predicted proteins | sample AnhtaG_FD_183114 | JGI IMG/M metagenome (GOLD analysis project Ga0209979, IMG submission 183114) | Deep subsurface microbial communities from Anholt, Denmark to uncover new lineages of life (NeLLi) - Anholt_01485 metaG (SPAdes) (version 2) | ecosystem: Environmental > Aquatic > Marine > Oceanic >...
GTATGCCATCGCCAAGGGCGTCAATGTCTTCATGGAAAAATCATTTGCGCCTGACCCGGGAGGCACCAAGCGAATCCTCCGCCTGGGCGAAACTGCCCGGAAGAAGAACCTTAAAATAGCGTGTGGGCTCATGTGCCGGCATTCGTCTGCACGCCAGGCGTTAATCCAAAAGATCCGCGACGGCGCTCTGGGTGACATCCAGCTTATCCGTGCCTACCGCATGGATCCCGGCGCCCGAATGGGACCGTTCAAAGGCGGCGAGAGCGAGCTATTATGGCAGATTCGGCGTCCGTACTTTTTCATGTGGGTCTCCTCGGGGTGGTTCATCGAGATGATGATCCACCAGGTTGACGAGTGCTGCTGGATAAAGGACGCCTGGCCGGTCGCGGTGCACGGCTTGGGCGGACGCGAGCCGAACAGCATCGATTGCAGCCAGAACCTCCACACCTACGCTATGGAGTACACTTTTGCTGACGGCACCAAGGCGCTCGTCAACAGCCGTTCCATGTCGAACTGCCACAACGATTTCTCCACGTTCGTGCACGGGACCAAGTGTGCGGCGCAGTTTTCAGGCAATGTTCACGCCCCGACCGTGCAGATCTATAAGGATCAGCGGACTGCCAAAAACAACATTGCCTGGCGGCCGGAGAAAGAGAAGGTAAGCCCGTACCAGGTCGAGTGGGACGTGTTGCTCGATGCAATCCGCCAAGACCGGCCGCACAACGAGGTCCGGCGGGCGGCGTTTGCGAACTTGGCCTCTATCATGGGACGCGCCGCGGTCCACTCCGGCAAGATCATCACCTGGAACGAGGCCATGGCCTCCGATTTCAAGTTCTGCCCGAACGTGGACGGCCTGACCAAGGAGAGCCCGGCACCGGTCCCGGCCGATGCGCAAGGCCGTTATCCGGTCCCGGTTCCAGGCAAATGGACAGAAATCTAAGCAGCCCATCTTGTCCCCAAGAGCTTGTCCCGAGTTTATCCCCGGGTACTGCTCTCCTGACTTGCAACAGGGGAGTTGTGCTTACTTGCTTTGGAGTTTACCCCCGAGAACCACTCTCTTGGCTTATGACAGGGGGCCGGGGATCTAATTAGTGCGGGGTCATTGCGAGCACCTCACCGCATTCTCAGGAGGAATGTAAAATAAACTAAGATATTGGCTGAATTACGCTAACATCATTCTATTACAACAATTACAGATAACATCGTGACGAATGCGATTTCTTAGTTCAGTAGGAGCAAACTCTTACGTGCCTATAAGGCGCCGCGGCAATCTAAATCAAATAATCAATAGTAAATAATCAATAATAAATTGATTTTCCTTTGCCATTCTTCATTCCTCTTATAATTATTTTATTGGCCAGCCACCGTCAGCTTCGATTACTTCGTCAATATGTTTCATGAGTCGAATTGTCTCCCCCAGTGCTACTACTATCTTCTCGTAATGGCTTATATCTTCATAGGAAAGCTTTCTCTGCCGTCTTTCTTTCAGCCACTTTTCGCAAACCTGATAACCCCCAATATGAAACTCCCACACCTCATGTCTTACACCCTCAAAGTACTGTTCTTTGTTTATATAAACTTTCCCCTTTTGCGGCCTGTCCGCATGAGCAACGTAATTAGGATAACCCTTCTCTACTACGCTTTTACCTTCCACTGGAAATTCAGGCCGTTTTTTCTCATCCTCTAAAATCGTTGCTTCCATCAAGTGCAGCTTGACCAGCTCCTCTCCGACCTTGCACAGTTTACGAAAAAGCGGTTTACTTTTCGGCAGCGGAACCCTCGGAAAATCTATCTTCAAAAACTCAGCATACCGCTTGCGATACTCCGGCGAATGAAAAACCGCATAAATATAATGAAAGACATCCTCCGGCCCAAACGTCTTTTTCAAATCACCAAAACCATCCGACACAAACTCGAACTTTACGCTTTCAGCAAATTCCTCCACAAACTCACGTGACAAATTTGGAACACGACCATCTATACCTCTTGGCCAATTTTCGTAATCCATATCCGATTGCTTTCCCTTCCCTGATTTAGGATAGAGATAGAGCGGAGCTTGATAATTAGTAGTTTTGCTGGACATTAGTCCATGCTCTGTCATATAACGTGTACACAAAAAATGCGAATAATCAATCTGAAGTTCTTCTCTTCTATGAAAAGAAATTGAAAGATTTTCGCCTGCAAGCATGTGGCGCATTACTCTGTAGATAGGCCGGCAGATAAATCCACCCGATTTCCCCGTATAATACGTGTACCGAATGTCGAATGGTCTGTATAGAATTGGCGTTATTTTATTCTTGCTGAGCGGGTAAGTGTTCAGGTCCGCTTGTGCAAGATGTACCTTCCAGCTTTGTACATCTTTCCCAAGTGAATACTTACTCCGAGCTTCTTCGGGTGGTAACGAAGCAAAGTCGTTAACAGTTTCCCAGACATCTTTAGCTGTTTGCTTAATAGTAAGACCATCTCGTGCAGTAACTATACCTACATTGTTCTCTGGGATGACTTCGTTAATCTTCCACCCAGTTTCATATTCCTTTCTTGCTGATTCATCTCTCTCGACGAAGAAATAATATGGAGAATTAGGTGATAACTCAGTCCAGTCCGTATCCGTAGGTCTAATGTCATTTTTACTTAACCATTCATATTTGCCATATTTCCCTTTTCGCAGACCATACAAATCAGCATGATATACTTTGGCAGGCGTACGCCTATCTGTTATTTTTACAAATATGCCAATAGCTACCCCCTGTTGTATATCGAACACGTTTACATCCTTCGAACCATCAGGGCACGTTTCTTTTTTCTTACTGTTTCCATGCAAATCTAAAACATATATTTCATCAAATGTCTGCATCAAGCTTTGCCGCATTCCTCTGAAAGTAGGATTGTCAAGATAGCCGTGATTGGTTATAAATGCTAATATCCCGTAACCGCTCTGTTCAATTCTCAACTGACCAAAACGAATAAACTTCACATAGTCATCCTGCAACCAGAGTTTCTTTTCGCCAAGAGGTTTGCCATCAACCTCGTAATAGCTTTGAGCACCGTGTTCACCAGGAAGCTTATTTTTCAGCAGTCTGTCAACCCAATCATTCATATTTACAGATAAACCCGCATATGGAGGATTACCACAGACGACCATAATCGGCAAATCTCTTTTTACCTTGTTTGCAGCCCTTGCCTCCTGGCTCAGATATTGAGCAAAAAGCGTCCTGCTTGTTTCTTCTGCTTCCTCTAATGTATTTGTAAGGTATATTCCTAACCTCTCATCGCTGCTAAAATCGTAGCCTGTTTCTGCTAACTGCAAACCCAATTTCATATGTGCAACCGCGTAAGGCGCCATCATCAATTCAAAACCAAATACCCTTGGCAATAAATGCTCCTTCACATACCCTGACCACATTCCTTTTTGCCGTCTGAATTTTTCATAAACCTGTTCAATCACTTCAAACAAAAACGTCCCCGTCCCAACCGCCGGGTCGAGGATAAGTAATCTATGCAAGTTTTTGCCTTTGATCTTTGATTCATCGGCTAATCCGCGCTTTAAACCGAATTTTGTTTTAAGCAAATAATCCACACTGCGGACAATGTAACTTACCACCTCATCCGGCGTATAATAAACGCCCCTGGTCTTTTTAAGTTTCGCATCGTATTCGGCCAGAAATGTCTCGTAGAAATGAACGACTGGGTCCTTGCGCTTTTTACGTCTTGCAAAATCACGCAATATCACCCCCATATCTGCCTGCTTTAACAACTCTACCAAGTCGTCCACGAGCCAAACAATCCTGTCGTCTAATTTAGGGCCTGCAATATCTCCAAAGATATCACGGAAGAACGGATTTGTCCTCGGCAATAGATAAGCAGCGTGCTCTCTTGTCAATTCTTTTGCTCGCTCGTCCATCCCGTGGAATGCAGCGTATTTGTCTTTGCCGAATATTGTAATACCTTCAATATGGCACCGAGCGCTAAATAATCCATAACAGATAGTCTGTGCGTACATATCCGCAAATTGCTCTTCCGTTAAATCATGCAGCAAAACCTCTTTGAAAGCATTAAATTGACCGTGCAATGTCCCTGATTTTTCTTCCTGTTGAAATGTCTTTACGATAATACCCCGCATCATCTGTGCTTTGTATCCCATTTTCGTAGCTAATTCTTTTGCGATTTTAATCTTTTCCGGCTTTTGGTCTAAAAAAGACCTAAACAGTTCGCGTACTTTTTCTTCACCTTTGCTTGTTGCCTTGAATTTGCCTGCTGATTCTTCTGCCAGTTTTGCAGTTAATTGCCTTTCGCTGTTTACATACCAGCGAAATTCTATGTAATCGGTTAGAATGAAATTATTAAGACTTGGCAAATATCTTTTTTTGATTTGTTCTGTCTTTGCCGCTTGCGTTAAATTTGTGTCTATATCTTTGGCCTCTATATAACCAATATTTTGGTCAACTCCGTTGTTCCTGCGTGAGACAACATAATCCGGAGCTCCACACGCAGTCCGCTTCGGCTCATTCGTTGCTGTAATTTTCTTCGCAATTCCCTCAATCAAAGCCTTCAGCGCAGGCCGATGTGTATGCTCTGTCGCATCCCCGCGCAGATATGCCTTATTTATCTCGCTAAGGTATTTGTTAAACACATCGCTTGCCATATTTCTCTCTGGAAAGACTTCTCTTGCCCTTTCTACAATACCCAAAACCGCAATTCCCTTCAACACAAGGAAATCCGCACACTTTAGGGAGATTATACGGGATAGAGTTCAGATTACAATAGAAAAAGGGCAACCAAAAAAAATTGCTTTTTGACCGTTTTTTTGTTGACTATATTTGAAACTATGTTAAAATGTCCGTATGTTAGCCAGCAGGCTAACATAAACCGCCCGTAGGCGAAGATGACATTTCAGTTTGCATGTCGTAAGCCACCGAGTGGCAAGGACTTAGAGCCAGCGAGCCCAGCCAATTAACCAATGTCGCAGATCCGCCGTTGTATGGCGGAACCCATGAACTATGAACTATGAACTATGAACCAATTACCATTAACCAATGTCGCAGATCCGCCGTCGTATGGCGGAACCATCAACCATGAACTATGAACCATTTACAAGCATCGAGAATCCAACTTTAGCTCACTTTAGGCACTTTAGGCACTTTAGCTCACTCTTAACTCCCTCGCCCCTCTACATCTGTCGAGAATCCTCTACAAATCAGCTACTTTTTATGCAAAACAAACCCAATTTCCGAAAGGCCAAAATGAACGTAAACTCACTAATAACAACGGATTATGAAAATAAATGGCAGCGGAGAGTCCGAAAAAACAAACCCAATTCAAACCCAATCAAACCCAATTTCAAAAAAGCCAAAATGAACATAAACTTATATGTTATAGATGATTACAGAAAAAACGATGATTTCGAAGTCCGAATAAACAAACCCAATTTCCGAAATGGCCAAAATGAACGCAAATATCTTTATCACAAAGGATTATGAAAATGAACCACTCTCAGGCCCGAAAAAACAAACCCAATTCAAACCCAATTTCTTCAAAGGCCAAAATCGCTTACCGAAAAATCTGGCCACACCCCCAGGCTTAAGCGCCTTGATTTATAGTTTCAGATGTGGTATATATATTCTGAGGTTTTTAGTTCTGCCTCGTAATAAATTGGAGAATCGCTATGAACAAACACAAGGGCTTTACCCTAATAGAGCTTCTGGTCGTGATTGCTATCGTAGCGTTACTGATGGCGATATTGATGCCGGCACTGCAACGCGTCAAGAAGCAAGCCTGGACGGCGGCGTGCAAGGCCAATCTGCATGAATGGGCCCTCGTGTTCGTCATGTACACCGATGACAATGATGGGTTATTCATGGATGGGTATGGTGGCGGGATTAACGGCACATGGGTCGGTGCTATGCGGCCTTACTATCAGGAACCCAAAATCCGTATCTGTCCAACGGCTACAAAGCCTATGTCCGAAGGAGCCCGAGGTGCGTTCGCGGCGTGGGGCGTCTTTGGAGCTGGACTCGCATCTGACCATCCAGGGTGGACCGGGCCGAAGGAGGAAGGCGACTACGGCAGCTATGGCATGAATGAGCTGGCGTACAACGCACCCCCGGGTGCATCCAGAGCAGAAGATTGCTGGCGAACCATCAACGTCAAAGGGGCCGCCGAGATTCCCTTGTTATTCGACTGCATATGGTACGATGTGTATCCGCTTGATACAGACCATCCTCCTGAGTACCCAGGTGATGTAGTAAAAACCGGAGGTGGAGGTGAGATGAAGCGGGTTTGCATCAACCGTCACAATGGGTATCTGAACGGCCTTTTTATGGATTGGTCTGTCAGAAATATCGGGCTCAAAGAACTGTGGACGCTCAACTGGTATCGCGGATTCAATATGGCAAACGCCTGGACCAAGGCAGGCGGCGTCCAGCCCTCAGACTGGCCCCAATGGATGAGAAATTTCAAAGACTATTAGTGAAAAGAATAACCCCAGCAACGCTGGGTTCCGATTAAAACCCGCCGTTGGCGGGCTGCTATTCTTGGGCGGGATAGTTGGCCCATTGAGCCAAAGCTGTCTTCGCAACATCCGGACCCGTCTCTACAATCTTCTGCCGAAAGGCATCCCTTTCGGGACTGACGCCGCTCAAATCATTGGCCATAAGCACCACGCGTTCGCTTTGTGGCCCCTGTAGATTCAAAAACAGCTCCGTACCTGTCCTTGGTCTGCACCCGCGTACAAAAACGCCTTTTGCATCAGTTAATCGACCCAGCAACGCTGGGTTCCGTTCAAGACCCGCCGTTGGCGGGTTGCTGCGGCCCCTGGCGAGTAAGTGGTAGTGGAACGGGCTTCCAGCCCGTTAAAACACGGCCAGGATGGCCGTGCCCACTAAGACGTCTTCTACATCTTCACATACTTCAGTCCGGCAACTCCACATAATCAAAGAAGGCCTGACGGGACTACGTGACGCTGGTCCCCAGCAACGCTGGGTTCCAATCAAAACCCGCCGTTGGCGGGGTGGTTGTCTGCCCGGCCAGTGGCCGGTTTGATCCTGACCGCCATTCGGCGGGCACATTAATGAACTTTAATCCTCTGACATGACGGCAGTAGAATCCATACGCCGGGAGCACGCCCGAAACCTTTTCGTTTAAGGTTGTCGATGCTTGTATCGATGCTTGTCTTGGAAACTCGAAGCTCGTTTTTATCCAGTATCCGGCTTCCAGTCTCCAGCTTCGATACCAGCTTCGAGACCGTTAAACGAGTTTCTTTAACTTTAACTTGGGCTTGTCTTGTTCATACTGCCTTGCCCTGTTACCCAGACGCATGAAAATAGGGACCCGCCAGCGGCGGGTATCGTACAAAACCCAGCGTTGCTGGGTACTCCCTTCATCACCCCGCCAACGGCGGGTTTTGATCGGGACCCAGCGTTGCTGGGTTGGAAATCGCCACCCGGTCTAAAACTCCTCCGTCAACAATCTCCAGAGCTAAACCCGCACTATCTAACCTGCCTATAAGGCAGCCCTCTTTGCCCTTTTATAGCGGTGACTTTGGAATAACGAGGAGAGCAAATTGTGCCCCGCACCAAAACACTTGTTCACGAATATATATAATACTTGCGTAAATCAGCGTTTTGGTGCGGGCTTATGTTCCGAAAGCCTCCGCCGGATTCGGTGCCCGTTTTAATTGCATTGCCCCGCCAACGGCGGGTTTTATTCAGAACCCAGCGTTGCTGGGGCTGCTTATCACACAGTTAGCAATCGTCACGTTCCGGCATGGTTTGAGCGAGAGGCTTTTTAAGACTATGGCATGTTCTTGATGTCTGAATCCACCATACATCCCCAGATGCACACATCTCGGCAGCTATCGATATTGAGGCCGTCATTGTTGTATGCGGCGTGGTTGAACACAGTGATGTTTTGGATGGTCAGCCGGTCACAGTTGCGGTAATGCTGCATCCAGCTTCCGGCATTGAGCATCTTGAGGCCTTCGACGAGAACATCACGGCAATTCTCCAGATATATGCCTTTAGGGCGGCTCCTGTCTTTGAAGCGGAATGCAGAACCCTGGCCGTCAATTGTGCCTCGCCCCCGTATGGCAATGTGCTGAAGACCAGTTCCTGCAATGAGACTCCAATAGCTGAAGTTCGGCTCGACTGAGCTCGCCGAAGTCCGACCCTGTGTAGGGGCAATCCAACGTGGTTGCCCTGGGCAGGCACATAGGCCTGCCCCTACAATAGGAGTGTGGGGATGAGCATAATCGTTCGGGTCCCGGCTTCCCAGCAGCGTACTACCTGAATCGAGCAAGAGGGTAACATAGTTTCCCATATAGATAGTGCCGGAAAGCCAGTTTCCCGGCGGCAAGTAAACAGTTCCCCCACCATCCGCGGCGCACTTGTCAATCGCCGCCTGAATCGATTTAGTACATAGTGTTTTACCGTCAGCCTTAGCGCCATAGTCGCGCACATCATATACGGCTTCGGACTTCGGCGAGCTCAGTCGAGTCGTACCGAGAGCCAAGGCTGCTGTTAAAAGGCAAAGGAACATTGATGAAGTCCAGTACGCCTGTTGGAAGCGTATGTATCCATATCTTTTCCTGGTCATCGTTTCCCCGTTCAACTCATAAATAAGGCTTCTGTAAAATTACAGGTTAGGCATACTTTGGAAAGAAAAAAACGTTTTTTTGTTTTTTTCTTTTCAAACAGTAAGCTCTTGCACAATGAACAGTTACATGATTATTCAAGAAAATCAAAAAAAACGATTTTCTTAAATAATATATGCCTAACCTGTAATTTTGCAGAACTTATACTATTTTATAAAGAAAAGAAGATTTTGCAAGAAATTTTAGCAGAATTGATGCCTACATCGGCGTTTGGAAAAATATTTTTAAATTATTTAATTTTTTAGTTGACATTACATAGTATGTATAACATAATAAACAGAAAATAGAAGTTATTAGTTGATTAGCCCCCACCCCTGTGGTGGGGGCAGTGTAAGTCAGTGTTATAGTCCGTGTTAGAAGGAGATTTTTATGAAATTTGAAAGTCAACTATTGAAGGGGATTGCACCGGTGGTCGTTCTGGAGATTCTCTCTCGAGGCCCAATGTATGGCTACGAGCTCAGCCAGGCCATCGAGCAGAGAAGCGGTGATATCCTGACCCTCGGCAAAGGAACACTGTACCCGCTGCTGTACAATCTGGAAGCAAAAAAACTCGTTAAAGGCAAGTGGGAGAACAACCAGTCCAGCCGGAAGAGAAGATATTACTCCATCACCAGCAAGGGCAAAGGCCAATTGGCAAAGCAAAAGGCCCAGCTCAGGGAGCTGACGGCCGGCCTGAATCTCGTCTTCGGCGGAGCACTTACACTGGCCTGACCTGTATTTAGCCCGCAGTTTTACTGCGGGTTCACAAAACGCAATACAATACATGAGGTGATCCGATGAGAGTCAAGAGAATCATTGTGGGAATCCTGATTGTCGTGGCGATTGGTGCGGGACTGGAGTACCTCAATACTTGGGTCTTTTTGTTGCCACCATTCCTCGTCCTTCTTCCGTTGGCGGTGCTTATTGGAGGTTGCATTGGTGCTTTAATGAAAGGAACCAAAGACGCCCGGTTCCTTGGCGAAACACAGAACCTTGAGCATTTGCCCGCCGGTGCCTTTGAGTTTATAAAGCGGGTCTTGAAGAAGATGCGTTATCGTAAAAAAGTCCGCTCAGAAGTAATGGCCGAATTAACAGCGCACTTTGAAGATGAGTTTAAGGACTGCAAGACTGATGAAGAGAAGGAACAGAAAGCTCAGCGGTTAATCACCGACTTTGGTGACCTGAAGTTGCTCGCAATTCTTTTACGCCGGGCCAAAAAACGATGCCGACCACTCTGGCGTACAATAGTTGCAAGAACATTTCAAGCCGTCGGCGTGTTAATTTTATGTTTTATTGTTTATGTGATCTGGTTCTTGTCCGGCAAGCCGGTTATCGCCACTAATTACGTTGCCGAGCTTAATAGCATGGTGCGACCTGTGGCTGATGAATCTCTAAATGCAGCTCCGTTATACCGCAAGGCGATTGACTTATATAAAGAGCTGTCGGACGACTTTCTTCTTTTCTTCGCGCAGAATCAAAAGGCAATCGTTGATAAGGAATTCACGCGGTTTGCAGATTTGGCCAGTAAAATTGATAGAGTGCTTTCAAATAGAGAGCGACGGAATTTCCAAGAAGAAAGAAAAGATGTCCAGGACGAAGTATACGGAGCTCTGTTCCGGTTTCTGGGAAAGAAATATAATGAGCTTACGGTTGAGCAAAGAAATATCGCCAAGAGATGGGTCCAGGAGCACAACGATGCTCTGGAGCTTATTATTGAAGGCTCTCAAAGGCCGTATTACTGGCGAACATATGAATCCAACGATGAAAGCCCGGGTGAAATGATGGGTGTTCTTACGCCTAACCTTTCTGACTTTCGCAGGTTGGCGTTTTCTCTGCGATTGCGAATCTGGTTAAATGCCGAGCAAGGTCGTTTCAAAGATGCTTTTGACGATGCGAAATCCTGTTATCGCTTCGGTCAACAAATTAGAGGGGACAAAACCCTGATTGAGCAGCTTGTCGGAATTGCTATTGAAGCATTAGCTGTTCGAACTATTCGGGATATTGTAGGCGGATATGAAATTGACTCGACGGTATTGGCGGACCTTCAGGATAGCTTTGAGCAGATTGTCGCCGGCAAAGATTTCACAGTAAGTTTAGAAGCGGAAAAACTGTGCGTCTATGACGAAATCCAGCGATGTTTTACCGAAGACCGCTTTGGTGGCGGCCATTTGTATCTTTCCAGATTAGGTACTTTCAAAAATGACTTTCAAATCGGCGTGGAAGAGATAGTTGTTGAGACGATATTTTCTCCCAGGGGATGGCCGAGGGTTGTAAAAGTTTTGTTCGCTCATCCCGACAAGGAGCAAACCAGAGAAATGGCCGACCGTTACTATGATTTTTGGGGCGAGTTGTATCATAAAACGCCGGGCCAAATCAGAGCAGAAGGAATAGATGCCGAAAAAGAAGCTATGGAAATCATTAAGGGTAATGTATTGCTGCAAATCTTTGCCTCTGCCTTTGCCAGGGTAAACGAAATAGCCAATCGAAATAAAATCGATGTCTATGCAACTGTGACCATCCTTTCCCTGCTGCGATACCAAAAGGATAAAGGTTCTTACCCAAACGATTTGCAGCAGCTCATAACCGCCGGCTATCTTAAGCAATTGCCGATGGACTCTTTCAGTGATAAGCCGCTGGTTTACAAAAAAACAGATGACAATTTCATCCTCTACAGCGTCGGCCCTAATTTTACCGATGATGGCGGTCAATACAGCAGGGACTCAAAGGGCCGAATTAAGAATTGGCTGGACAATGGAGATACGGTCTTCTGGTCTGTGCCAAAATCTGACATAAAGCAATAACTATATTCCATATAAGTATGGAAAGTGAGAACGAAGTAAAAAGCCGGTCTAATAAATTGCCTGTCGGTGCGAAAGAATACATAAAGCAGGTTTTAAGGAAGATGCGTTATCGCCGTAAGGTTCGGCAGGATGTGCAGGCCGAACTTGCAGCGCATTTTGAAGATGAGATAAAAGATTGCACAACCGATGAGCAAAAACAGCAGAGAGCGAAGCAGCTTATAACCGAGTTCGGCGATGTGAAACTGTTAGCTGTTTTATTACGACGCGCCAAAAAACGTTGCCGACCACTCTGGCGAAAAGCTCTTGTCCGCAGCTTGCAGGTTCTGGGAATTATAGTCCTGTATTTTCTAATATGCTCAAGTCCGATGCTTGTGGGCAAGCCGACTATAAGCGTCAACTATGTTGATTGGCTGAACGAGCTTGTCCAGTCCGGCAGGTATGAGGCAGACAATGCAAGGCCGTACTATGAGAAAGCATTTGAACTATATGTGGAAATGCCACAATGGCTAAGCAAAAGCAGGGCGAAATGGCCAACGGACTTCAACGATGTACAGTTGAGTTCCTTGCCAACCTGGCTTGAAGACAACCAGGCAGCTTTTGAAGCGGTAAGGCAGGGCTCACGTTGTGTCGGTTACTGGAGCAAATACACCAGCGATGAGCCTGAATTGGCCCGAGGAGGTCTTGTGGCTGATACCATGGAGGTTTTACCGAGCTACAAATCTCTGGCGCGTGCTATGCGATGGCAGATTCAATATGAGGCATACAATGGAGACATTGACACCGCATTGAGCGACTCTGTTGCTCTGATGAGATTTGGCGGTCATTTACACGGCCACGGTTTGTTGATTGAGCAGTTAGTAGGCATTGCGATAGAGGGTCTTGCTAATAGTACGTTTTTTATGCTCCTGGAACGGTTTGACGTGCCGGCGGATGTTTTGAAAAGCGCTCAGGAAGAGCTGGACAGGCAGTTCCACAAGCAAGAGCCGATTGTCTCTATGGAAGCGGAAAAAATGTTTTGGTATGACGCGATTCAACGGACATTTACCGATGATGGGCAGGGTGGTGGTCGTCTCCTGGCGCGCGGCCTGCCCTATGTGGCAACCGATGACTGGGAGGAGAACCTGTGGAGGTTTGTTAGCTTCAGCTATCCGGACAGGCAGGAGATGGTGGCTAATATTGATAGATATTTTGGACGATTTGCTGAGATACTTGCTGAGACGCCGTATGATTTGCGCAATGAGGCGATAGACGAACAGGAGTGGAACGAAGAAGTTCGTATAGCGCCTCTTATGTTGAAAATCAATACCCCCGCATACAGAAGAGTAAGTCAAATCGCCTGGCGAATGAAAACAGGCAGGCAGGCCTTATTGACGGTTCTGGCAATTATGCGCTATGAGAAAGAAAGAGGCCAATATCCAGCAGACCTGGATGAGCTGGTCGAGGCAGGTTATTTGAAGAAATTACCGATGGACCCGCACAGTGACGGCCCGCTGATTTACAGAAGGACAAACGGTGGATTTTTGTTGTATAGCTTTGGTATAGATCTCACAGACGATGGGGGTAAATTGGGCCTCGGCAGTCGAGGAACGCCCAAAATGTGGGCAGATAATGGCGATTGGGTCTTCTGGCCTGTACCAAAATCGCAAACGAATCAATAACGGCAGTTACTGAATATGGTAGGCGGGAAAGTCCCCAAAGTCCCCGATTTGGGGCCGAGAAACAAACCCGTCGTCATTTCGACGGGTGGCAGCCTCAAAGCCGCTTGTCTCGGCGAAGGCCAAGCCGTAGCCAGGGAAGGCTTTGGGGATGGTTTGTTGTCGAGCATCAAGTATCGAAACAAGGAAATTCTTGACATCCTTTTCTTACGCTGTCTTTTACCTAACACTATACGCATAAAGGAATTCGCCATGGCGGATATAGAGCCTGCCGCCGAAGACCACGGGATGAGCCCAACTATTGCCTTTTCCGCCTTTTGGAATTTCAAAAGAGCTGACCAGCTCATGTCCCGTAGCAGTTGGCCGAACAAGTCCCATGATGCCATCTATGCTTAGCGTGTACAGCATTCCGTCAGCGTATGTGAGCGATCCCTTGCCCACACCTTTATCCATATACTTATTCCGGCCTGTTTTCCAGTCCAGGCAAACCCATAAGTTTCTGTTGCGGAAGGTGCTTGTGCCGTAGAGATTTCCGTTTAACAAGATGACTCCGCCGTGGTGATTATCGAGTTCCTGTGTACGCCATATTTCTTCGAGCGAGGCCTTGCCGTCTTTGACATTAATCTTCCACTTGACGGAGCCAGCCTCCAAGGTGCTGATAAA
>Ga0209979_1003520_pt1 | contig 13744 bp, 19 predicted proteins | sample AnhtaG_FD_183114 | JGI IMG/M metagenome (GOLD analysis project Ga0209979, IMG submission 183114) | Deep subsurface microbial communities from Anholt, Denmark to uncover new lineages of life (NeLLi) - Anholt_01485 metaG (SPAdes) (version 2) | ecosystem: Environmental > Aquatic > Marine > Oceanic...
GTGAATTCCACTAATGGTGTAAGACTCAGATTTCAATCTTTTGAAAATCCAACAAATTTTCAATTAGAAATAGACCAGTTAAGATTAAGTTATTATGTTATTTAATTTTCAATAGTACAAATCAAAAATAAATTTATTTAACTCCTTTCTCCTAATATTTAAATTTGCTATTCAATCTAGTAAATATTAAATTACTCCTTCCGGGAGAGATAAACTATATGGGATTATTATTACACATATATTCATATTTGTTTGGATATGAATATGCGAAAAGAAAATTTAATAAAAAAATTGATTTAGAAAAAGGAAAAGGAAATAGAGGGCCTAAAGGAGTTAAAGGGTTTCGAGACACCTTAAAAGAAATCGACGAAAAAATTTCTAAAACTGAAAGTAGAGATTAAAAAAGGTAGATAAAGTTAGTTAAGAAAAGTTATAGAACATAGCTTTTGTTGAAAAGTCATTTTACCAATTTAAAATATTACAATAATCCAAACTGGTACCTTTGGAGTGGACATAGTCCACACGATACAGGCCCTTATTCTGTCCAGTCAATTTCTCATCATGAGTTCTATGGCTGGGGAGGTGGTTAAATTTGAGAAAAAATACAAAATCATTTGCAATGAGTTTGGTTTCTCTGTTGACTATATTAATTTTTGCATCTTCTTTTTTAAATACTTTAAATGCAAATAATATTTCTAACCCTCTAGATTTTTACGGAACATCTAAAGAAGTCAATATTTTATTTTTATCATGCTTAATTAATCCGTATATCTAATTTATTGAATCGATAAAAAATTAGGATGCCCGTTTTAAAACCATTCATCTTTATTTATACAGAAATAGAAATCCTATTTCTGTAATGGTATTTGGCAGGGTATATACTGTTGGATATCATCCACTAATTATAATAGTTGGACTTCTGAAATAGTTTTGATAATTCTTAAATAGAAACATGTACATTTTTAGTGATAGAGCAAAATATATCGGGCGATAAAAGTGCAAAGAAACAAAATTAAGAAATTTAAAATTATTTTACTTCTATTAATTCTAATTGTATCAATTTCCATTTCTTCTCTAATAATTAACGCTATCGTTCTAAACAACATTTATTTTAGAATAAATTATGAAATAAACATAACAAATTCAGATGACATTATAGATAAAGTTGAAACATTTGATTATTATTTATATCTAAAAAAGCATGATAGATATGGTGAAACTCACGATATAAGCAAATTTAACCAATCCGTTTACCAATCGTTTTATAATTATATCGACCGAGAATACGTCAATTTCCTAATAAACAAAATAAATCAAGATCGAAAGATATTTCATTGGTGGTTTGGTCATTATCATCATCTAATGTATACATTTAATGCAACTGAGCAATCAAGATTATATTTTGCATACAGCAATACAACAATATTTAATGTAACCTATGAAAGTAAAGAAGAGATTTTTGTGGTTGAATCTGCTCGTGAATCCGATAATTATGTTGGAAATTGGTACATAAACTTCACTTATGTCCCGAGTGTAGTTGATGAATCAATTATTATTCCATTGAATGATACAATATTGGTAAAGATGTTCATAGAATATGATTTCCTATTTGGGAATGTAGGTGGCATATTTTATCAGATACCACAATATATTGCTCTGAGTTCTGATCTTCAAATTATATTTATATATATACCACTTACGCAAATAGTAGTCGCTTAATTTTATTTGAGGTTATTTGAAACCTTCAGAGCGGACGCACCCGAGGCTTCACTAAATTTTTTTATGAATTTTAATTGTTGTGATATGAATTTATTTATCTTATTAATGATATCATTATTTGAGAAAAAAAAAGAGTAATTTTAGAGCTAAATCTATTCAAATTTAAGAATTTTAAAAGCTTAAGGTTTAACGATGATAATTTGGATTCTTAATAGTGAGTCGGGTATAAAAATATTGTATAAATCATTTTTGAAAACAGATGCTGATGAGGATATTGTATCTGGATTTCTAACAGCCTTTCATCATTTTTCTATTGAAGAATTTCATCAATCATTAGAATCTATAGAAATGGGAGGATTAAAATGGATTTATATATTAGAACCAAAGTTTAAATTGTTATTCGTTGTTGCAGATGTAAAGGAAGTAAAAACTGAGATTTTAAGGGGCAGACTTGATGTGCTAAAAGTAGCCTTTTTAAAAGAATTCGAAAAAATTTGGATTAAAAAAAAAAAAAGTTGGGATGGGAATATGAATGTCTATATACCATTCCTTAAAGTCATTGAAGATTATTACGGTCAGTGGGAGGAAGTTGAATCTTTAAATCAAGTTGCAGATTTTTTTGATATTTTAGGAGTATTTCAGCAGATTTTTATTTTGTTAAGAAATATTTTAGAGAAGAAAATGTACACAAAATCAAAGGACCTAATCTTAGATCGAATTCAAAAAGTTTACAACAAATTTAAAAAAGAGGAAGAGTACAAATCACAGCCCGAATTGGAGAATATTACGTTTTCTAAGGAATCTTGGTTTAACATTATTGATATTAACTTGTTGAAGTGCGAAAAAGAAGTAATCACGAAATATTTGAAGTTGTTCCTTCACGGAACAGTTTCAATCTTAAAAGAAGTAAAGGGTAAAAATTTGTGTTTAAAATACTTTGACGAAGAAAGAGTTTACTCTTATATTTACAATAATATGGGACTCTTAAAGGATTTAAATTTGGACATGTTTTTTTTAGAATTATTTTTATTAATCAAGTAAACTAGTCCTATTTAAAACCTACAACAAAGGCGTCTACCATAATCGAGATTATGTTTTAAATATTCATCAGATAATATTTTCATGACATCTTCATAATTCAATTCTGTCTCATAAACCATGTTTACTCTATCTGGAATATCCTCAATTTCTACTCCTGGAGTTGATACTAATCTAAAGATATCATTCTTAACTTCTTCAGTTATTTCTTCTATCATATAATTATAATTAAGTAAATTAAATGAAAAATATTACCGTTAATTTTGAAAAACTCCCAACATATTAGAGAGATTTTATAATTTAAATCTCTTAAGACTTTAATTAAATATTTGAAAACAAATTATAATTGTTCTAAAATAACTTCGTGTGTAATCGTACCTATTTTTTCAATAGATGCTTCTATTATATCACCTGGTTGTATCGGACTTATTCCGCTTGGCGTACCTGTAGCGATAATATCTCCTCTTTTCAGTGTTACAAATTTAGACAGATACTCTAATGTTTGAGGTATTTTAAATAACATATGCTTAGTATTCGAAGATTGTCTTGTCTCTCCGTTAACTTTCAATTGAATTGATAAGTTATGGGGGTCGGAAATCTCACTTCGCGGAACGATTTTTGGTCCTATCGGTCCAAAAGAATCGAAATTTTTGCTTCTATACCAGGGTAAATTAATATTTCTATCGCTTTTTTGCATAATTCTCGCAGTTAAATCAAGAAAAACCGTATATCCTTGAACGTAATCGAACGCGACATCCGCTGAAACATTTTTACATGTTTGAAAGATAATGAATGCGAGTTCAACTTCGTGATCGACTCTATTATACTTCTCACTTTCATATAGAATTTTCGGGTAAATAATTGGTTCATTATCAGTTATAAGTGTATTCAAAGTCTTAACAAAAAAAACGGGTTCTGTAGGGATGGGTGCGTTTGTTTCTTTAATGTGATCTAAATAATTCCGTCCTAAACACACTATTTTTGTCGGGTTTATTGTAGTTTTTCCAATTTTTACCATTTAACTCACCACCTCTTCCAAAACAACTTTATTAGATAGGGTTCCAATTTTTTCGATCGAAGCTTCTAGTATATCTCCTGGTTTGATTGGTCCTATGCCTGACGGGGTCCCTGTAGCTACAATATCTCCCGGTTCCATAGTAAAGAATTGTGTAATATTTTCTAAAAGCTCAGGGATCTTGAATAATAAATGTTTTGTATTTGACGATTGCTTAACCTCACCGTTTAGCTTTAGTTCGATTTTAAGGTTGTGGGGATCATCGATTTCAGGATGGCTTACAATTCTCGGACCTATCGGGCCAAAGGTATCTAACGCCTTAGAGCGAAACCAGGGTAATCTTGAAGCTATATCTTTAACTTGTATCTTTCGAGCGGTAATATCGTTAAATATAGTATAACCTAGAATATGATCGTAAGCATTGTTAGCTTTCACATATTTGCATTTATCTTTTATAACAAAAGCTAACTCTACTTCGTAGTCAACCCGTTTATACTTACGATTGTTAAATATCCAATGTGGATAAATAATTGGTTCACCGTCTGAGATAAGACAGTTTAAAGTCTTAGGAAAAAGAACTGGTTCTTTTGGTACTTCTGATTTCGTCTCTTCGATATGATCCATATAGTTAGTACCAACACAGATGATTTTTGAAGGATTTATCTCCAATTCTTCTATTTTCATCCTATAACATAACACCCGTCAAATATTTCCATTTTATTAATTACAAATATTAGTTATATTATTTATTAGAATAGATTGATTATGAATATTAAAGTTAGGATTGAAATATAAATTATCGTTTAATAGAAGTATATCTCATGTCAGAAGAAAAACATATTGAATTCAAAAATAAGATGACTATTAGAATAGCAGTAACTGCGATTTTAATCGCTGTTGGAGTCGTTTTGAGTTATCTAAACCCATTTGCTTACTTTACAATTGCTGGAACTAAAATAAATCCCTTCGCCCATCTAATTAATGTTTTAAGTGGGGTTTTATTAGGATTGTTATTCTCTATAGTTACTGCTCTTGGTATTGCCATTATTCGTTTTGCAACTGCAATCGGTTCTATTCACGCTTTTCATGGTGGTATTTCAGGTGCCCTAGTTGTGGGTATTGCTTCATATATTTTACAAAAAAAGAAGCCAAAATATGCAGAATATGCTGCTTTTGTAGAACCATTAGGGACAGTATTCTTAGGAGGGACTATCGCTGAAATCATTATCCCTATCTACGGGATATTCTCGATGGAAGGGGTATTTGTATATTGGAGCCTATTCTTCTTACCCTCCATTGTAGGTTGCGCTCTTGGTTTTATAATATTAAAAATCCTTAAAGATTCTGGATATTCATGGGAAAATTTTACAAACAAATAATCTTTTTACTTTTTCTTAATAAAAATGGAAGAATTAGACTTTGAGAATTACGTTGGACACCGAACATTATTATATGGAGAAACAAATACAGGAAAAACTTATTACACCTCAAAATTTGTCCAATATCTCTTAGAAATTAAAAAAATTAACCCTAAAGGTATAAGTATCTTGGACTTTGCTCCTAAATTAGCGTATTTTAATAATTTAAAGATCGGTGGGAGAATACAAGATTACTATGAAAATAGCGTAGAATGTAATTGTATAAATTTTAAAGGAGTTATTATTCCCCCCCGTCTAAATGCTAAGAATAAAAATGAAATGTATAAGAATATTTGTCATAATTTTAATAAAATAAATGAAATTATAGAAATTTATAACAGTAGCCCAACTCCAGTATTAATTATCAACGATATCTCTTTATACTTGCACTTAGGGAGCAATAAATACTTAATTAATACGATAAATAAGTCAAATACTTTTTTTGGAAATGCTTATTATGGATCATCAATTAGTAGTAAATTCTCGAAGCTAATAAGCATCAAAGAAAAAAGAAAAGTTGAATCTCTAATAAAAAATGTAGAAAACTCTTTTACAACGACTTAATCCGTTTTTCTTCTTCGTTTTCATTATTTTTCTTTTAAATTATAATTGCAAACGATAATAATCACTTCAAATATTTACAATCAAATACCGAATTAGTTTGTGAAATTCCAAATATAATACTAACCAATTGAGAAATTTTAAAGGTGGATAATAGAATGTCTAGTTTGAAAGGAAAAACAGCTTTTATTACCGGAGCAAGTCGAGGAATTGGGAAAGCGATAGCTATGAGACTAGCTGAAGATGGCGCGAATATCGCCGTAGTAGCTAAAACCAAAGATCCACATCCAAAACTACCTGGAACGGTCTACTCTGCTGTCGAAGATATTGAATCTGTTGGAGGAAAAGGTATTCCTTGCATTGCTGATATAAGATTTGAGGATCAAGTCCAATCAGCTGTGGATGCAACGATTAAAGAATTTGGGGGTATAGATATCTTGATTAACGATGCAAGTGCGATAAATCTCACTCCAACCTTAAAAACTCCAATGAAACGTTTTGATCTTATGTTTTCAGTTAATGTTCGTGGAACTTTTTTATGTTCTAAATTATGTATCCCATATTTAAAAAAATCTGATAATCCTCACATATTAAATCTCTCACCTCCTTTAAACATGGACTCAAAATGGTTTGCTCATCATGTAGCTTATACTATGTCAAAATATGGTATGAGCATGTGCGTTCTTGGCATGGCTGAAGAATTCAAAAAAGATGGAATTGCTGTTAACGCTTTATGGCCTCGTACTGCAATTGCTACTGCTGCTGTAAAAAATCTTTTAGGAGGAGAAACTGCTTTTAAACATTCAAGAAAACCTGAAATTGTAGCTGATGCGGCGTATATTATTTTAACAAGACCCAGCAGAGATTATACAGGCAATTTTTTCATTGACGACGAAGTGTTAATTGAAAATGGAGTAACTGATCTTGGAAAATATTCTGTTGTACCTAACGCTCGACTCACACCAGATTTCTTTCTTTATGGAGGGGGTCAAACTTAGCTTTTTTTAATTCAGATTCTATTACTATAGATACACTACTCCTTTATTCAAATAAAGATAGACCATAAATCATTCTGGGTAATGAATTTTGGTAAATATTATTTAAGAAAGTTATTTAATACACTCATACTCTTAAGTATTAAAAAAATAATTAAACGATTAAAGTAAGAGATGATTAAATTGAAAACAAAAGTACGAGTTGTATTGTTCGGACCTCCGGGAAGTGGAAAAGGAACATTCTCCTCTCAAATAAAGAAAATTCTACCAGATATTCCACATATTAGCACAGGGGATATCTTTCGAGAAAATTTAAAAAACGAGACACCCCTCGGTTTAAAGGCTAAAGGATATATGGATAAAGGTGAGTTAGTTCCAGACGAGGTAACTATTGATATGGTCGGTAACCGGTTAGGTAGAGAAGATGTAAAAGAACATGGTTTCATATTAGACGGATTTCCGCGTACTTTAAATCAAACTGAGGCTTTAACCCAGATAACTGAAATAGATTTATTTCTTCTATTAGATGTAAGTCGCGATATCATTACAAAAAGAATTTTAGGAAGATATTCATGTAAAAATTGCGGTGAAATCTTTAATAAATACACTCTTCCACCAAAAACGGAAGGTATATGTGATAAGTGTGGTGCTGAAATAAAATTTGAACAAAGAAGTGATGATAATGAAGAAACTTTAAAAAATCGGTTAGACACTTACGAGAAGAACGCAAAACCAATAATAAAATACTACAAAAAGAAAAAATTACTGAGAAAAGTGAACGCTGAAAATACATTAGAATTAACCGAAAATGATATTAAAAAGATATTAGAAGTGTAAATTTATTTTTACTTTAATTTTTTTGTAGGTTTACAATGAAATATAAAATTTGTATTGCAATTCCAATTAAGTCTGATGATCTTAATTTAAACAAGCAGGTTATAGAACGCGCGCTAAAGAATAGCCCTGATCTAATTGAATTTAGATTTGATTATATAAGCAAAGCTAAACTTATCACACATTCTCTATTAAAAGAGTTAATGCATACAATCCCGCCTAAAATTCCAAAAATTTTTACTTTCCGTAGAAAACAGGAGGGAGGGCAATATAATTCAGGCAGAAATGAAAGGTTAGAAGTTTTGAGGCGTTTAGTTGAAATAAAGCCAGACTATTTAGATATTGAAATTAATTCAGAATCCGGTGTTTTAAAAAATCTAATCGATCTGGCTTACGATAACAGTGTAAAATTAATCTTCTCTTATCACGATTTTGAAAAATCTATTACATACGAAAAAACAGTTGAAATACTAAATAGATTTGATGAAAAGCTAGAGAATGAATTGTCTATCGATTTGTTTAAAATTAATGAAAGCGTTTTTAAAATTATTTCAACAGCTCAAGTTTTTGATGACAATGTACAAATTTTAAATGTATGTAAAAAACTTTCTCAGCAAAATAAAAAGTTTGTCTGTTTTGCTATGGGGGAGGTGGGGATATTGTCTAGAATATTATGCGTTAAATTTGGATCCTTGTGGACATATGGCTCTCTGGAAGAGAAAACTGCTCCTGGCCAAATCAAAATTGAAAAAATTAGAGAAATCCATCAATTATTACTTGAAAATTGATGAAATCTATGATTTACTCGGCTTTATCAAATACTAATCCACAGTTGCCGCATTTAATTCTCTTTTTATAAACCGGAGCTCCCTGCATTGAGTAATAGAGCACCTGTGTTTTATCGGGTTCCTCATGTAACTTTCTCGGGTTTTCTTCCCCACAGTTTGAACATTTAAATCGTTTAGTTTCTGTCATCTTTAAATATTTCTCGGTTATAGTTTGAACAAATAATAGTTTCTATAAATATAAATTTAGGGTTTAAAATAATTTTAACTTATGTCGTCTTTACAATTAGAAGTGAAAATGTAAATAGACGCATTGTTAAAAAAATATTAAATTAATTCTCTGTTTTAGCTAGAATTTGTGTCATTTTCTTCCGATACACCTCAAAAGCTTCTCTACCACCTTTACTAAGCTTAAGTTGGGTGTTTGTTTTCTTATTTTTAATACTCTTTTCAACAGTGACATAACCTGCGCTTTCAAGTTTACTAAGATGAGATGATAAATTTCCATCAGATAATTTAGTTTGTCTTTGAATCCCTAGGAAATTGGCGCTCTCAATAACATATAAAAAAGAAATAATCAACAAACGAGCTGGTTCGTGGATTAACTTATCGATTTCGATGACAGGAATTACTTCATCATCAGTGTCGTCTGATGCCACCTTCTTATTTATTATAATTTTCACCTACTTTTGTGATGTGGAGTAATTGCTAAGGAATTTAATAAAAATAGCAAGACCAGTGGTAGTAATTATCAAACCAACTCCTCCAAATATTATAAAATCGTTAATAGGTGATCCAGTTATCGGGTATAATAGCTCACTAAAAAAAAGGCCAAATCCGCCTAATAACGCATACAAATACAATCGGTTTAATTGTAAAAAATATGCTATAGTGCTAAAAGGCAATGTAATAAAAATTAAACCAATTGCTAGCATTAAGACGAATCCTGGTATAAATAATTGTTGCAAAAATCCTAACATCGTTATGATAAGGGCTATGATTGTAAGGGATACATTTAATCCTAGAAATATCGCTAACTGCTTTTTCTTTTTTTTCCGTCCTGGTCCGAATTTAACAAAGCCCATCCGAGGTTGAGTAATGTATTTCTTTCCAAGAATAAGTAGCACCATAGCTCCTATATCCCAACTAAAAAGTGTTACCAAAACATCTACAGTCTCTGGAAGACCGAAAAAGCTTCCTAGCCAAGAAAATCCTAAACTTAAGAGAATCAACCCAAAATAGATATCCCATAATCCATCTTGGAAAGTTGATTTCCATGCTTTCTTTTCCAATTCTTTTATATCAATTTGTTCAGTCACTTCCATTTCATCTCCTCTTTTGGTAATGATAATGCATTACTTCAATTGATTATTTATTATTTCCTCTTTCATCTTTGCTTCCTGTCTTTGACGGGTTATGATCGGAACAAAAATTGCCACTAAGATTGGGAAAAAGATATAAAAAGGAAAACCAATCCCATCAGAACCAATAAAAGCAACGAAAGCAGTTAGTAACACTAAATAAATGGTCATAATTACTGCGATTATTATAGTTTGTTTGGTTTTTTTCATATTTTTCTTCTCATATTTTTTTTTAACCTAAATTGAACTAATTAATTTTTTAATTTATGAAATAAAACTTTCTTCTCATGCTCTGCTTTGCTTTATCTCACAGAGTATACAATTAAAGATAAACAACATTAATATTTAAACTTTATGCAACAAAGTTTTTTAAAAATCCCTCTTCACATTAATAATGACACTTTATTATACAAAGCTCAATTTTTTCAGCCAAAAATAGATATAAGCTTAAAATTTAATCACATTCGAAATTTTGGTAAATCTCATGATATATGATCTGATAAAAATACTAGTAATCTTGGATAAAGTAAAAATAATATATAAGATGGTTGATTTTAAGATTAAGGTTTAAGAATTGGTATTTTTTCTTATTAATTAAAGCAGTTTAGTTTGGGTAAGAATTTCCGCAACGATTCTCTCGATCGATTTTTCAGTAGTATCGATAATGAACTCTGCTGACGATTTATAATAAGGTTCTCTATAACGCAATAATTTTTCTATTTCTTTAAATGGCTCTTTTTTATCGATAATTGGTCTATTTTCTTTTCCTTCGCCTATTGCTCTCTTATAGATTACTTCAGGAGTTGCTGTTAGTAAAACTATATGACATTTCTGCTGTAAAGTTTCAATATTTACTTCGTTTAAAACAACTCCCCCGCCGCAAGATATAATCGATTTTGTTACTTGAACTGCTTTCTTACACGCCTCAAGCTCGTATTCTCTGAACAAAGCTTCGCCGTCTTCAGAAAATATTTCTGGGATTGATTTACCAGCCATCTTCACGATTAAGAGATCAGTTTCTATAAAAGTATAATTCTTACCTAAATGTTCCTTCAATGCTTTTCCTACAACAGATTTACCTGTAGCCATAAACCCGATTAAGGCAATAGAATCTTTAGGCATCCATCCAAACACTATTTCATTTATATTAGCTTCATTTAAAAGAAAAAAGAATATTATAAGTTATTTCATTGAAAAACCGTGCGTTTCCAATACACGATTCTCTAATCCGATATAATTTCCGTTTATATAGGCAAAGCAATTAAATTTTTCAGGATCTAATCTATCATTTGTAACTAATTTTTCATCAGAATGAGTTGCTACCACTTCACCAAAGTAACAGACATGAGAACCCAGCTCAACTCTTTTTATGACTTTGCATTCCATGTTCCATGGAAACTCTTTCACCATCGGGACTTTAACCACTTCTCCAAGTTCTTTGGTTAGGTTCAATTCCTTCCATTTATTCACATCTCTTCCCGACCTCGTCCCACAGTAATCCATTTCTTTCAATTGATCTTTAGTCGGGTAATTAATAACAAACTCTCCATGTTTCTCGATTAATCCATAGGAATGTCTCATGGGTCGCAATGATATTGCGATGGTTGGAGGTTTTGCGCATACTTTACCTACATAAGCGAGAGTTATTAAGTTTGCTTCTTCACCAATTCCTACCGATATAACTGCTGCGGGCATTGGGAACATTGATATTCCATTGTTAAGAGCAATCTTTTTCATTTCTTAAATCCATCCTTTTGTAGTATTCTTCGGTTAGCTAATTAATTATATATTAATTTTATTCTTAAACATATTAATAGTTTTAAATTTAATAATTATTGTATAAATATGCTGAATAACTCGGATATAGGAGCACGTACTAATATTCTGTGCGTAATTGGGCATCCAATCGAGCATAGTATGAGTCCGGTAATGCATAATGCGGCACTTAATGATCTGTCCTTAGATTACATTTATTTAGCTTTTGATGTAACCCCTATTGGTCTAGAGAAAGCAATATTAGGATTTAAAAAAAGTAATATCAAGGGTATAAATGTCACGATTCCTCATAAAGAAACAATAATCCATTATTTAGACGAACTTGATCCTCTTTCAAAACAAATTGGAGCCGTCAATACTATTAAAAATGAAGGAGGCGTGCTGCTAGGCAAAAATACAGACGCACTTGGAGCTAAACAAGCTTTATTGGATGCGGGATTCAAAATCGAAGGGAAAAAAGCATTGATATTGGGCGCAGGTGGGGCTGCTAGGGCAATTAGCTTTGCATTATCCGAAAAAATTGACGAAATTTTTATCAGTAATAGAACGGAAGAAAGAGCAATTAAGCTAGCTAAAGAATTACAAAACAAGACAAAGATAAAAGCAACAGGTAAGGACATGAGCGAAAAGACTTTAAGGACATTAGCCTATTCTGTTGACATACTCATAAACACAACTCCGATTGGAATGTACCCCGAAATTGATATATCACCAATATCTAAAGATTTACTCAATGAAAACATATTTATATTTGATATCATATACAACCCTCTCCAGACTCGATTACTAAAGGATGCGAAAGAAATTGGTTCTAAAACCCTAAATGGATTAGATATGTTTATTAATCAAGGAGCTTTAGCATTTGAGTGGTGGACAGATAAAAAACCGAATGTTAAATTAATGAAAGAAAAAATTATTGAACAATTAGGTAATAAATGATGAAGCAAAAAAAAATTACAATTATTGGTGGATCTGGTGGTATGGGTAAGGTTTTTGGAGAATACTTTAAACGCCATGGTTTTGACGTAACAATACATGCTCGTAATAAGGAAAGGTTAAAGAATGTAGCGACTGAATTGGGTGTAAATTATGAATTTTCCCTTGAAAGAAGCGTAAACCAAGCCGATATTGTAATGGTAACTATTCCAATTAATTCTACTCCAGAAATAATTAAAAAGATTGGACCCTATTTGAAGGAAAATGCATTAATCTTTGATATTACATCAATAAAGAAAACAGTATTTCAAGCTTTAGAAGATTTAAAAAATACTTTTCCTGTAAATTGCATTTCGTTACATCCCATGTTTGGTCCTGGAATTAAGGACATGAAAAATTATGTTATAGTAGTGCTAAAAATAGGGGGAACTGACAAATACGACATAATCATAAATGATCTATTAGATATGTTCAGATCAGATGGGTTGATCATAACTGAAACTTCACCAGATATTCACGATAAAAGGGTAGCCCTTACTTTGGGCGTGCCACATATGTTGAACATTCTTTTTTTAAATCTTCTTCAGAACGCAAATGAACCACTGAACGAGTTAACTAAATATACTGGAACGACTTTCTTACTTCAAAAAGTATTTGCTGAGAGTATTATCCAGAGAGAAATGGAAATGTTTGGTGAGATCCAGATGGAAAACCAACAATTCCTTACAATTTTAGAAATGTTTGAAAAATTAATAAATAAGTATAAGAAAATAATTGAAAATAAAGATATGAAAGGCTTTAATGAGATTTTTTCGCAAGGATTAGATTATTCCAAAGAAGATAATCACTTTAAGAATTCTTATGAGTATTTTTATGAATTTATGAAGATTTTAAAAGGAAAATAAAAAAAATAGATCTATTTTTAATTAATTTTTGTTCCACAGAACGCGCAAAATTTCAATCCTTCTCTCTCGCCGATTTTCACGCCACAATTAGAACAGAATTTCGACTCAACAGCAGTATTACCATTGTTTTCAATGATAGTTTCTACTTCTTGGTAATTATTAATCTGCGATGGTTTTGAATTAAGAACGCTACCATTTTGTATATTAGATATAGGCTGGCAAATCGATTTACAGTGAACACAACGATTTGGTTCTTTTTCGTAATAGATTGCGAGATAGATTAGGGGTCCTATGAATGCTGTAAAGATACCTAATATGATTAGCAAGCAGATATTGATATCCTCTCTTACTGTGAGAACATTCATTTTACAATTCGGACAATATTTAGATGCCATATATTT
>Ga0209979_1003521_pt1 | contig 13742 bp, 12 predicted proteins | sample AnhtaG_FD_183114 | JGI IMG/M metagenome (GOLD analysis project Ga0209979, IMG submission 183114) | Deep subsurface microbial communities from Anholt, Denmark to uncover new lineages of life (NeLLi) - Anholt_01485 metaG (SPAdes) (version 2) | ecosystem: Environmental > Aquatic > Marine > Oceanic...
GTGCCTGGTGTAGCCGGCACATGGAAAGGCTTAACCGATAACGTCAACACCATGGCTGCTAACTTGACCAATCAGGTTAGAAATATCGCTAATGTCACCACCGCGGTTGCCAAGGGAGATCTGTCGCAGAAAATCACGGTTGAGGCTCAAGGCGAAATACTCCAGTTGAAAGAGACTATAAACAAGATGGTCGACAGCCTGAACACATTTGCTAATGAGGTTACAAGAGTGGCAAAAGAGGTAGGAACCGAAGGAAAGCTGGGAGGCCAGGCAAAGGTAGAAGGAGTTACAGGTTTATGGAAAGATTTAACGGATAATGTTAACACTATGGCTGCTAACCTCACCAGCCAAGTAAGAAATATCGCTACAGTTGGTACTGCCATAGCCAATGGAGACTTATCTCAGAAGATTACAGTAGAGGCTCAGGGTGAGATATTACAGTTAAAAGACACTCTTAATAACATGGTGGATAATCTGAATAGATTAGCTGCCGAAGTCTCAAGAGTTGCGCAAGTGGCTGGCGCAGAAGGAAAACTAAGTGAACGGGCAAAGGTGGAAGGGGTTGCCGGCAGTTGGAAAAATATTGTGGATACGCTCAATACTTTAATTAATTCCATTGCTACCCCGGTACAGGAAGTAATAAGACTTGCTATTGCCTTATCTAAAGGGGATATTTCACAAAGAGTGGCAATTGAGACAAAAGGAGACATTAAAACCTTAGCAGATGCCCTGAACAAATCCTTTGATGACCTTGGGGTATTGATACGCCTTTCAATGGACAGCTCTGCAAAGGTAGCCACCGGTTCCACTCAATTAGCTGGCACATCAAGACAGGTGAGTACCGCCTTGGCACAGGCAGCAAAGACAACACAACAGATAGCCGGTGGTGCAAAAGACCAGTCCAAAAAATTAGAAGGAAGCACTAAGATTGTAGCGAACCTTTCTAGCTCTATACAGCAGGGTGCGAGTAATGCGAAGTCAGCAGCAGAAGTTACTGCAGAAGCAGCTAAACTTTCCCAAAGAGGAACAGAATCCGGAAAACAGGCAGCAGAGAGATTAAAAAGCATAGATGACATTGTGAAAGGAAACACTGCCACAGTTAAAGAACTAGATAAACGAGCCAAAGAGATAGCTGTAATAGTCGGCACAACAAAAGATATCGCTGACCAGACAAACCTCTTGGCTTTAAACGCCGCCATTGAAGCGGCTCACGCAGGGGAAGCAGGCCGCGGTTTTGCGGTTGTAGCGGATGAAATTCGGAAACTCGCCGAAGGAACTAAAAATGCGGCTGTACAGATTGAAAATATGGTCAGCATCGTAGGAGAGGCAACGACCGAAGTTGTTAGCGGTATGACTACAGGGACTCAACAGGTTACTGAGAGTATTGATATTGTCAATCAGGCACTCTCTATATTGGACCAGATTGGCGCTGGTGCCCAGGAGATTACAGCCAAAGCCCAGGAAATCTCATCCGCCACGACAGAACAAGCCGGAGGTGCTCAACAGGTGGCAAAGACTATAGAGGAAATAGCTTCAACGAGTGAACAGGCCGCTGTGGGTGCAGGCCAGATGTCAACCTCTATCCAGCAACAGACAGCAGCTATGCAGCAGATGGCCTCATCTGCACAGAACTTATCTACCCTCGCAGAGGATTTGACAGGAGCGCTAAGAAGATTTAAGGTAACTGCTAAAGAAGCTGCGGAGAAAGAAGAGGAAGAGAAATAGGAACCGAAGGAGGCAGATATGGATGAAAAAAATCTACCCGGAAAAAACATAGAAATCCAGACACAAAAAAAGCCGCAGGCATCCCGAGAAAAGGGCAAGGTTATTCAGTTAATAGTCTTTCACTTAGGAGATGAAGAGTTTGGTGCAGATATATCCCAGGTTAGAGAGATTATAAGGACAGGCCCTATTACGCCTATACCGGACTCTCCCGATTTCATTAAAGGTGTTACCAATGTAAGAGGAGAGATAGCAGTTGTAATAGACCTTAAGACACGTTTTTTCCTGCGCGCAAAGAAGGACGTTGAAGAGAAACACATAGTAATGACAGAACAGGAAAATAATCTCTTTGGGCTTATGGTTGATGAGGGTACCGAGGTCTTAAGAATTCACGAAACAGAGATTAAGACCACCCCAGAGCTTGTAACAAGAATAGACAGAGTCTATATAAGCGGTGTGTTAACGCTTGAGAATCGGTTGATAATCATGCTTGATTTAAAAAAAGTCCTATCGGAAGAAGAACTGGCTAAACTGAGTGAGATCCGGCTAAGACACCGTGAAGCTATAGAGAAGGCGGAAGAAAAGGTTGCAACCGCAGAGAGCGCAAAGGAGGGTAAAGTTACGAAGGACGAGGGGTGAAGGACGAAAAGATTGCAACCGCCAAACCGCCAAAGAAAGAGGAGCCCGCAGCCGCCAAGACGCCAAAAAGGGCAGAACGCAAAAAGTAAAGGGGGACAAATATGGCAAAAAAAATCCTGATCGCAGATGATTCAATGTTTATGCGAAGGATACTAAAAGATATTTTATCCGACAAATACGAAATTGTGGAAGCAGAATCAGGCTCTAAGACGGAGAAGCAACTTAAAAAGGAAAAGCCAGATTTGACTCTACTGGATATTATTATGCCTGAAGGCGAAGAGGAAGGCATAAGGGTTCTTAAGGAGATTATGAAAGCCAACCCAAAAGCGCAGGTGGTGATGATCACCGCTGTCGGGCAAGATACCGTTGTGGAAGAATGCAAAAAACTCGGAGCCGCTGATTATATCGTTAAACCTTTTGACAAAGAAAAAGTTATTAACACGGTCCAGAAATACTTAGGCTAACGCGGATGATCGCGGATATCTACGCGGATATACGCGGACAATCCGCGAAAATCCGCTTATAGATGGTGATTAAATGGAATCCGCGAAAATCCGCGTTTTAGTTATAGATGATTCCTTATTTATGAGAACCCTTATATCAGGTATGTTAAATTCTGATCCTGAGATTGAGGTTATCGACACTGCCAAAGACGGCGAAGAAGCTATAAAAAAGCTTTCCAAAATAAGACCTGACTGTATTACATTGGATTTGGCAATGCCTGGCTGGGACGGCTTAACTACATTGGAGCATATAATGGCGGAATATCCTACCCCAGTAATTATCCTTTCCGCCCATAGCAAAAAAGATGCTGATATCACTATAAAATGCCTTAATGCCGGAGCAGTCGGTTTTGTCCTTAAGCCATCAGGCGAACTATCGCTAGATATAGAAACCGTCAAACACGAGCTCTTAGAAGAAGTGAAAGCCGCCTCAAAGGTTAATCTTGCAAGAATCAAATTACTCTTCAAGAAAAAGCCAAAACGGCCAAGACGCAAGTTAGCGGCTTTAAATAAGATTATCGTTATCGGCGCATCAACAGGCGGCCCGCAGACACTAGAGACTATTTTATACTCTCTACCAGTAAACCTTCCCGTTCCGGTAATTATTGTCCAGCACGTGCCAACGCGATTCTTTACAGAAAGCTTAGCCGAACATTTAAACAAAACCAGCGATTTAGAAGTAAAAGTCACAGAAGATGGTGAAGTTCTCCGACCAGGCAAGGCCTATCTCGCTCCTGCCGGATTTCAGACGACCCTCAAAATGTGCGATAGGGATGTAATCGTCTCTTTAGCTAAGGCCGAACCCAATAGCTTAAGCCCCTCAGTCGATATAACCATGGAATCAGTAGCCAAGATTTATGATGGAAATACGATTGGGATTATCTTAAGCGGTATGGGGCGCGATGGACAAGAAGGTATGAGAGTGATTAAGGAAGCCGGCGGTAAAACTATTGTCCAGGATGAGTCTTCTTTAATATTCGGCATGCCCAAGGCGGTTATTGACGCGGGCGTTGCAGATAAAGTGTTGCCAGTAGGCGAAATTGCCGAGACAATGGTAGAGCTTGTGGAGAAATAAATGCCAGAAGACCTAAGTAAATACAAAGATACATTCCTGAGTGAGGCAAAAGAGCACGTAGATGCTATGAATAAAGCATTGCTCAAGCTCGAAAAACATCCGAGTAAACTGGAACTTGTCAGCGACATATTCCGCGAAACGCACAGCTTGAAAAGTATGTCTGCCGCGATGGATTACAATAAAACAAGCCAGCTCTGCCATGCTATAGAGGATATCTTAGATATGGTAAGAAAGAAGAAGGTAAAACCGGATAAACCCATCGATATACTCTTTGAATCTTTCGATACGCTGGAAGCAAGTTTAAAAGAGATTTCCGAGAATAAGGAAGAACTTGACACAGATAAGTTAGTGCAGAAATTGCAGGTACTCTCTGCCGGAGAAGAAGGACTAAAGGCCAAGGACCAAATGCTAAAGGATGAGTCATCCGCTGTAGAGAAGGTTGCAAGCATAGAAGTAAAAGTCGAAAAATTAGATTTACTAATGAATCTGGCAGAAGAACTATTAATTAACAAGATGAGACTTGACCGAATCAAGGAAGAACTTCAAAACCCCGAATTAAGCGCTGCTGTGGATACATTAGGAAGGCTTGTAACCGATATTCAGTATAATATAATGCAGTCGAGACTGGTACCCATAGGCTTTGTATTTAATAGATTCCCACGGGTAGTTAGGGACTTAGCCAAGAGCCAGAAGAAAGATATAGATCTGGAAATCGAGGGAGCTGACATAGAGCTGGACAGGGGCGTGATAGACGAAATTGGCGAGAGTTTAGTGCATCTTATAAGAAATGCCGTTGACCACGGTATCGAAAATGCGGATGCAAGGGAAAAAACCGGCAAGCCAGCTCAAGGTACTATAAGGTTAACCGCCAAGAGAACTAAGGGTCTTGCGGTAATTGAAGTCTCTGACGACGGAGCGGGCCTGGATATTGCAGATATAAAAAGTACGGCGATAAAGCGGGGGATTATATCTCCGGGCGCAACAGAAGAAGAGATAATGAATTCGATCTTTTTCGGCGTAAGCACCACCAAACAGGTTACCCAAGTCTCGGGAAGGGGCTTTGGCGTAAATATAGTGAAGGAAAAAATCGAATCAATCGGTGGGTCTATTAAAGTGAAATCAAAACTAAAAGAAAGGACAACATTTTCTATAGAGATACCGCTCACCCTTGCTATTATCAAGAGTTTGTTCGTTGGAGTGGGAGGCAAGCTCTATGCGATTCCTTTAGTCAATATAGCCAGATTAGTTACAGTAAATAGAGGAGATATAAAAGGAATGTTAAATTATGAAGCCATTGTTTTAGATGAAGAGGATATCCCGATTGCCAGATTAGAAATGCTCTTTGGCGCGCCGTCTTTAGGACTCGAGAGACAGCCTATAGCAATCATCAGAAAGGGCGAAGAAAGAATGGGACTGGCGGTCGATTCCTTTATGAGCACGCAGGAAATAGTTATTAAGCCCTTGAATAGGTTAGTAAAAGAAAATAAATACTTCGCCGGCTCTACCATTATCGGTAGTGGCGAGGTTGTATTGATTTTAGATGTGGCTAATTTGATGTTGACGAAAAGGTCTGTCATTGCCAGCCCCGATTGAAAATCGGGAAAAGGAGCGAAGCCCCGATTCATCGGGGCTTCCTCGCTTTCCGCCTTGCCAAGGCTTTGGCGGACACGCGCTTCTGGCAATGACGAATCCCGGAGGAGGGAAAAATGCCAAAAACAAAAGAGCAGAAACTGACCAAAATGACCGATGAAGCAGCCAAGAATGCTTCCCAGGCTTTAACAAAACTTTCTGGCGAAAAAGTTACTGTAGAAGTTTCTAAAACAGGGATTACAAAGATTCAAAGAAAATTTCCGGATATCGAACCTGAGACCATAGTGGCGGGGATATATCTTCCTATTACAGGAGATGTAAAAGGTGCCTCTCTTCTCATATTTCCCGAAAAAATTGCATATACCCTCTGCGATATGTTGGTTAGAAGAAAAGCCGGAACAACCCGGAAACTAACCGAACTCGATAAATCAGCGCTAAAAGAGGTTGGCAACATTATCTGCGGGAGTTTCTTAACCGTTTTTTCAAATACCCTGAAAGTTAAAATAGTTGAACACGTACCAAGTTTTAGCTTTGATATGTTTGGGGCCGTAGTAGACGTGATTATTGCCGGATTTGCCCAAAAAGCCGAAGATGCGTTAGTCATAGAAGTAAAATTCGTCTTTGAACATGCCAATATAAAGGGATATGTTGTTCTTATCTTCGGGCTTGAAGAGATGAAAGTAATTATGAAGGCATTAGAAATGGGGGGGCTTAATACCTTAACACTATATTGTGAATCAAAAACAAGTGGAGCTGGAGAATAAATATGGCAGATATAGAGATCCACATGGGCGATATAGCAGTAGCAAAGGATGAGGATATCCTGATTGCCTCAGGGATTGGCTCCTGTTTGGTTATTACATTCTATGACCCAAAACAAAAAATCGGTGCGTTAGCTCATACGATGTTACCTGCTCGTCGTTTGTCGTTTGAGGTGTGTAATTCGAAAGACGAAAGGCGAAAAACGAATTACGAATCACCAGACACAAGATACGCTGATACTGCCATAGATGAGATGCTAAAAAGAATAGAGGCACAAGGTGTAAAGAGAGAGAATATAGAAGCCAAGCTTATCGGTGGGGCAAATATGTTTTCCGCTTTCACCTCCGATATTGGTGAAAATAATATTTCATACGCGAGAGAAAAATTGAAAAAAGTAGGCATAACGATAGTAGACGAATGTGTCGGCGGCTCCCAGGGCCGCTCAGTCGAATTTTCAGTTGCCTCCGGGATTGTTACGGTAAAGACGAAATTTTGAGATACACAGATTAACACGAATTTTGTAAAACGTAAACCAAACTCTCGAATTACTATGAATAATTCGTGTAAATTATACGAAAATTTGTGAAAATTCATGGGACAAAAAGATAAATGATATGAAAAAGCGGATACTCCTGTTCGAGCCAGATAAAGAAGTAGAAAATCAATTTGTCCAATGGCTCAAAGAGGAAGATTATGGGGCCAAGTCGGTAGACAACCCCGACCAAATTCTAACTCTATTTTCTACAGAAAAATTTGACATTCTGATAATGGATATCGATTCTCCTGAGACTACGGAGGCTTTATTACGGTTATGCCGAACCCTAAAAAAAGACCGACGCTTCTTAAACCTTCCCACCGCAGTTCTTACTTACAAAAAAGATATCAATAAGATAGCCAGCGCCCTCCAGGCAGGCGCAGATAGCTTCCTGCTCAAGCCATTTGAAACAGGCGAATTTTCAGAACGGATGAAAACTATATTCAAGGAGATAGAATTTAAAGAGCGAGGGAAAAAAGTTTTAGACCTAAACTATATTAATTATTTAATAGCGTTAACAGGTAAGACAAAGCGTGAGAGTTTTTTTATGCTTGCCCCTGTCATTTTTAATAAGTTGATATTGGAGAAGATAAATACAATTCTGGGCGAGCCGATTATTACACAAATCATCAAACGGGCCAATGAATTGATTGGCGAAGATTATGAATTTATGAGAGCTGTCAGATTTTCGGAAGGCCAAATTCTTATGGATGACGTAGATAAGGCTTCCCAAGAGGCCCCTGTTAAAAAACTCACTACCGCTTTCCGAGATTATGTTTATGCTTTTTTGCATCTGATACAGACGCTAACCTCTGATATTTTAATGGAGCGAGGTAAAGGTCTTTAAAGCGTATTTGTCTTGGCGAAAATAAAAATGTTAAGATATCCAGAAAAAGGAGGTGATACCTGTGGCAGAAACCAAAAAAAAAGCAGATGTAGAAATAAGAATCTCTCGGTTTGAAGTGCCTCCAATGCAAGATGTGTTGGTAATCGGTAGGCAAGCACCTATTGGCCAAGTAGCCTTTAAAAAAACGGTAGATTTGTTAGCACCGAATCAATATACCCTTTTACCCTTGGAGGGCGATGAAAGAATTGAAGCGATTCTGGTAAAAAATTGCATTTTACGTATGCTCCCTAAGAAAATTTTAATGGGGTTTGTGATAAACGAGATAAAGGAGATTATGTGCGATATAGATATACTGAAAGCAGTCGTTGAAGTCACCATTATGGCTAAAAAAAGCGTAGCTTTATAACAAGAGATATCTATGGATAGCGTAAAGGAGATTATAGATAGAAAAATTTTCTGTATCCTGCCCACTCAAAGTGTAGCAGAAGCATCTTTTTTGATGGATAAAGAGAGGAGAACAGAACTGCTTATCGTTAAGGAAGATGACAGAATAAAAGGGATAGTAACCTCCGATGAACTTAAATCCCAGAGTCGGAACAGGATAATAGCCGATATCCCTATAAAAAAAATAGAACCAATCGAATTGGATACATCGATAGAAGAGGCTTATTACTTACTGGAAAGTAAACAGTTAAAAGGCATACCGGTTGTTAATAAAGAAGGTAAAATTATAGGTATTATATATCGCCATAAGATTGTGGCATTTTTAATCAACAGCCTGAAGGAAACCAACCAGAAACTATTAGAATCAAAAAGAGAGGTCGAAAATTGGGCAAAAACTTTGGAAGAAAAGGTAAAAGAGAGGACATTTGAATTATCTGTCCTTTATGAGGTTTCTAACGCTATTTCTTATACTTTAGATTATCAACAGCTTCTGAAATTAATTATGGAATCATTATTTAAGATAGTTGATTATGATATCTGTGCCTCACTTTTATTTGGTGTTCACACAGCCGATATTACCTTAAAACTAGCGTATCCTGAGAGTGCTAAATTTGTAAACGAGGTTAAGAGTAGTCTCATTGATTCTACTTCTATACTTACCGGCGAGAATATTGGCGGGAAACAGTTGAGCTTGTTTTCTATTCCCATAAGCACCCCCATCAAGCCCAAGGAAGAAAGGCGATTTGATATACTGCGCTCTTTTTTTAATGTCCCCTTTATTGTGCGCGGTAAGACAGTTGGGATGATAAATGTTTCAAGCTGTAAAGAGAATGCCTTTAGCGAAGATGATATCAAGCTTATTTACACCATTGCCAGTCAGGCCTCAAATGCTATCGAACGTTTACAGGCGGTTATTACGACGGAGAAATCAAAGATGAAATCTGTGGTTGAAAGCATGGTTGAGGGTGTAGTTATGATTGATGAACGGGGTGAGCTAGCTGTCTTAAATCCTCAGGCAAGACGAATGTTGGGTTTTGAGCTTGATGAAGAGGTTACCAGTCGTGCCCTGAATGAAAAGATAAAAGTTCTTGGTTTAGATAAAACCCTTGAAGAATCTCAGGGTAAAGAGAGATTAATGACAAAAGAAATTGCTATTCCTCAAGGAGAAAAAAATATGGTTTTGCGCAGCGATATAGCTCCGGTAAAAGACGCCAAAGGAGATATTATCGGAATTGTGACTATCTTAAGAGATATCACCGAGGAAAAAGAAATAGATAGAATGAAGACCGAGTTTATATCTATCGTCTCCCATGAACTGCGCACCCCCCTGTCTATTACTAAAGAAGGTATAAGTCTTGTTCTGGACCAAATTCCTGGCCAGATAAATGAAAAACAAGCTAAAATCCTTACTACTGCCAAAAGTAACATTGATAGATTAGCGCGAATTATAAATAGCCTCCTCGATATTTCTAAGATTGAAGCAGGCAAGATGGAGTTAAAAAGAGGGCAGGTTGATATAATAGGTTTGATAAGACGGGTTGTTTCATCTTTTGAATCTAAGGCAAAAGAGAAAGGTTTGCAACTCAGGACCAGTTTCCCCAAAAAGAGGATAGATGCCTATGTTGATGCGGATAGGATAACCCAGGTGTTTACCAATCTTGTTGGAAATGCGCTGAAATTTACGGAAAAAGGTTATATAGAGATTTCGGCTCAAGAAAAAGAGAATGAGGTTGAATGCGCTGTTGCTGATACAGGTATTGGTATCTCAAAGGAAGACCTACCAAGGGTATTTAGTAAATTTCAGCAGTTTGGACGCAGTGCTGGGGCTGGCGAAAAAGGAACAGGATTGGGGCTTTCCATAGGTAAAGAAATTGTGGAGAGGCATAATGGTAAAATTTGGGTTGAGAGTCCACCTGCCGCCCGCCTCTCCGGCGGGCAGGGACGGGCAGGTAAACTTGGCCAGGGAACAAAGTTTACCTTTACCCTCCCTAAATATACTGCAGAGGAGGTTCTGAGTGAGCGGATAGAGAATAGGATTCTAACAGTTAGGGAAGAACATAAAGAACTTTCAGTGTTTATTATCAAGTTAGATAATTATTCACAGATACAAAAAGAATTTGGAAAAAGGAGAACGCAAAAAATTTTTCTTAAAGTATTTCAGGCACTTAAAAATACTATAAGAAGCCAGGAGCCTATAAGCTTAAAAAGTGAAAATGAGATTGTTGTATTAGCAGAAGTGGGTAGTCAGGATGTGCTCAAAATGAATGAAAGATTGAACAGGGCAATAAAAGAGTCTATTTTTGAAGTTAGTGAAGAACTTGAGATAGATTTTTCATATGGATATGCTACTTATCCTGATGATGCAGGTAATGGTAAAGAGTTATTAGGAAAGGCTCGTAAAATCATGGTGAGCGAAAGAAAAGAAAGATTAAAGAAGAGTATACTGGTTGTTGATGATGAACCTAAGGTAGTAAAAGCTTTGAAGGGATTGTTAGAGAAATTGGGATATAATAATCTTAAGGAAGCTTACGATGGGGATGAAGCGCTCCAGAAAGTAGAATCCGAAATTCCTGATTTGATACTACTGGATATGAGGATGCCCAAGATGAGCGGTTATGAGGTCATCGGTAGACTTAAGGAGAATGTGAAGACAAAAGATATCCCTATTTTAATTTTGTCGGCGTATGAAGTAGAGATCAATAAATTAGACAGATACACAAAGAAAAAAGCGATACCAGCGTTAGGTAAACCAATCGACAAGGGTCAACTTGAAAAATTGGTAAATTATTTGCTGTAAAAACAGGAATAGTATCCAAATGAATAAAAGGAAAATCTTATTTATTGAGGATGAGACGACTCAAATAATGATGGTTCAGACGAGGTTGGAGGCCAGCGGGTATGAGGTTATTTCGGCACTGGATGGAGAGGAGGGATTAAAGAAGGTTCATGAAGAGAACCCGGATTTGATTCTTCTGGATCTGATCATACCAAAGATCGATGGACTTGAGGTATGTAGACGCCTAAAAGGAAGTGTGGATACCAATAATATCCCGGTTATTGTGATAACTGCTTCTGGGACGAGGGATGTTGAAGGAATGTGCCACGCTGTGGGCGCAGATGACGTAGTTAGAAAGCCTTACGACTCAACAGATTTGCTTTCCAAGATAAAAGCATTGCTTCGTGAATAGTCAGTCAAATAAAGAGAGACGGGGCACGAGTGAGGTACCCCAAACTATAAAGGTGACCATGCCAAAGAGAATATTAATAGTGGACGATGAACCTCAGTTAGTGGAGATGGTGAAGATGAGATTGGAAGCAAATAACTATGAGGTTATTGTCGCCCATGACGGTATGGAGGCACTTGAGAAGGCCAGAAAAGGAGAACCTGATTTAATAATCTTAGACCTTATGCTTCCAAAATTGGACGGCTATCAAGTTTGTCGCATGTTAAAGTTTGACAGAGCATTGAGTAAAATACCTATTATTATGTTAACGGCACTTGGCAAAAAAGAGGATAGAGAATGGGGTAAGAAAGTCAAAGCCGATGCATATATAATCAAACCTTTTAATGCAGAAGAATTACTGGAAAGGGTCGCAAGGCTGATTAAGTAAGGGTGAATAGCTATGAGACTTAAGAGACCCCTGGCGCAGATTCTGTTTGAAAAAGGTAAAATTGACGAGAAGCAACTATCTTACATAAAAGTTACCCAAGAAAAAACTGGGGAGGATACTGGAAAAATTATCGTAAAAGAGAAATTGGCCAGCGAGCAAGAGATCGCTGAAATCATAAGCGAAGAGACAGGAGTGCCATTTCTGGATTTAAAAAATTTTATAATAGACCCGGCAGCTGTGAATGTCCTAGATGAAAAGACAGTCCGGCGACTGAGCGTGATTCCCCTTTATATAGTTAAAGATGCCCTGACTATTGCCATGGCAAATCCGCAGGATATCATTGCCATGGATGAGGTTAAAATTGTAAGTAAGTTTAAAAATATTCAGGTTGTTATGTCCACAAAATCAGCTATAGTGGAAGGCATAGAGCAGAATTACGCACTGGGAAATACTCTGGAAGATATAATAAAATCCTTTGAGGCAAAAGGTGTAATTTACGCCCCTTCATCTAGTGTGATGCCGCACGTATTGGCAAGTCTTGCCGCACAGCCCCCTGTGGTTAAATTTGTAAACCAGATAATTTTTAATGCATTGAAAAGCAGGGCTAGTGATATCCATATTGAACCGTTACAAGATAATGTAAGGGTTCGCTTCCGAGTAGATGGCGTATTACACACTTCTGTCACTATCTCCAGTGAACTAAACTTGCCCGTAGTACCCAGAGTCAAGATATTAGCAGGACTAGATATCGCTGAAAGGCGAAAGCCCCAAGATGGAAGGTTTACTGTAAGTGTAGCTGGAAGACAAATTGATTTAAGGGTAGCCACCTTTCCCATGGCTTATGGTGAAAGTGTATCTATGCGTCTTCTGGACAAAACTACTGCGCTATTGGAGATTGAGGAGCTCGGTTTCTCTCCAGATATGCGGGAAAAGTTTCAAAGATTAGTTAAGAGCCCTCATGGCATAATACTTGTTACCGGTCCCACAGGTTGCGGGAAGACTACGACTTTATATGCAATATTAAATAGAATCAGTTCCCCGGGAAAAAATATTCTTACAATAGAAGACCCCATAGAATATCTCATTGAAAATGTAAGTCAGGCTCAGGTAAATCCTAAGATTGGTCTCGTTTTTGCCAACGCTTTGCGTTCTTTTTTGAGACAAGATCCTGATACGATGATGATTGGTGAAATTAGAGATTACGAGACCGTAGAAATGGCTTTTAGGGCTGCTTTGACTGGACATCTTGTTTTTTCCACCCTGCACACTAACGATGCCCCCACGGCGATAACCAGGTTAAAAGATTTAGGCCTGGATAAAAATATGTTATCTTCATCAATACTATGTGTATTGGCTCAAAGGTTGGTGAGAGTTATATGTTCCTATTGCAAAGAACAGTACCATCCGGAAAAAACAATATTTGATGATTTAAGGGTTGAATTTGACCCGGAAGTCAAGTTTTACAGAGGAAGGGGATGCGATGAGTGCAATGGCACAGGCTATAGGGGTAGGGCGGGAATCTTTGAATTATTAGAATTTACGGATGAGATAAGAATTTTGATCCAGAAAGATGCGCCGTTAGAGGAGATTAGAAAAGCTGCTATAAACTCAGGAATGAAGACGCTCAGAGAAGATGGTATGGATAAGATCAAACAAGGTATAACAACAGTAGAAGAAATAGTAAGAGCAACGCAAGATTAAACATATTGTATATTTTTCCTTCTCCTTGTTTTTTCCTCCCCTAAAAGGAAGAATATTCCAACCTAATTTAAACTTCCTGCTTATTCCACTTACCCCATTCTCTTGATTGTCCCCACTACTCGAATCTCCTGATGGTTCCGATACGATTCATAACTTCCTTTAAAAAATCCACAAAAATAGACTTTTCTCTCTCCCCACAGTAATTGTAGGGGCTCAATTCATTGAGCCCGTTTTTGCGGGTTCGATAAATCGAGCCCCTACAGGAAAGGCTTCTAAAAATGGCTTGACAAGGGATAATTATGGTTGTATAAT
>Ga0209979_1003522_pt1 | contig 13741 bp, 11 predicted proteins | sample AnhtaG_FD_183114 | JGI IMG/M metagenome (GOLD analysis project Ga0209979, IMG submission 183114) | Deep subsurface microbial communities from Anholt, Denmark to uncover new lineages of life (NeLLi) - Anholt_01485 metaG (SPAdes) (version 2) | ecosystem: Environmental > Aquatic > Marine > Oceanic...
CCCCGCCATATCTCAAACACGCTATCCGCCCACTGCCCGCCGAAAGCCAGATTCACCCAGCAGCCATTGTCACCCTCAACGCACAAATGCCGATAATACCCCGTCCCGTCTCCACCCATGTCAACGGTGAAGACGAAGCTGTGCCCGGTCCACCGCCGTGTCACGCGGCCACTTCGATGCCAGCCCGGGTCACTTCGCCCTCGAACATACAGCCTCCCGTCCTCGATCCCGACCTGCACCCGCCGCTCATGCCGTTGCGGGCCCCACATATGCGGCTTCGGATTGTTGAAAACGTCGCGGAAAATCCGCCACCACTTCAGGAACGGGTCCAGCGCCCGGCCTTCCTCTTGCCCATCGGCCGACCCCTCCGGATCACTGAGCACCGACAGCATGTCTTCCGGACCGTTCGTCACCCGTGCCGCCAGGTGCCCGAACTTTATCCCCACCCTCGTCCACGTCGCATTCCCGGTCATCCGCGCCAGCAGTACCGCGTACGCTTGCACAAGCTCCAACCTCGTCTGCAGATACACCGCGAGCAGCCCTGCGTTCTGCGCCCGTTCGTACTCCGCGAGCACATCCGCGGCCTGAGACGCAAAGGCTCCGAGCGTCAGTAGCCACTCCTCGACCGTCTGCTCAGCCTCGAGCGCCGCGCGGGCCGCCCCCACACCCACCAATGCCTTTTGCGCGGCTGCGTCCACCCACGACATGCCCGTCGTGGCCATGACCAAGTCACTGTCACTGAATTGCTGCAGGAACAGCTTGGGCTTGTTCAGCGAGTTCTCCGTGCAGAAGTCGTTCTCGGTGAGTTGCAGAAAACGCTCGTAAACGACCGCGTACCCCAGCCCATCGCCAAAGCGTCTGTCCACGGTCGTCAACGCGTAGAGGCACTGCAGCACCGGCCCGTGCATCAGGAGATCGGCCGCCTCCGCCAACGCCTCTTCGTCCATCGTTGCCTGGCAAATACTCAGCGCTTGCCGGTCGATCTCGTCAAAGGCCGGCAGCAGTTTGGCGACCTGCCGGCGGGCATCCGCCGCGGCGATCTCGCCGGCAGCGGCCTGCCTGCGAAAAGCGTTAGCCCGTTCGATGAGGTTATTGCTTCTCTTCACCGCATCGACGAGGCTACCCCGACCCGCGGCCTCCGCTGCCAACGGCGCCGCGCATCCCACAGTGACTGCCAGGATAGTTCCGAAATACCTCATTCGAGCGTCCCCGCGCCGCCATAGCTACTCTCTCGCGGGCCGCCTGTGAGACCGCGCGAAAGAACGCTCGCGGGCCGTTGCTTCCTCTGCGAGTGGCAGCGCCCTATCCTTTCTTTGACAAACGCCGAGCACAAAAGACTAGAAAGAATGAAGGAGGCGGGTGGAATCCGGCATTCCCACGACTCTCCCGTCTTGTGCCGAACGGAGTGCGACAGATGGAGGCAACTGCGAGGAACGACGCTCGCGCCTGGGGCCAGTGCGACGTGGGCATAATCGGCCAGAAGACGCAGCGCCGTCAGCGCCGCTGCGTGGCGCGACCTATCTGGCGAACCAGCATGCCGGCAAAGAAGCCGGCCCCGAAACCGTTGTCTATGTTGACCACCACCACACCAGACGCGCACGAGTTCAACATCCCCAGAAGCGCCGCCAGCCCCCCAAAGCTTGCCCCGTACCCGGTGCTCGTCGGGACGGCGATCACCGGCTTATCCACCAATCCCCCCATCACGCTCGCCAGTGCGCCCTCCATGCCCGCCACGACCACGATCACCTCGGCGTCGAGCACCAACTCCCGATGCTCCAGCACACGGTGGATCCCGGCAACGCCCACGTCCCACAGCCGCTCCACTCGCGCCCCGGTCAGCTCTGCTGTGACCGCGGCCTCCTCCGCCACCGGTATGTCCGCCGTGCCCCCAGTGACGATTAGCGCCGCTCCGACGTTGTCCTGTGAGCTCGGTGGCGGGTCGCCAAAGGCCACCACCCGGGCCACCTCATAGTACCGTGCCTCGGGGGCCACCTCGCGTATCGCCTCGAACACATCACGACTCGCCCGCGTCGCGGCTATCGTCCCGCCCCGTCTCCGCAGCGCTCGCGCGATCTCACGCGCCTGCTCGGGCGACTTACCCTCGGAGAAAATAACTTCCGGAAAGCCTTTCCGCAGCGCCCGGTGATGATCCACGTGTGCAAAGCCCAGATCCTCAACGCCCAGCATCTGCAGCTCCTGCGCCGCCTCCTCCGTTCCCACCTCCCCCGTCCGCACGCGCTCGAGAAGCTTCCTCACTTCATCAGGGGTCATTCTTCGCTCACCGGCGCATCGGGCCGTTCCTTCCAATATGGGCACTTCTCCGTCGTGCACTTGTCCATCTGCTCGATGCGCGCTACCGTCACGGTGCAGCTCGCGCACCAACGCTCCACCGACTTCTGACCGCCATACTCGTCGATCTCCACACCCAAGGCCATATTGGCGCACGGGTGTTCGCGCATCAGGTCGGGCACGGCGCATTGCGCGCACGCCCGCGGATCGACCTCGTTCGTGCAGTACTTGCGTTCCAGGATCGCAATGCCGCAGAATGTCCGCCCCTTGTCGATATACCGATGGGGACACGGGCTTGTCACTATCATGTCACTCCATCAGGCGCCGCGCCCGCACAACGTGCCGGCCCTCTCGCCGCCGATGCGCATCTGTCTCGCCGTCGCCTACTCATACCGCAGCTTCACGATGCGGTGGTTCATCGTGTCGGCGACGTAGATGTCCCGCGTGTGTCGGTCCAGCGCCACACCCGATGGGCCATTCAGACGCGAGGCCGCAGTGCCGCTCCGGCCATAGGCGCAGACGCGCTCGCCTCGCGCTGTAAATGCCTGCACCCGGTGGCCGTCGTGCTCCGACGCCACCGTGATGCCGTCTGGGGTGAGTGCCAACCCCTGCGGCCCCTCCAGCGGCCCCACCTCCGTACCCGGCCCAGCGATCACCCCGATCTGTCCGCCGGACGGATGAAACACTACTATGCACTGCTGGCGCTCGTCTGTAACGTACAGGTTCCCCGCCTTGTCCACTCCCGCTCCGCACGGAGCCCGAAGATTGGACATCGGCGCCGCACCGAACGTCGCGAGGAAACGCCCGCGCGCGTCGAATTTCTGCACCCGTCCGTTCCCGTAGTCCGCCACATACAGGTTATTATAGTTGTCCCGCGCCAGACCTGCGGGCCGGTCGAATTGCCCCACCATGTTACCGCGAGAGCCAAAACTCATTATCAGCTCTCCGGTTGGCGAGAACTTCGTCACCCGGCTGTTGCCCATCTCCACGACATAGATGAAGAGGCGATTATCAACGACGATGCCCTGCGGATTGAGCAGGTCGCCGATGTCTCGCCCGCGCGCCCCGAAACCATACACGTCTCCCTGCGGCGTGATCTTCTGCACCCTGTGGTTCAGGCTATCGGTCACGTACAGACAACCATGTCCGTCTACGGCAACGCCCCACGGGCAGTTGAACTCCCCCAGGCGCTCTCCCGGCCCGCCGATGACCTCCGCCGCCTTCAGCGCCCGCTGCAATGCCGGCCGCGCTGCGAGAGCCGGCCGAGGCGCCGCGGCCGCCTCCCCGATCTCGAGGTAGTCGAAACGCGACCGCTCCATGCCGCCCTACTCTCCCGTCTCCGCCGTCTCGCTCACATCGCGCGCCTCTGCGGCCCCCTCATCCCCTCCCGCAAGCTCTTCGGTTACCTTGCTCGAGGCCAGGCGGGCACGCGTTTCCGACCAATGCCGCAGCCACTGGATCTCCTCGCGCATTGTCACCGACAGCGGGACCGTCTCGCGAATGGCCCTGACAACGTCGGCCGTCTCGACCTCACGCTCCTCCACAAAGGCGTCGTACATCGCGGAGATGAGCGCTTGCTCGATCTCCGCCCCGCTGAAGCCCGGGCACGCGAGAGCCAACTCCCGTGTCGCGAACTCGGCCGGATCACGCTTGCGCTTGGCCAGGTGGATCCGAAAGATCTCCTCGCGCTCCTCTGCCGACGGCAGATCGACGAAGAATATCTCGTCAAACCGTCCCTTGCGCAGCAGCTCCGGCGGGAGGTTGGTCACATCGTTCGCCGTTGCCACGACGAATACGGCAGACTCCTTCTCCTGCATCCACGTCACGAACGTCGCGAAGACCCGCGACGTCGTGCCGGCATCTGAGAAGGTGGAGCTGTGCGTGCCTGAGAGGGCCTTGTCGATCTCGTCGATCCAGAGCACGGCGGGGGCGATGGAGTCGGCGATCTGGATGGCGTGCCGCATCCGCTGCTCAGACGAGCCAATGATGCCCGAGAACACGCGTCCCACGTCGAGCCGCAATAGCGGCAGCCTGTACAGCGACGCCACCGCCTTCGCCGTCAGCGACTTCCCGCACCCCTGCACGCCCAGGAGCATGATGCCCTTCGGCTGCGGCAGTCCATACTCTCGGGCCCGCTCGGTGAAGGCATCGTTGCGTTTTCGCAGCCAGTTCTTGAGCGCGTCCAGCCCCCCGATGTCGGCGAATCGCTCCTCCGCCCGGAAATACTCCAGTATCCCGGACTTGCGGATGATCTGTTCCTTCTCGCTCAGTATCACATCAACGTCAAAGCAGCCCCGCTCCACCAGTGATTTCGCCAGTACGTTGTCCACCTCGATGGCCGTCAGCCCACGCGCTGCCTTGACGATGTGCTCGCGTTGCTCAGGCGTCAGACTTCCGTCCACCCTGTCGTCATCGGCCACCGATTCTACGCACGCGTCCAACTGTCGGCCGATCTCCTCCATCGTTGGCAGGCGGTAGTCTACCACGGTGATGTCCTTTTGCAGCTCCGGTGGCAACTCGAGGATCGGCGACAAGATGATTAGCGTCTTGTAGCTGCGCTTCAATGCATACGTCAAATCCCGCAGCTTCCGCACAACTGTGCTGTCCTTGAGAAACGGGTGGAAGTCCTTGAAGACGAAGATGGCCGCGTCCGCCGAGGCAAAGACCTCGTCGAGGGCGTTCAGCGGCTCGCAGGACTCCTGCCGCGGGTGCCGCGAATCGTATTCCACCAGCCCATTGGTCGTCGTCCATTGAAACAACCGCTTCCGTCTGCGCCGTGCCACTTCCCGCAGGCACGCATCCACCCGGTCCTCCTCCCACGACACAATGTACACGATCGGGTATCTGGCGCGAACGAGTGTTTCGATTTCCTTCGATTGATCCGTGGCCATAGATGGGCTCCTGCGCCTCTGATGGCCAATTATAGCGAAAAGGACGACATCTATCAACAAGATCACGCTCCTCCTGTGGCGGATCCCGTTTGTCAAATCTCGCCAGATGTGCTACACTTCCCCATGATGGTCCTCAGTGGTACCTGAGCAGCGAGAGGGCCAGCGTAAGTAAGGGAGGGATCACCAGTGCAGAGACAGATCAGCCCTGCGGTAGTTGTCGTCGTGCTCATTATCGTTGTGCTGATTCTCATCCTGGCCTGGTATCTGATCTACGGACAGAAGGCAACACCAGAAGGCCAGGTGGATCAGGAGCAGCAGAACCAAGACCAGGATGACGAGGAGGGCGACGGCGAGGAAGACCTGGGACTGGAAGGCATGGAGGGCATGGAAGGTATGGAAGGCATGGAAGGTCTCGAGGGTGAAGAGGGCACAATGGAGGAGGCCCCCGAGGAGGGCATGGAGGAAGAAGCGAGCGACGAGGACGAGGACGAGGACGAGTAACTCAATAGCCGAGCCCGCCACGACGGTTGGCCCGTGGCAGAAGCGGCTTTTGTCCCAGTTCAAACCGAGCCACGGAGCATGCCGTCCGAGGACGGGCCCCGCATTGGGCTCCGGGTTCGGGGCACGCGTGAGCTAAACAGAGCCGAATACGAAACGCCGGCAGACCTTCACTGAACCGCAGGGCGGAGGTCTGCCGGTATTTTTTCCATTGGCCGAGGATAGGGCATTCCCTCATGGAACACGCCATCATCGGCACAGCCGGCCATGTGGATCACGGGAAGACGGCGCTGATCAAGCGGCTCACGGGCATCGACACTGACCGACTGCCGGAAGAACAGGAGCGCGAGCTTTCCATTGATCTCGGGTTTGCGTACTTCGATCTGCCCAGCGGCGTCCGCGCCGGCATTGTGGACGTCCCGGGGCACGAGCGGTTCGTCAAGAACATGCTCGCCGGAGCCACCGGGATGGATCTCGTCCTACTTGTCATCGCCGCCGACGAGGGCGTGATGCCTCAGACGAGAGAACACCGGGACATCCTCACACTCCTCGGCATCCGATACGGAGTGATCGTGCTCACCAAGATCGACCTTAGTGATCCGGACTGGGTCGATATGGTTGAGGACGACGTTCGCTCCGAAATGCGTGGCGCGTCGTTTCAGGCCGCACCCATCGTACGCGTCTCCGCGGCTACGGGCGAGGGCTTCCCCAAGCTGGTGGAGACAATTGACGAAGTCTACGCGCACGTGCCGCCCCGCGATGTCAGCGGGCCGACCCGTCTTTGGATAGATCGTGTCTTCTCGGTGCGCGGCTTCGGCACCGTCGTGACCGGAACGCTCTCACGCGGCCGGCTCGCCGAGGATGAGACCGTGGAGCTCCTGCCCCAGCAGAGCACCATGCGGGTCCGCGCCATACAGGTCCACGGCGAGCCGGTGCAAGCCGTCTCGGCCGCCCAGCGCGTGGCCCTCAACCTGTCGCGCACCGAGAGCACCGCGATGGTCCGCGGCAATCTGATCGCCGCTCCGGGCGCCATGCAGCCGACCTCTATGCTCGACGTGCGCCTCCGGTTCCTGGCCTCGGCACGTAAGGTGCTGGCGAACCGGACCAGAGTCCGCCTCCACATCGGCACGGCCGAGATCCTCGCCCGGGTTGTGCTTCTGGACTGCGACACCCTCCTCCCCGGAGCCTCCTGCCTCGCCCAACTGCGCCTCGAAACTGTCACGGCAGCCTCTGCCCGGGACCACTTCGTCATCCGCAGCTACTCGCCAATGACCACCATTGGAGGCGGAGAGATAATCGACCCGTACCCGCGAACCCATCGCCGGTACGATGAGCGGGTCATCGGCCGCCTGCTCCTGGCTGAAGAGGGCAGTCCCCGTGACGTCGTCGAACAAGCACTTCGAGACGGCGGGAGCACGCCCGTCACTGCCGCCGAGCTCGCCCGCCGAATGCAGCGCGAGCCGACCGACATCGAAGCCGTCCTCCACGAACTTCAGGACCAGGGATGTGCACGGCACCTTCGCACCACCGACTCATACGTCCACGCGGAGCATTACGACGAGCTGGCATCGAAGCTCCTGCATGCCCTCGACGAATATCATGCCCACGCGCCGCTCAAGCTCAGCATGCCGAAGAGCGAACTACAAGCCGCCGTGGCCCCCGTGCCTGCGGCCATTCTTGAGGAGGTGATCGCCCACCTCCGCGAGGCCGGCCGCATCGCCGTCCACCGCAGCGGCCTCCGCCTTGCAGACCACGAGGTTCGTCTCACCCCTCAGCAGGAAGCTGCGTCGCGGCGGATGCAAGAGCAGGCGCGGCGGCGCGGGTTCGGCCCCCCGACACGCGGCGAAGTGCTCGACATCGACCGGGAGAATGCTCCGGCGCTACTGGCCCTCGCCTTGGATCGGGGCACGCTCCTGGACGTCGGCGGCTTCATCTTTCACAAGGACAGTGTCGAGCGCGCGAAGAAGCTCATCCGCAAGCACATCACGGACCATGGCCCAATGACGGTCAGCCAGTTCCGTGACTTGACTGAATCGAGCCGAAAGTTTGTCGTGCCACTGCTCGAGCACCTTGACCGGATCCGCTTCACGCGCCGTCAGGGCGACGTGCGGGTGTTGGTGTCCAGGGACGAGAAAAGCAAATGTGAGTGACGGCGCAGGTCGCCGGCCAATACCACGAATTCGTCGGAACGGCGTTGTTCGGGTGTGAGTTTGGGGGGCGCTCAATGAAATGCCCCGCATGTCAGGCGGAAGTTGACGAAGGCGACAAGTTCTGCCGCCGCTGCGGCGCGGCCATGGCGGCTGAAGCCAAACCGACAGGCATGTCGGCGACGGTCGCCGACATGGCCTCCGAGTACGCGGCCACGCTTGCTGACGCGCCCGAAGACGTCACTACGCAGTACAATCTCGCCTTGGCGCTGCTGTATCAGGGGAACTACGGCGAGGCAGCGGCCGGCTTTGCCGCCGTTGTCGAGAAAGAGCCCGAGTTCGCCGACGCCTACGAAAAGCTCGCCATCGCTCGCCAGAAGCTCGGCCAGAGCGCCGCCGCCATCGCCGCCCTCGAAAAAGCCGTCCAACTCGACCCCGACAACGACCGCCTCCGCACCGCCCTTGAGCGCCTGTCGGGAGACTGACTCCACGCTCATCCCGCCGCAACGGTGCGAACCTCGATGCGATACTCCCGGTTCTTCTCGACGCGCACCAGCACGTAGTGGTGAAAGCCGCCGCCTTCCTGCGTCGCGTACAGCGGCGCGCCGGCCCCGCCCGTTATCAGGTAATGCAGGCCGTCCGTCTGGCTCACGCTCCACAGATGCTCGTGCCCCGCGAACACGCAGTCAACGCCCATCTTCACGAACAACCGATGCAGTGCGTCCCGCTTGCGCTTGTCCTTGTCGAGCGAGTTACCCACGTGCACGCTGACGGGGAACAGCGGCCGGTGCACGAACACGAAGGTGAGGGGCGCCTCTGTGTGGGCCTCCAGGTCCCGCTCCAGCCATTCGAGCTGCTCGCCGGCGATTGTTCCCTCTTGACCCGGGATCTCGCTGTCGAGGCACACAAAGTGACATCCGTCCCAGTCGAACGAGTAGTAGAGCCGCTTGAAGAACTGCTTGAAGACAGCCTCATTGCGCCGACTCCCGCCGATGTCGTGGTTCCCCGGCACGGGCGCGAAAGGCATCTGCCTACGCGCCTGGATCGGAGCGAGGGCCCGGAAGAAATCGCCGTACTGTCGCCTGAGCTCGCCTTCGCTGCGCGCCCCGTACACGAAGTCGCCGAGCCCGACCACGAAGGCCGGCGCCGGAGTCACCTTCCCCAGCTCGATGCACATCCGCCGAAACACCACCGGCTGTGGGTCATTCGGCCCGGCCGGCCGGTTGTCGCCGAAAACGGCGAAGCTGAACTTCCTCTGTGCGGCCACCGGCGCCGATGCGCCCGCCCCGGAGACCATTGCCAGCAGCGCGACGAGTAACTGCCGTCGTGTCATTGCCGTTCAGTCGTTCCCTCCGAGCTGCCGGATTGCTCTATCGCATTCACCCACGGGCGCCGCTGTTGGGGATCACGCAGATGAAGGCCAGCTCGCCTGCGCCTACGCTGCGGAAGTTGTGCTCCGCCTCCGCCGGCACCAGGATCGCGTCGCCGGCGCCTATGGCGTACTCCTTCCCCTCGTACTTCAACAGCCCATCGCCCCGCAGCACGAAGACCTCGTGCTCCCATAGGTGGCGGTGCAGTGGCGTATGCGCATGGGGCGCCACCTTGAACAGGCGCATGGCGAAGTTCGGCGCACCGTCGTCCGGAGCGATCAGCGTCTGAATCGTGATCCCCTTCTCGACCTCAACCGGATCCACTTCCTGTTCGTTGACTTTATACATCTTTTCCCTCCACTCTACCTCGAAGATTCGGCCGCCTCGAAGATTTGGTCGTGTGCCTTTCTGTAGGCGAGTACCTGTGGCTCGCTGCCGTCCCTCTGTCGATCCCTGACAGATGGGCCAGCACAGCAATCTTCATCGTTTCCGGGTGTGGCACAGCCACATGGCGAACTGCTTTGAAGATCCGGCCCGTCGGCCCACCGGTTGTAGCCGGAGCAGCCTGCTCGGGCGGCCCTCAGCTCCCCGCCGGGCCCATCTTCATGGTCTCCGCATGGCGCAACGCGGCGTGACGACCGTGCCCAGACTTCACCCGCCTGCTTCTCTTGAATATATCCCCTTTCCTTTTCATCCGGTTCCCCACTGTCGATCCGTGCCTCCGGCCGGCGTCAACGTCGCGTGCCTCACAAGTTCTCGGAGGCGCGGCGGCGAGAATGGCGTTAGTACGTAGTGACCGTTTGCTCCAGAGCACGTCGGCGTTCTGTACGGTGCGCTCTCAGTCGCGCGCCACTCACCCATCCGAAAACGAGGGAAACACCGTGGCTCACTGTCCGAGAAGATCCGACTCGCGCGCTACCCGCCGTCAGTTTCTTGCCACCGCCGCCGGCCTCGCCGGGCTCGCGGGCGCGGCCCGTGCGTTCAGCGCAGAGCCGGAGCAACCGGCCGAGCGCGCCACTGTCGCCATCGTCCGCGATGCCCGAGCACTCGACGACCAGATGCGACCGATCGCCGACGTCGTACGCCGCCTGGTGGACGAGGCGGTGTGCGCGGTGACCGCCAAGCACGCGCGAGACGAGGCCTGGGCATCTCTGCTCAAGCCCGATGACATCGTCGGCCTCAAGATCAACACCCTCGCGGGCTATGCCACGTCAACGGCCCTCGAGGTCACTAATGCCGTTGCGGCAGGCTGCCTGGCTGCCGGCGTGAAACCGGACCACATTATCATCTGGGACCGCTGGGACCCGGACCTCATCAAGAGCGGCTATAGCATCAACTTCGACGGCCCGGGGGTGAAGTGCTACGGCACTATGCAAGACTCGCGCAGCGTCGGCACGCGCCCCGGGTACGGCGATCCGGTGCAGCTCGGCCCAACGCGCCAGCGCTACAGCAAGCTACTCACCGACCACATCACGGCACTCATCAACGTCCCCATGCTCAAGACGCACATGGCGGCGGGCCTGACGGCCGCGCTCAAGAATCACATGGGCTCCATCGCCGAGCCGCGCGTTCTGCACGAGACACCCGACGGCCCGAACGTGGCCTTCGCCGCGCACCTCAACACGCATCCTGACATCAAGGCGAAGACGCGGATCGTCATCTGCGACGCCTTGTGGCCGTTGTACAATGCCGGCCCCATGAACGCGCCCCAGTACCGGTGGCCCTACTGCGGCGTGCTCGCCGGCACCGACCCAGTGGCCCACGACGTCGTCGGCCTTGGCATCATCCAGGAACAGCGGGACGCCGTTCGCCCCCGGAAGTGGCCGATGACGCCTCCCGCCCGACACCTTGACCTCGCCAAGCAGCTCGACCTGGGCGTCTCCGACCCGGACCGCATAGACGTCATCGAGCGCGACCTCACCAAGTTGTAGCGCGGGAGCTCGATACTACTCTGCGAAGTAGCGACCCTTCGCTGCGTACTACTCTGCGAAGTAGGGACCCTTCGCTACGTAGCACGAGTAGCACGAGTCCCCCGCCATCCTCCAGCCAGTGTGGCCCAGGCAGCTTGCCTGGGGTAATCTCGGCCTGGTCGCCGGCCTGCCTTGGCTTCCTGTCCCGCGGCCCATTCAGTAGCAGCCAGGCAGGAATCCCCTGCGGGGACCGAGAACAGGAGGACGCAGGGCTATAGGTTGGACGCTCCGGCAGCGCCGCGGAGCGTGTGGGGAGGGGACTCAGGTGAGGCGGGCTCGCGCAGAGACAGTACCGGAAGCCTGGCGGCATCAGTGCCTGATGCAGCCGGGCTTGTTTGCCATTGCCGGTCGCAGCGTCCTCACGACAGTGGACGCGAACGGTGGTTGCTCGCGCCCTTTTGGGCGCTAACATAATGGGAGGTGGCGCACAATGCCTGCTGCAAGAGACATCATGAGCACGGACGTTGTCACAATTGATGGGACGGCCTCAGTTGCAGATGCAGTAGCCCTGATGAAGGAGAGGAACGTCAGAGCGCTCATCGTCGAGCGCCGCGAGCCCGAGGATGCGTACGGCATCGTCACCCAGCGCGACATTGCCTACGCGGTGCTGGCCGAGGACCGCGATCCCGCTGCCGTGCAAGTGCACGAGATCCAGTCAAAGCCACTCGTCGTCGTCAACCCGAACCTGGACGTCAAGTACGTCGCGCGCCTGATGGCCAACGTTGGCCTCTCGCGCGCCCCGGTCATCTTCGAGGGCAAGGTCCAGGGCATCGTCTCCGTCAGCGACATAGTGCTCAAGACGATGTGAACGCCTTCGCCGTATCTGTAGGGTCGGGGCTGCCTGTCCCCGCCAGCCTTCGCCGTTCGTTGTAGGGTCGGGGATACCTATCCCCGCCAGCCTTTGCCATTCGTTGTAGGGCGGGGCTGCCTAGCCCCGCCACCCTTTGCTATTCGTTGTAGGATCGGGGCTGCCTATCCCCGCCAGCACACGGCGGGCGTGGGCTTGTCCCCCTCTGGCGGGCACGCCCGCCCCAGAAAACGTCGTCGCCGGGTGGCACGGGTTGACGAGCAACCCGTGGCACCCGGCCCTGGCGGCCCCGGCCTGTTTCTATTCCTTCGCGTCGCACTTGCGGAGAATCTCCTGCATTTCCGCGTTCTTCGCATAGTGCAACGGCGCGCGGCCGTCGCCGGCGCATTGGATCGCCACTACGTCCTCCAGACGGACGCTGCAGAGCCCAGTCCACGCAGCAATGGCCCCGGCGTCAGCCCCAGCTTCTTTGGCTCTGACCCGGCTTCTCCCTACATCACGCGCGGGCGCTCCGGAGTGCGCCTGCCGCCTATGATTTCGCCGGCCGCGGGTCTCCGGCGCCTCCAGTGCGCGGCGTCTTCTGGGAGGCTCGTTGGAGGCGCCCCATAGATCCGAGCCGCGCGCCTTCCTCCATCGAGCGCTCCTGCATCGGTCGCTGAGGTTGCGAAGATGTTACGTAAGATTTACCTTATCGTAGAAGGACGCCTCCAGACCGCATAGAAGAAAAGATTGAAGGCATTGTCTCGAGTGCGTGCTGGCTCTCACCCCCACGGGGGCAGAGCACGCGATCAGAGCCTGCGAGGCGTGATGCGGGCGAAGGAGATCGGAATCATGGTAGGCAGTTCGGACGTTGTTGCGACGTTTGGCGTGAGTCGTTTCAGGAGGATGTTGGTCGTGAGACTTTGTGGGCTCCTGGCGGTGGTGATGCTTCTCCCCTGCGCTTGGGCGGCCTCCGGGGACACTTTCCTATACGTGGACCCCACGGATCCTGATCCTGCCACATTTGCCACGATTCAGGATGCCATAGACGCAGCGCCGCATCCGGGACACACCGTGATCGAGGTTGCAGCAGGCACCTATTATGAGAACCTGTGGTGGGACTATAAGGACATCGAGCTGATCGGCGCCGGGGCGGGTCTGACGATCGTTAACGCAGACGTTGACGGAGATGGTGTTCCCGGGCCAGGACGATGCTTGTTCATGCGCTGGGTCCCCGACACCGCAATGGTTGAGGGCTTCACATTTACAGGCGGCCACGCGAGCGTGCCCCAGCCAAGGGGCGGCGGGGTGTTCCTGTGGCTTTCGTCCCCGACGCTGAGCAGCAATATCATCACGGACAACTGGGCTGACGGGCACGGCGGCGGGGTGCACGTTGACATAGGGTCGGCGCCGACGCTAATAGGCAACACCATTACCCGGAACACTGCCGACAGCTGGGGGGGAGGGGTGAACGTCTTCACGTCGGCGCCGACTTTCATCAATAACACGATCTCGGACAACTCCGCGCTGCGTGGCGGCGGGCTGAGCCTCTGGAAGACAGCTGCGACGCTCACCGGGAACACCATCACTGATAACTGGGCCGGCCTTGGCGGGGGCGTGTATATTCAGTGGATTGACAAGCCGGGGGATCCCTCGCCGACGCTCACCAATAACCTCATCGCGCGGAACGTAGCGACCTCCCACGGCGGCGGGGTGTGGGTCCACAGATCGTCGCCGATCCTCACGAACAACACGATTGTGGACAACGAGGGTGGCGGATTCTACCACA
>Ga0209979_1003525_pt1 | contig 13727 bp, 13 predicted proteins | sample AnhtaG_FD_183114 | JGI IMG/M metagenome (GOLD analysis project Ga0209979, IMG submission 183114) | Deep subsurface microbial communities from Anholt, Denmark to uncover new lineages of life (NeLLi) - Anholt_01485 metaG (SPAdes) (version 2) | ecosystem: Environmental > Aquatic > Marine > Oceanic...
AGAATCGAAGGCGGCATCGAAAAATATTTAGACAAACAGGAAACCCCGGATGGACGCAATGGCGCCATTCTGCAGTTCTGGGGAGGAATCGATGAAGGCAAATCTCTGGAGGAAACGGTGAAAAAGTTTGAAGTGGAACTCTCATACCGGATACGGCAGGACATCCTCGTGAAGCCCTTCACCGCCCTCTTTGACGCCCTACCTAATCCTGAAGGAAAGGTCGGTATGATGGAGCGGGTGGGTCACTGTGGAGATGGTTTTGAATGGGAAGAGAAACTTTACGGACGAAACATGATTGTCATCCCATTAATGGTTTCTAACTTTTTGATAGAACGTGAGTTGGGTTATGCTAAAGGAGTGATGGGAGCAAACTTCTGGTTCATGTGCGAAACCAAACGTGCAGTCATGGAGGCGGGAAGAAAAGCGCTGGATGCTATACATCAGGTTCCGGGTGTCATAACCCCATTTGATGTCTGCTCAGCGGGTTCAAAGCCTGAAACAAAATTTCCTTTGATTGGTCCTACCACCAATCATCCATACTGTTCTACGTTGAAGGAAAGGTTGGGGGAGGAGTCGAAGGTTCCTGAGGGTGTTAATTACATTCCGGAGATAGTGATTAACGGCACATCCCTTGCGGCAGTTAAGGAAGCCATGAAAGTTGGTATCGAAAGCGTTGCAGACGTAAATGGAGTTGTTAGGGTCTCGGCGGGAAATTATGGAGGAAAACTTGGGAAACAAAGAATATACCTGTGGGAGTTGTTTCCATGACCTTTGATGTTGTAGGCTTCGGCGCCCTCAACTTGGACAAGCTCTTCAAGGTGAACATGATCGCCAAGGAAGAGGAAGAAGGCTCTGTTATAGGCTTCAAAGAATCTGCTGGAGGCTCAGCAGCCAATACAGTTGTAGGCTTAGCTAGACTGGAGCTAAAAACTGGTTTCGTTGGGAAGGTGGCTGCAGACCATGAAGGAAAATTTCTGTTGGATGACTTCAGAAAAGAAAAGGTTGACGTCAACGGCGTATCGGTTTCTGAGAAGGGTAGAAGCGGCGTTGTCATGGGATTCATCAACCAGAAAGGAGATAGAGCATTATATGTTGACCCCGGAGTCAACGATCAGGTAGATTTCAAGGACATCAATTTAGATTACGTCTCTGGCACTGAATTTCTGCATCTGTCATCGTTTGTTGGAGAAAAACCCTTCAAAGCCCAAAAAAACCTCATTGACCAGCTTTCCGACTTGAAAATAAGTTTTGATCCCGGAGCTATCTACGCAAGAAAGGGTTTAGCTGCTCTGAAGCCGATGATCCGAAGAAGTTACGTCATGTTCCCTAACGGGATAGAAGTGAAGCTGCTTACAGGACAGGATTACAGAGAAGGCGCTAAAACTTTCATAAAATTAGGTGCGGATCTTGTTGCGGTTAAGCTTGGCAAACGGGGCTGCTACGTCACTGACGGAAAGGAGAGCCACCTGATTGAACCATACAAGGTGGAAGCAGTGGATACAACTGGTGCCGGAGATGCCTTCTGCGCCGGTTTCCTCTACGGATTAATCAAGGAAAAAGACCTTTATGAATGCGGAAAACTGGGAAACTTTGTTGCATCCCGCTGCATATCAAAAATGGGCGCCAGAACAGGATTACCCAAACTAGAAGACCTGAAAAACCTCTAGAAACGCTTCTTCAGATACTCAACCATCGATTCGAAGACCTGTTTTCCGTCGCCATATTCGGGCACAGTTTCTGTTTTTGTCCAGTCAGGCAGCTGCCAACCATAAAAGGCTCGTTCAGGGTGAGGCATCAAACCAAAAACTGTTCCAGTGGGGTCGCAGATGCCAGCTATGTCATGGAAGGCGCCGTTAGGATTCACAGGAAATTCACCGTTAGCGTATTCTCCATCTTTGTTGCAGTATCTGAAAACAAGCTGATCATTATCATACAACCTCTTCAGATAACGGTCTTCCTTCTCTTTTGAAAAGAGGAAACGACCTTCAGCGTGGGCAACGGGTATCCGCAACACTTTATCTTTCGGAATCTTTTGTGTGAAAAGACATCTGCCAGAGTTTTCATGCTTCAAGTAGACCCATCTGCAATTATATCCAATCGGAATGTTGGTTGCCAAAGTTGCCTCCGGATACTCGCTTATTCCCTTAAAGGCGGGAAGTAAGCCTGCTTCAACCAGAACCTGAAAACCGTTGCAGATTCCCAAGATGGGTCTTCCCTCATCAACGAAGAGTTTTAGGTCTTTGCGAAGTTTTGTCAGGGTTCCTTTAGCCCAGATGGCTCCAGCCCGCACGTAGTCGCCGTACGAGAATCCTCCGGGAAACACAAGAGCATTGTAGTCGAGGAGGCTGCTGTTTTTCACTGCTTCATTGAGATGTACGACTTCCGCCTTGGCTCCCAGTTCAGTGAAGGCTCTTTTGGTTTCCGCGTCACAGTTTGTTCCGCCGACCCTCATGACACAGACGCGAATCTCCTCTAGTTTCATACGATCAACCTCCCAGAACGCCCTTCCAACGTTTCCTCAACTCTGTTAACTCGGCGTGAACAGCCTGTTTGCCATCCAGACCATAAACCGAAAGATAACCGTCTTTCTTGACTCTGCCTATCTCAGCGCAAACAGTATCTTTCATCAAGGCTTCGAATTCTTCTCTGCGTTTCTCTGAAACCTCCACCAAGAATCTGCTGTTTGATTCTGAAAAGAGAACCGAATCGTTTCTACGAATCTCGTTGGCTCGTGGAACCTTCGTAAGGTCCAGTTCTATTCCGTATCCGCTGCTGAAAGCCATCTCCGCCGAAGCAACCGCCAAACCTCCGTCAGACAGGTCATGGCACGACCTTAGGTAACCAGAGTCGATGGCTTCTGTGATTAAATCCATTGTTTTTTTGGCTTGGTCTAGTCTCACTTTTGGAACATTTTTTCCTGTGAAACCTTTGAGTTGGTAGTAGTGGGAGCCTCCTAGCTCGGGATAAGTTTCGCCGACTAGGTAAAGGAGGTTTCTCGGCTGCTTCAGTTCCATGGAGACTGTTTTGCGTATGTCCGGGGTTACTCCGATGGCGGTGATTAGGAGTGTGGGTGTGACTGGTCCTAGAGGGGATTCGTTGTAGAGGCTGTCTTTTCCTGAAATGAATGGGGTTTGGAAGCCCTTGGCGAAGTCGTAGCAGGCTAGGCATGCTCTCACCAAGGAGCCTAGGCGGTCGGGTTTTTCGGGGTTTCCCCATGTGAAGTTGTCAAGCAGGGCGATTCTTCTTCCGCCAACGGCAATGTTGTTTCTGAGAGCCTCATCTATGCCTGAGGCTGCCATCCAGTAGGGGTCGATTTTCCCGTAGTTCGTGTTCATTCCACAGGAGACGACGATTCCCCTCCAAGAGTCTGAGACAGGTTTCAGGACAGCAGCATCGTTTGGTCCGCCGTACCTGCTTTGGAGGGGCTTCAGAACCGTGTTCCCTTTAACTTCATGGTCGTAGGTTCTTATCACTGATTCCTTGCTGGCGATGTTTGGTAACGAGAGGACCTGAAAAACTTCATCGGTTAGGTCGGTTGGTTCTGGAAAACTTGGCTCTTCCAGACTGGGTTCTTGCCACTCTGCGGTTCCCCTGAACTTTGGAGGATTAAACATAAAATCAATATCTAGCTCTGCGACTTTCTGTCCCAGATAATCAACTCTAAGAACTCCATCAGTTGTGAATTTGCCTATCTGGCTTGCTTTGACGTCTTCGCTCTCAAAAATCTGTAAAGCTTTTTCAAGATTTTTCTCCGGAACCGACAGGAGCATCCTCTCTTGCGATTCAGAGACATAGATTTCCCAAGGAGCCAAACCCTGATACTTCAACGGAATCTTCTCGAGGTTAACATGAATTCCGCAGTTTGACCGTTCAGCCATTTCTCCAGTACCACAGGAGATTCCGCCGCCGCCTATGTCAGTTATGGCTGACGCTAAACCTTCATCCCTTAGCCTTATGAGGGCTCGCTTGGCTTTCTCTTCCTCTATGGGGTTTGCGATCTGAACTGCGGATCTGGAAACTTCTTCAGATTCCTTGGTTAATTCTGCCGAGGCAAAAGTGACGCCGTGGATTCCGTCTCTTCCAGTTTCTCCGCCTACAAGAAGGGCAATGTCTCCCGGTTTTGTGTCCCTAACAAACTTGTTCTTTGGAAGAATTCCTATGCATCCGCAGTAGACTACTACGTTGCCGGCGTAGCTTTCGTCGAAGTGGATGGCTCCGTTGACTGTTGGGATTCCCATGTTGTTTCCGTAGTGGCCTATGCCTGCGACAACTCCTCTGTAAACATATTTGGGGTGTTTTGTTCCGGGAGGAAGCTTACTATAATCGTAGTCTAGTGGACCGAAACAAAGCACGTCTGTGCAGGCTATGGGGTCAGCCCAAACGGCTAGTATGTCTCGTATGACGCCTCCTGTTCCTGTGGCTGCTCCCCCGAAAGGCTCGATGGCAGACGGGTGGTTGTGGGTTTCAACTTTTGCGGCGATTGCGTGGTTTCCGTCAAATTCGATGATTCCGGCGTTGTCTTCGAATACTGAAATGCACCATGAAGGAGCCAGTTCTTCGGTTGCTTTGGCGATGAAAGTTTTGAAGAGGCTGTTGATTTCGCCTTCAGGTGTTGTTATGTCGCCTTTGAAGGTTTTGTGGTAGCAGTGTTCAGACCATGTTTGACCTATGGTTTGAAGTTCCACATCTGTTGGGTTTCTTTTCTTTCTGGAGAAGTAGGCTTTTACCAGTTTCATTTCGGTTAGGTTCAGGCAGATTCCTAGTTCCCTGCTGATTTGGATGAGTTTTTTGTCGTCAGCGTGTTGCAGGTCTATTTCTACGAGTTCGAAGGGTACGTCTCTTTTGACGTAATGGCTCATTTTGCTTCCTCGATTTCGTAGCTGTAGTTGTCTTTGGTTGGGTTAGCGAGGAGTCTTCTGCACATTTCCTCTACTGCTTGTTCAGCTTTTTCTCTGGATTCTGCTTCAAAAAATACCGTGTAAACCTTGCTTACGCTGACTTTTTTGACGGAATACTTCAGTTCCTTTAGTGATTGCCCAGTCATTTCTCCTTCCGGGTCTGAGTGCCCCGGTTTGAGACTGACTTCGATTCTTGCGCGATACATTGTGATTGGTAGTTAAAAAATCAAAATTTAAATGTTATCTATTTAAAAATTTAAATGAACAGTTAAACAAGTTTACCTTAATTGCAGTTTTTTGTTTTTGTAATGGGCAACAATTTTTCCTGAACTGGTTACGTTTCCGATTTGTTCAGCTTCAACCCCACATTTCTCAAAGATTGAAATCACGTTATCTTCGTCATTTTTGTCCACGACTACAGCGAAGCCCCATCCCATGTTGAATGTTTTCAGCATCTCCTCGTCCGTGATGACGCCTCCAACCTCGGGGGCTGTCTGTTGAATCAGCTCGAAGACAGGATGAGGCTTAAAATTGGTGAACTCGAATCCTATTCCTTTGGAATACTTCATGAAGCGGTCGAATTTCATGTAAGCGTCCCCTGTAACGTGAACAGCACCCTTTATCTTAACCTCTTTTGCGGCGTTCAGGAAAGGCTTAACGTATATTCGCGTGGGCTCCAATGCCTCGTAGACGATTTCTCTGTTGAATCCGTCGGGAACGTCGAACGGCTCGTATTTGCCGCCCCACTCCTTGAAAAGAACTTTCCTTACCAGAGATATTCCGTTGCTGTGAACACCGGAGCTTCTTAAACCCACAACAACATCACCCGGCTTGATGGCTCGTCCAAAGATTACGTCCTTCTCGAGTACTTCGCCTACGCTGGCAACGATCAGGTCAAAGCCTTTTCCCTTTGTTAGTCCCTTTATGATGGCTGCCACGTCTCCTATTTCGCCGCCGGGAACTGGACAATCCGATTCTTTTGCTCCTTGCACTATGCCCTTCAGCCACTTCCTAACTAAATCAGGGTCAGAAACGTGAGCGTGAAAGTTGTCAACCAACGCTAATGGAGTAGCGCCTGATCGTATCACGTCGTTGACTGCCATGGCAACCCCGTCTACTCCAATAGTGTCATACTTGTCTGCTAGCTGCGCCAAGAGAACTTTGGTTCCGACCCCTTCAATAACAAGGTCTAAGTAGCGGTCGCCGGCAAGGAAGATGTTGCCGTAGGGCAGTTGAACAACTTTTCCGTACCTGCCTAGAGTGTAGGTTTGTTTCAATGTTGAGAGAGCCTGCTTGGATTTTGCTCTCGTTTCCCTGTCCACTCCAGCCTCCGAGTATGTAAGCTTTTTCGGCATAATTTCCACAACTGTTCATTGGCGAATTTTTCTTATAAGTTACGCTGTCTGAAACCAACAGATTATAAACAGCCACTAAAGAACCAAACTTCAAAACGGGTTTCTAAATGTAAAAAGGGCTTGAAAGTCACAGCGCACAATAGCATAAGTTGACACTCGGGTAAAGAACCTGAGTCATATTAGGAGTCTAATAACAGCAGTATGTTGAAAACATAGTTTTTCTGTGTTTTATTTAAACAAATTATTTCATGGAAAAAAAGGGGTATGATGGAGAGATGAAAATATAATTAGCGTTATCGTTTTCGGGTTAGAGTATATATTGCTCCACCAAGGATCAACACGCCGAAGATAATTATCAATAACGGCCAGATTTCTAGATCAATTCCAGCTAGCGATGTCAGCCCGACAACAATTATAATGATTCCGATAATGAGTCCGAAGATAGTACCTCCATGTGGAAGCCCGAAGCACTCTTCCTCTGCGCGCTTCCCAAAACTTTCTCCCCACTCCTCTGCACGTTTCCCGAATTCTTCCGCCCCTTCCTCTATGCGTTTCTCCAAGCTTTTCTCTTTTGGCACATTGAGTTTTGCACCGCACTTCACACAAGTCTCTGCAGCCTCTTCGTTCTTAGTTCCACATTCAGAACAATAAACCATGGTCCCCACTCCAGACTCATTTCCTTACATTTACTATAAAAGCTATTTCATATCCCTTAGATTTATACACCCATTCCCCGAGTATCAAAAAAACACTCCCTCTCTCAACGTTTGGGTTTGGGGGTTAAAATTTAACCCCTACCTCAAGTCCAAGCAAATCTCCTGTGTGTAGAAGGGTTAAAAGCAGTCTGGATAAAACATTGGCGAGGAGAGGTTGAAATTCCAAGAATGAGGGCAGGGAAAAAACAGACTATTCAAACATTGATCAACGAAGAGGTTTCAGTATTTGTGGACAATGTTTTCTTGAAGTAGCCCTAAACCATGTGCATGTTTGATAGTTTTTCAATCAATTTCATGGTTTTCTCATCAACGCATGTAAGACGAGCTAGATCCGTTAATGTCACTATACCAACTAACCGGTTTTTCTCCAGTATTGGTAGTTTTTTCACCTTTTTTTCAAACATAAGATTTGAAGCTTCAACAAGCTCCATGGTTGGTTTTCCAACTAAAACCTGTCGTGTCATAATTTCTGAAACCTTGGTCTCTTTCGGATCCTTACCTTTTACGAGAACTCTTTCAAGCAGATCCCTTTCTGTTAGAATGCCGGCAATTCCTTTGTCATAGGTAACCACTAAGCAACTTATTCTATTTTTATTCATGATTTTTACAGCTTTTTGGACAGTGGCATCCATTGGAACGGTTTTAACCTTTTTGACCATTATTTTTCTGATTTTCATGAAAGCTCTCTCTTTTTTCTTTTAAAACAAGTGAGCATCAACTAATTCTTGCATTCTCAATCTATTGATCGTTGCTATTATAAATGATGTGAATTTAGAATCTATCTCTGAATGTGCTCTCAGATCATGGACTGTATGTATTTCAGGGCGTATGGGAATTTTACACGTGCCTACGTATAAGAGAATGAATGTTTGGGTTTGGGGTTAAAATTTAACCCCAACTCAAAGTCGTTATGTTGATTAGAATTTATATAATTCCTTTCTTAATTGAAAACATAGTTTTTCTTAAACCGCCAACCGATTAACGTCTTTTTTCTGAGTGAGCTTCTTTACTTCTTCTGCGCTTTCGTAGACGGCTTTTGCCATTTTCTGCTTAAACTGATCCAGAGTTTTCTTTAGTTCAGGGTTTGATATGGCGAGGATTCTTACGGCTACAAGGGCAGCGTTTTCGGGCTTAGCAACGTAGGCAACAGGTATCCCCTTCGGCATGGCAGTGGAAGAAAACACTTTGGCGCTTCCATATTTTTCAGAGTCTGGAGGACAGGCAATAACCGGATATCGAGTGTAACCTGCAACAACTCCTGAAAGAGCATCTGACAATCCAGCAACTGTGATGTAGACGATGTTGTCGCCGCTGTCTTCGTATTTCCCTAAATCATTCAACAGTTTTTGTGGAGTTCTATGGGCTGAAGCAACATTGTAAATGCAGGTGACCTGAAAACCTTCTTTTTTGAGGAAATCTTTTATTTTGGATGCAAATGGGAGGTCTCTTGGAGACCCCATGAGAACAACAATTTTCTCTTCTGGCATACTTATACAGTAGTCCAATATCGAGATTTAAGTCTTGGTTAACTGACGCTTATTCCCACTGCTTCCTAATCTTCTCACTCTTCTTGGTTGCCGCCTCAACAGCCCTTATCAAAGCCTGCCGGACCTGACTACCCTCAATCTCATAAATGGCTTCAATGGTGGTTCCGCCGGGAGTCGTAACCATATCCCGTATCTGAGCAGCAGTTTGACCCGTTTCCAGCACAAGTTTTGCTGTTCCAAGAACCGCCTGAGCCGCACTAATCAAAGCCAAATCTCGGGGCAAACCAACCTTTAAGCCAGCATACGTGAGGGCTTCAATTATAATAGAAAGGTATCCGGGACCGCTTCCGCTTATGGCAGTTACTGCATCCATATGTTTCTCTTCAACTTCCATGTGGATTCCCATCACGCCGAGAACCTCTTTGACCTTCTCTTTGTCTTCCCGAGTTACATCATCGTCGCAGCAGTAGGCAGTAAAGGATTCCTGCACCAGAATAGCAACGTTTGGCATAATCCTGACAAATCTGGCTTTAGGCACTACTCGTTTACAAAAGCCAACAGTGACCGCAGCAGCTGTAGAAATCACCAGTTTCCCTTCAACTTCTTTACTTATCTCCTTCAGAACAGTCTTCACAACGTTCGGCTTAACACACAAGAAGATAACTTCAGATTCTCGGGCAGCCTTCTTGTTGTCGCTGGTTACGGTTATCCCCAGCTTTTCCAGGTCCCTAATTTTTTCTAGGTTTATCTCAGCGGCTGTTATCTCACCGTCATATCTGCTCTTCAACAGACTCTTGACTATGGCTCCGCCTATTACTCCTGCGCCTATTACTGCAATACTGTCCTTCATCTTTTCGTTCCTTCCATAACCTGTGATTAACCTTTCCAAAGCTACTCACTAATAAAATCTTCTTGATCAAGTTTGACCCAAAACATTAGAATTCAAGAAAAGATTCAACATTTCCAATTGATAATTCAACAAAAACTCCTTCTCCATTCTTCAAGAACCAGAAAAAACACTGCCCATACTACGTTTCCGCCATATTACCGATTCCGTAATACGGCTTTATTTTAGTTGAAGACTCTCTCTGTCTTTCAGAAAATCAAGCTTGATTGAAGGCTTGTGCAGACCCTGTTAGATAATTGACTGAAAACTCAGGAGGGCAGAATGTGGACTACTTCGGAGAAGATGAAGAGGTTATTCGCGGCAAGAAATGGAACTGGAAGAACTTCAAATCCACTGAGGATTATCCAGTTTCAGACAATCTTCTCGAGTGGGTCATCGGACAAGAACGAGCGTTAAACGAGTGTTATCTATGTCTGGAAGAATTGGTCCACAAACTCAAGAATCTCAAGGAAGAAAAGTGGTATGAGGCGTGGAAGGATCCAAACAAGGAGAAGCCCCACATCACCAAGGCTGCTCCCCCTGGACCTTACCTGCTTTTGCTGGGAGACCCTGGAACCGGCAAATCCTTGATAGGAAGAGCCCTTTCTGTTCATCTAACTGAGCGTTACAAGAAAGAAGACATTCAGCTTCAAGACGTAGTCTGCTGGCAAAACGACATAATCCCCAGCGAACCAAAAATCTCCTGTCACCCCGCTGGAGAAGGAAAAAGAATCATACTGAAAGGAAAATTGAAAGAAGCAAAGAAGCTTTTTCTTCAGCGGCTCGGAGTCAAATTCATAATCTACCTGATGATAATTGTAGCCTCCATCTTCATGTTCGCAGGCTTCTATTATCTGTGGCTAGAGAAAGTCAGTTGGGACACAAACGCTATGACCGGCTTCGGAGAGCCAATCCAAACGGTTCACGACGGCGATTTCGCCAAATTCATGATAGACAACTTCGTATCTATCGGAAGCATAACCTTTCTTCCAGCCGGAATGATGCTCATGTTCCTGATTCTAGTAACAGTCCTAGGACGCTTCGGAGTTCTCGGAAGCGCCAAAGGAATAGGCGGAGCAAGGGCAACAAAGGTTCCGAAATTCATAGTAGATAACTCCAAAAAAGTTGCCCCATTCATCGAAGCCACAGGACACGGTTCTGCACAACTGTTCGGAAGCATCGCCTGGGACCCACTACAAACCGGAGGACTCGGCACACCAGAACATCAGAGAGTAACCGCTGGAGACGTCCACCGCGCCCATCTCGGCGTCCTCTACATTGACGAAATAAAGAACATGCAGCCGGAAGAAGCCATCACATTGCTGACGGTCCTAGAAGACGGTCAACTGCCCATAACCTTGCGAAGCCGTTTTAGCAGCGCTGGGGGAACGGCTGCTATGGCGGTGGCTACAGAACCGGTGCCTTGTATGTGCTTCTTGGTTGGCGCTGGAAACTTTGATAGCATCGGGCAACTTCACCCAGCTCTTATGGACAGAATCTACGGTTACGGCAAAGTAGTACGAATGAACAATGACATGCGGAACAGTGTTGAAAATCGCCGCAAATACGTCCAGTTTATTGCCCAAGAGATTTCGCGGTTTCGGTTGATGCCTTTCAGCAGAGAGGCATGTGAAGAAATAATTGATGAAGGACGCAGGAGAAGCAACAAAAAGGATGCATTAAGCACTAAGTTTCGTCCAATGATTTCTTTAGTGAAGACAGCTGCCACATTGGCAATGACCGAAGGCTTGGAGCTTGTTGAAAAGAGGCATGTTAGAGAAGCTATAGAAAAGCACTGTAAAACAATCCAGAAACAGATTCTTGAACATCAGATGAGCGAAAGAGGAAAACTTCTAGAGATCAGCCCAGAAGGAGCTAAGTTGGGACAGATTTACGGAGTAGCCGTCGTCAAAGACCCTTATAGCGGAGAGATGACCGGCAACGTTCTCACAGTCAAGGGCTTCCTAGAAAAACGAGACAAAAGGTGTGAAAATTTAAAGGGATACTACAAGGTCACGGGGATAGCGAAGGAAGGACAGGAACAGTTCATCACGGACAGCGTTGCAAAGGTGAGAAGCGTCATCCTGCATAAGTACGGCGTTGATATCGCGCAAGAATTCTTCACTCACATAGATTTCGCTCAAGCCTACAGTGTGGATGGACCAAGCGCAGGCGTCACCATGGCAATTCTTCTCTGTTCTTTGATAGAGGGAAAACCCATAAGGCAAGATGTTGCGGTGACTGGCGAAATCAACGTCAGCGTAGATGATGTGGTTCCAGTTACTGCTGTTGGCGGATTACATGAGAAGATTAAATCTGCTGAGATGTGGGGCTTCAAGAAGGTTATTGTTCCAGCCAAAAACTACAAGCATTCGATAGACCCCCGAGACTACAACATCGAGGTAATCCCCGGAGAGACTCTGGAAGACTACCTAAAAGAATCACTGGTTCAACCAGAAAAAACGCCTAACAAAAAATAACTTTCACTAACTGTTACCCGCAATAATGGTCAGCCTACTCTTTCAGCGCCTCTACTATCTCACCTATAGCCTCTGAAAAGTCCTCTTTATGAAATTCGCGTCCTTTTTTTGAGACAGCTAGAATAGTGCTGTAATTTTTCTTTTTCAGTTTTTTCTTCAGTTTGCTGAAGGTTCTTCCTTTCCATAGACGGTAAGTGCAAAACAGAATTGTCCGTTTGCCGTTGCCGTCTGGTAAGCTTTCTATGAACGATAAAGATTCTTTTGAGGGATTAAAACCGTGAACTGGCGTTCCAAGAATTAATACGTCGAAGTCATCAACAACTGAAGGTTCAGTGGTGGTCATATCAAAAACTGCTGGAATCTTTAAAGAATCGGATATGGCTTCCGCAAATTTCCGAGTGTTACCTGTTTGGGAAAAATATAGAACACAAGCTTTCATGACCACAAATAGAAACAAGCAACAATATATAATGTTCTCTTCGAAAAAGCCAAGACAAAAAAGGTATGACTTATTGCTTTAACAATAATGACGCACAAACGGAAATGTACATGTCAAACAATCCTTAAGTTATCACGGTCAGACCATGTGCAAGAATGATTTGGCATAAAGGCTAGGGAGTAAACCTTCGAGCGTTTCATCGTTTCTTGTGGCAGCGTGTTCACGATATTTAGCGAAAATGTCATAAATTAGATGCATATACAATAAAAGTGGTTTGAATGGTGCTTGATGAACAGGAGTTACGCCAAGTTTCTGCTATATTTAGTGCGTTGGGCAGTCCTACGAGGTTGAGAATTGTTGAGCTTGTGAGTGAAACTGAGAGACCCTTGCACATAAAGGCTATAGCTCAGGTGCTGAAGAAGGACTACGCTGCGGTTTATCGGCATGTCAAAGTAATGGAAAAGAGCGGGTTGGTGGGGGTTTACGAGGTTGGACGTTCGCGAGTGATATACCTGAAAAATGCGGACCTAATCAAAGAGTGTGTTCGAATCGTTCAAAAAATGATTTCAACACATTAATATAAGTTGACGAAAAAGACATATAATTTTGCAAAAAACATAAATATAATTTAGCGTACAGCATACTCTTCTCTACAGGTGAAGCATAGTTGCAGAGACTAGACACCAGAAAACTTGCATTAGCCAGCATACTAGCTGGTCTGTCTGCAGCATTCGAAATAATACCTGGACCACCATTTGACATACCCTTTCCACTTTACAACCGAGTCTCGTGGGACCTAACCGGAATGCCCATGATGATCAGCCTGCTCTTCACGGGCCCCATAGGCGCAGTTTACACATGTTTAATCGGTTGTTCATTCATTTTCCTTCGAGGAAACCTTTACGGCGGCATATTCAAGATCATAGCCGAATTAGCAACCATTTTGGCTTTTGCTGCAATCCGCAAAGGCTTCATACCAAAATCAATTGCAGCAGTCGCGTCTAGAGTTCTCGTGATGACCGTGGCAAATTACTACCTGCTCCCAATATTCTATTTCATGCCTGTATCAGTTGTGGTTGGTATTCTGCCCGCACTAGCCGTGATGAATGCCACCCAAGCTCTAATCAACATTATTCCCGCCTACATCATCTACTCCAGATTGGGTGATTGGTGGCGATTACGCGAACAAGAGACAAAAACTCTTGATCCAGCTTCAATTAAAACATAAAATGATGGTGGACCGGGCGGGATTTGAACCCGCGGCTTCCGCCTCTTTCTGCGGAGCTTGCGAAGGCGGCGTTCATGCCAGGCTGAACTACCGGCCCCCGTATCGTTTGAACCAAAGACAATATTTAACATTATTGAATACGTAACTTGCAGCATGAAGCGGGCATTCACAGGTCAGCTCTTTTTTTGGTTAATCTTTTGTTGTGGAGGCGTCAGGATGTCTGATGGGAGAACGCAAA
>Ga0209979_1003526_pt1 | contig 13726 bp, 6 predicted proteins | sample AnhtaG_FD_183114 | JGI IMG/M metagenome (GOLD analysis project Ga0209979, IMG submission 183114) | Deep subsurface microbial communities from Anholt, Denmark to uncover new lineages of life (NeLLi) - Anholt_01485 metaG (SPAdes) (version 2) | ecosystem: Environmental > Aquatic > Marine > Oceanic >...
CTGAGCGAGGACAAGGCTGGCAAGGAAGCAAAACGCAGGCCTACTGGTTGGTAGTCCGAGTTTTGCTGACACCGCCAGCCGAAGCCGCAGCCAGCCAAAAATGGAAGATAATTTATTTACAAGTCCTTAGACCCGTTTTTATGGCCTTACTGCTGTGCCGTCGCTTCTGCGCACGGGGCTCCAATAACCCGGATGGTCGGGCAGCGGAAATCTCGCGGCGAGCTTTTCGTCGATGTCAACGCCAAGACCGGGAGCTTCGTTTACGTACATATAGCCGTTCTTCATAGTGGGATATCCCGGAAAAACATCCTTTGTCTTCTGGCTGAAACGGACACTTTCCTGAATCCCAAAGTTTGAAATCGCCAGGTCGAGGTGTGCATTGGCGGCATGCCCTACCGGAGAGACATCACCCGGACCATGCCATGCTGTGCGCACATTGAACCATTCACATAAGGTGGCGATCTTTCTGGCAACGCTAAGGCCCCCAATTTGCGAAATATGCACGCGTATGAAATCGATAAGTCTCTCTGCTACAAGCCCTGTCCACTCATGGGGATTATTGAACAGCTCTCCCATGGCAATTGGCGTGCTGGTCTGGCCCCTAAGGGCTCTGAAATATCCGTTGTCTTCAGGAGCGAACGGGTCCTCGATGAAGAAGGGGTGATATTGTTCCAGCTCCTTTACCAGGCGGATAGCCTGTATCGGCGGTATTCGTTCGTGGATGTCATGCAGCAGTTCAATTTCATCACCACAGGTGTTTCTGATATGCTCAAACATCTTGATAGTGGCCCGTATATATGGTCCCGGCTCCATATGTGAATCTGAGGGCAAGCCAAATCCTGCGTCTTTGAAGTGAGGCTTCTCTGACAGGTGCGGCGAGCCATAGCCGCCGAGTTGTATCCGTATATGCCTGAAGCCTGCTTCCATACCCTTGCGTACACTGTTTTCAAGTTGTTCGAGGTCCCGGCCGCCACAATGGGTATAACAGTCAACTGCAAACCGGCATTTGCCTCCGAACAGTTGATACACGGGCATATTCGCTCGTTTTCCCTTTATGTCCCACAGGGCCTGGTCCAGGCCGCTCAGAGCATTGTTAAGAACCGGTCCGTTGCGCCAATAGGAGCTCGTATAGGCGTTCTGCCACATATCCTCTATGTTGTCAGCGTCCCTGCCCTTTGCAAACGGACGAAGATACTCGTCAACAGCCGTTGCCACCGGCAAAGGCCGCTGATTGAAAGTGGCGCATCCCAAACCGTACAAGCCCGGCTCACTCGTTTCGACCTTGACCACGCAAAGGCGTATCCTTTGTGGGGCGGTGAGAATGGACTTGACGTTGGTGATTTTCAAACGGGGTAGTCCTTTAGTTGCCTTTGCATACGTATTCGCGATTTTCTCATCGGCTTTTGAGGCAATTCCAAAAACGCCCGTCGCTACTCCCAGTCCCACCCCCTTGATAAGATTACGTCGATTCATTTTTACCTCCTTTTTCAGTTATCTCAAGCCTTCTGCAAAATCGAGGTTAGGCATACTTTGAAAAGAAAAAATTGTCTTTTAATTTTTTCTTTTCAAACAATAAATTATTGCCCAGCAAGCAGCTACTTGATTATTTAAGAAAATCAAAAACCTGATTTTCTTAAATACTATATGCCTAACCTCAATTTTGCATAACACATATCCAATACCAGTCCTAAGATGTCAGCGTCTGCTAACACCAGTTTTTCGGAAAGTGCTGGCACTGACACACATCGTACGGTTTGCGAGTTCACATTATCGGTATGTCCAACGCCTGGGCAATTCCTTTCATATAGCCAATCGCGAAGACCTTCCCCTGCATTGCATAGCCCGGGCTTATGTTGCTCTCGCCTCCCAAAGTGGGTGCGTGGTCCGGACGGATCGGCCCATCGAAACCGACTTCGTGATAGAGCTTTAGTATTTTGGCCATCTCGGTCGGCCCATTATCGTGAAACGTCTCGCGGAAACGTTCGCCCGTGCCCTTAACATCGCGGAAGTGGACGAAAAAGATTTTGTCTTGTTCGCCGAACTCCCTTATTAGCGATTTGATGTCCTCGCCCATCAGCACGAAATTGGCCTGGCAGAAAGTGATGCCGTTGACCGGGCTCGGTACAATCTCAAAGACCCTGCGGAAGGCATCGGCGCTGGTCAGGATGCGTCCGACCCCGCGAAGCGGCGAAATGGGAGGGTCATCCGGATGCAACGCCATTTTCACACCCGCTTTTTCGGCGACGGGGATGATCCGTTTCAAAAAGTAGGTGAGGTTGTCCCAGATTTTTTCCTCACTGATCTTGCCCCACCTGGTGAGTCCCTTCTCTTCGGCGATTTGATTATCGAACTCGCTGGCCAGGGCACCGCCGCGTTCGGCTATGTCAATCTTGGTGCGGTACCATCCGATCCCTGCCATAAAGTTGTAGCAGCACATCGGTATCCCGACTTTACCCAGGGCCTCTATCACGGCACAGTAGTTGGCTATCTCCTCATCCCGGCCGGGCAGTCCTAACTTTATCTTTTCTGCCGCAACCGGATGGCTCTCAACGCCGGCGATCGTGAGCCCCGAAGCCTCATAGGCAGCTTTCATCTTCGCCAGGGTATCAAGGTAGCGGTCCCGTTTGATCCTGGTCAACGTTCGACTTGCGGGCACGATTGCGTGATTGACGCCAATCTGACGGGCCAATATCCATCTTTCTTTATTTCGCATGTCGAGCATCAGGGCCAGCTTCATTCCCTTGCGTCCTTTTCGGGTAGCTGCAAGAGAACGGCTGCCCCGCGTCTTCTTGTCCGATGGAAGCTGCTCTTCGGCTGTCTGTGCAACAGAAGACAAGACGGCCGGTCCACCCAGAACCCCTGCCAAAATGGCCTTGCCAAAGGCACGTCGGCTGGGTTTCGATGGTATTAGTTTAGACTCTCTGGTTATCTTATTTGTGGCCATAACTTTACTCCTTTTCTAAATGTTGCGTTCGGCTGGGGCGGCCCGCTGGTTTGCGATGCCACCAGGTGGCCAGGACTGAACCGGAGACATTCATCCAGGGTCCGAAGATGGCGGGTGCTAAGGCGGCAGGCGCGCTCTTGAGTACATTCATGGCAAGGCCCGATGCCATTCCACCATTCTGCATGCCGACCTCAAATGCTACTGTTCGGCACGAGCTCTCATCCAAACGAGCGGCCCGGGCAAACCAGTAGCCTAATATATAGCCGATGAAGTTGTGGATAATCGAGGCAGCAATCAAGTAAAGCCCGACCGTCATCAGGTCATCCCTGGAGCGGGCCGTGATGATGGCGATGATGTAGCAAATCCCTGCCATGGATACAATAGGCAGAGTCTTATTCATCCAGTTCTCAGGTCCCTTCAACCACACACTAATCACAAGCTTGGCTAAAGCAACCACGCCGATCAGCATTAGCCCAACTACAAATCCATCTTTCTGCAAAGAGGCGTCACCATAAGTAAAAACAGCCGCAGGAGCGAAACGAATAATTGCTAACGCCAGCAGGACGCCAGTTGTGCCTATGAGAGCTAAAGCTCTGCCCGAATGGAAGACCTTGTGCCGACTGTAAAGGATGCGGTTTGCGACCAAGCCGGCAACAATCGGGACGATAATCATGTTGATAATCCCGAACATCATATTCAGGAAGTTAATATCAATGAACTGGCCGGCCAGCTTGTACATTAAGAAGGGCGTTATGACCGGCGAGACTAATGTCGAGCAGGAAGTCATCGTAACCGACAAGGCCACATTGCCTCCGGCCAGATACGTCATCAAGTTAGAGGCGACCCCGCCGGGACAGGAACCTATCAGAACAACCCCGGCGGCTATCTCCGCTTTAAAGCCAAATATCTTGGCCAGAGCAAGGCCGGTTAAGGGCATAACCGAGAACTGCAGGACAAACCCAATGAAGACAGGCCAGGGCATCTTGAATACCCGGCCGAAGTCGGACACACTCAAGGTTGTCCCCATGCCAAACATGATGATCTGAATCAAAGGGACGATCAGGATACCCAAATTGAATCCGAACCATGTCATGAAGGCCCTGGGGTAAATCATCGAGACAGCCACAAAGGCAAAGACCCAGGCGGTGAAGGTAAAGCTTTTGAGAAACGGATGGCTCATAAAATACAAAGCCAACGAAGCGAACATAATGATAAGCGCCGGACCCAGCCCGGCTCGACGGCCGGTGGCGAACATGATGACGACCGCCGCCAGACAAATAACAAATACGAATTTAAAGTATCTCAAGAATGAACTTTCGGTTCTCATGGTTCTTCCTTCCTTGAATCGACTATGAGCCCAGCCCCTGCCGCAGGGGCGGGGCCCTTAGCTCCACAGTCGGTCGTTAGAACGGTCTCTATTCCATTCTTCGGTGGGGGCGAAAAGCTCCTGACCCCGCCCGAGGTGCTCTTTCACAACGTCAAGGTTCAACTCTATACCCAGGCCGGGCCCTTCCGGAACACGGGCGAAACCATCCACGTGTAGTGGTTTCTCGACGCCTGTCACCATATCCTCCCACCAGTCGATATCGACCGCGTGGTGCTCTAAGGCAACGAAGTTCTCCGTGGCCGCTGCGCAGTGCACGTTGGCCATGAATGATACCGGCGTGCCCGCGAAGTGCATGGCCATAGCGATGCCGTGCTGCTCCGCGTAGTCGCCTATCTTCTTGGTTTCCAGGATACCGCCGGCGGTAGCAAGGTCGGGATGCACCATATCGACAGCGCGCCCATCAATCAGCGGCTTGAAGCCATCGAGCATGTAGATGTCCTCGCCGGTCAGCAGCGGCACGTCAATTGCATTCTTGATCTCTTTGAGCATCTCGGTATATTCCCACGGGACCATATCCTCCAGCCAGGCTAATTGGTAGGGCTGCAGGGCCTTGCCCAATTTGATGCAGCTATTAACGCTGATATGGCCGAAGTGGTCCGAGGCGATCGGGACCTCCCAGCCAACCGCTTCACGGGCCTCGGCAAAACGCTGGGCCATCAGAGCAGCGCCTTTGTCCGACAATTGAATACTCGTAAAAGGATGTTTGCCTCTCCAGTTGGTTCCTCTCGTTGGATAGGTTAGCGCTCCAGGAATCCTAAATAGCCTCCTGATGCCACAATCCATTTTCAGGAAAGTGAATCCCTGGTCGAGTCTTTTCTTGAGGCCGCTAACGCTGCCGTCAGGCGTGTCGGCATACAGACGGACCCGGTCACGGTATCGGCCACCAAGCATCTGATAGACAGGGACACCGTACGCCTTGCCCGCCAGGTCCCACAAGGCCATCTCCACACCCGAGACACCGCCTCCCTGGCGACCGTGATGTCCAAATTGTTTGATACGTTTGAATATTCGCTCCACGTTGCAGGGATTCTGGCGCAGAAGCCTGCTCTTGAGCATCAGGGCATAGCGCTCGCTGGCGCCGTCGCGGACTTCCCCGTAACCGGAAATATCCTGATTGGTGTCAATACGAATCAGGGGGCAGCGAAAAGGCGCTCTGGTGACCACTGCTATGCGCAGGTCTGTAATTCTCAATTGCGAGGGGCTGGAGCTCCGCCTTACGTTCTGCGTGGCATGGGCTACCTGTACTTCGATAGGTGCACAGGCCATGCCCGCCAGGCTCAGGCCTGCAAAGCCCGCACCGGCACCTTTAAGCAGAGAACGCCTGGAGCATGTTGTTTGCTTCTGCAACTTTTTTGTCAGGCTCTTCATAGTCTCTCTCCTTGTCATGGGTTATCTCCAGTCGCATAAAGTACAAAGCTTATGCAAAATTGAGGTTAGGCATACTTTGGAAAGAAAAAATCGTTTTTTTGATTTTTTCTTTCCAAACAGCAAGTTGTTGTGTAATAAACAGTTAGGCGATTATTTAAGAAAATCAAAAAACCAGATTTTCTTAAATAATATATGCCTAACCTCAATTTTGCAGAACTCATATGAAGTACACGTAGATAACAATATTTCACTTACCAGTTCCTTGTTTTTGGATTCAGAATTCCTTCAATTACATCCCTTGGCACAGGCAGCTCGTTTATATTCTTTTTCAGCCAGCTGCGAAAGTCATTTTGAATCTCTGGCGTCCATCTGCTGTCGATTTGTCCGGGTGTGTACTTGCCTTCTTTCAGGCGTTGGTGCCCGAACATGTCCCGCAGCATTATAGCCTCGGATTCCGTGACAACTTTTGCAGCCAGATGGGCGGGAATGAAGACGATGCCTTCGCGCTTGGCCAGCACAACGTCACCGGGGCATGCTAAGGCTCGGCCGATACGGAGCGGAACGTTGATAGCGGTCATCATCACCTCGCGGAGAAAGCTTGGATCCGCACCTTTATGCCATGCGTTGAATCCTTTAATCGCTTCAAGGCCTTCCAGGTCACGAACACCGGCATCGAAGATGACGCCGTTGCCGGATTTGGCGTAGATGGCATTACCCAGGTTGTCACCGATCAGGGTCCCGTCGAGGACCTTACCAAAGCAGTCTGCGACATACACATCGCCTTTTTGCAGCATGTCAATCGGCCATGAATTGGAGCTGCCGATGCGGCCTTCGGCGCGCCCCTGACGCATAATCCCTCGATTGAAGTCGGGATGAGAGGGCATGTATTGAGCTGTCAGCACACGGCCGACAATCGCCTTATCGGGATACATTACTACCCAGCCGGCGGCATTCTCGTAACAGTTGCGGTAGCCGGCGCCCCTGACAATACTCCATGCCTGTGTTATCGAGACGTTCTTCATTCTCTCCAGAATGTCATCCGGGACATACGGCCGACCGTCTTCCATCCGCTTGCCGGTCCAGGTCGGGGTGCAGCGCAATACTGATTCCCGGCCGGATACTACAGGCGGTTCAACGCCCTGGTCCTCTGCCTGTATGCGTATATTACGCCAACGCACCTGGTAGGCGGTGGCGTCTTTTCCAACACCGTGGACCTGCAGACCAATGATGCCGCGGCTTGTCATACCATCCCTCAAATCGACACAAGGGACATCGTTGATCCACGTCCTTATTCTGTCGCCTTTGCACTCTATGCGGAACTTGTTCCATTGACCGTCTTTGAACGCCTTGCTGGCAGCCGGGTCGGACGTTGTGCTCGCGAGCATGAAAGCACGGCGAGCCTCGTCGTAAATGCTTCCGGAGGAACCTGCCTTCTCGGTGGCAATTTCCACCTGATAGCCATAAACGCGGTCCGGCGGTACCTTTCGCCTCCGAGGCTTGCCGTCGCGCCCGTTGAATACGAACACCTTCACCTCTTCGGCAATCTTGCTGCGTATTTGCACCCCCGAGTTCAGCCTGGGATCCAGGCGGACCTCGAACTCTAATATGAAATCACCATATTCCCGGTCGGTGCAGAGGAATGTGTTGGGACTGCCCTTGACTGTAGTGCCGACAATGGCACCGTCCTCAATATGGTATTTAGCAAAACCGCTATGGATAGACCATCCGTTTAGGGTCTTGCCATCGAATAGAGATACCCATTCGTCCTTCTGTCGCTGCCTGGCCCCCTTCTTGCTTTCGCCAGAAAGCAGGGGGCTGGAGCTTGCCAAAACAACCAGCAAAGCAATCAACCAGTTAATCCTACTGTAGTTCATAAGATGCTCCTTTCGTTAATTAAGATGTTAGGCGTTTTGCCAAAATTATATCACACTCAAGAAATATGACAAGCGGGAATTCACAGTCCTAAGGACTCCTTTCGGAGGACTCCGCCGCAAGGCGTCCTGTGGACTTACGGAGCAAAAACTCTATTTCCCTCCTGCCGAGACGTGTCTCTGGTACGTCTGGCAGTATCTATGGCTGACTGCGTGGTTCTGTACCGAGCAAGTGGCGCACAAAGAAGTCCATACGCCGTCGGCTCGCATAGGGAGTTTCACCTACGCCGTGGCCACGGCCTGGCACAACCAGCAGGTCGAAATCTTTATCTGCTTTGATTAACGCGTCCACAAGTGCCCATACCGTCAATTTGCACAACAATGAAACCAAGTTCGGCAATAGCGTGCTGGCGAACCTGCAGTCCAAAGGACTTTGGTACAAAGGCCCCATGCGGACCAGCATAAATCTGTTCGATGACTGGGTATTTGCCCGCTGCGGCGCATCGCGACGAGTGGTTCGGACCGAAATTACTTGGACGTATGATGATTCCTTCAAAATCAATCCAATAAACCTGCACGTCCCCCTTGGTATGGTTGATGAAAGTAATCGAAGTCTCGTTACCGCCGCTTCTACTTGGGCGTACTTTGGTACGCACCGGAAGCGAAGACACATCTTGTTCGTCTTCAGACAGCTCCTGCAGGTCGTTGCGATACCAAAACTGAATATTATCCGACAGCCAATGTGGAACGACTTTTTGTTTGAAAACTTTATTGGTAGTGATTCTTTTTAACGATTCGGGATCTGCGTGAGGATATAGGCCCGGCGGTTGCGGACGAACTGTTTGATTCCGTCCCGTCGGCCGCTGCCGAGCCCCTCGGCTATCAAGGCGTCGGCGGAGGCGTCTAAGAACCGGTCGAAGGCCGTCGGTGGATTTCGCATTCCGTATGACGTCTGCCACGGGCCGTTCACCAGTTCCGCCAAGGTCTCCAGGTACATCTGCCGGTATTTGGGATATTTCATAAACTGATCGACCTCCGGAAACTGCCCGGCGTTCACCGAGAACAGGTTTGTACTGGTCCCATCGCCCGATCCGAGTGTAAAGTCAATGTCCCAGGGCAGGAGGTACCACTTGCCCTCCGGCAGGGCGTAGTAGAAGTAATTGTTTTTCCCACGCCGATACCCATAGCTGTCCCAGTCACCAACGGCGTGGCGAAGCGCCAAGACCCGGGCAAAGTGTTCGGGATGGATGACCGACTCGATGACCTCCTCGTATGTCCTGCTGCTGGATGGCGTGTTCAGCGCAACGGCCAGATCGAAGAGATGCTCCCAGTTGTCATCCTCGCGATGCGACCGCTTCTCAAATCCCCAACGATAGGTCTCCTTGAGCAGCGGGTGTCTGTAGTCGAGCTTCAGTCCTTCATCGAGGTTCGCGAACCCCGTGCCGTCGGCTGTGTACTCGAAATAGTCGTCAATTTTATGAATGTACCCATCGGTATCATCCGGAAACCACCCACGAATATAGTCGCCATCGACCTTCTGGACATCCTCGTAGATGGAGTGACTGCGACCGTTGATGATTACGCGCACGTACTCCTGCATCGAGAACTGCAGGCCCATTTGAGCATGGAACCAATACGATGCGCGTTCCTGGAGCGGGCCGCGGTTGCTCCCCTCGGTGTTGTCGAGATTGATCTCCTCACGATTTCGGAATTTCTGGTCCGGATTGAAATCGATCCGATAGGCATAGCGATCGCGTGGATCGCGGCCTCTGCCGCTCCGGATGAACGGGCTGCCGCGATAGCGGATCCCGCAATTGTAGAAAACCTTGGTGTCATTGTAAACGAAAGTGCAATCCATCAGCTCATTAGAGAGATTGGGGCGCGAACGAAACGTGCTGAGAACGTCATCAGAAAGCCAAACGCGGTAGGTCGCAAATTGGGTATTCAGAAGCGTATCGCCGACACGAACCAGGCAGGTTCGGTCGGGCACATCGGCCGAGGGTTCCTCCGTAAGGAGTCCCGTGGACAGCCGAGTCGGGAACCGTGTCGATGCTGCTCCGTCGGAGGCCTCGATGTAGAACGCCCGCATTGTGCCACCGGGGGCACCCGGGATCGTGGCCGTGAATGTGCCGTCCCCGTCGATCAGGTCGTTGCCTGAGGCGTTTTCGACCATGCGCGTGCTGATTAATCTGCCGGCCCCTTCGGTTCGATAGTATAGCGTAACCGGGCCCACACCGTCATTGTCGGCTACGCGGGCAGTTACGACGATAGGCTCAGAAGCCACGGGCAGGACTGGCGCGTGCCGCACTTCGAGGATGTCGGGCCCACGGTTGGTGACAAACGCTGTATTTTGCAAACCGGGTGTGCCCAAATTCAGCGGCATATAGAGTTCGAATGCATGTGCCGGTCGCGGCGGCTGTACGGGCGCCCGCTCCCGCGTCGTCCGCAAGAGCAGGAATCGGCTTCCCCGCAGCCACCGGGCCCAGCCGCGAAACGTTACCGTGCTCGCGGTTATGCTGGCAATGGACTGGTTGATGCGATTGGCCCCGGGGTCACCATGGCCGGTTGCAATCAGATGCAGCGACCGGGACCCGGAGTGACTATCCGCCGTGGTCACGAACGACCGAACGTGATTGCCGAGTATTCGCCAGTCCGACTCGCCATTCTCGAAACCGCTGTTTTTAAGGCGGTTCATGCGTCCGACATCTATCCTCATATCGAGGTCGTCCAGAAGCACCTCGCCCCGGTTGAGCAGCATGAGTCCGAAGACCCTGACTTGGTCGTGAGTGTATCTGGAATCACTGCTGTTGATAGTAAACGAGAATTGCTCCCACGTGGTCTTGGCGCTCTCGTCACTGTCGGCCCAGGCATCGGGCGTGTTGTTGTTGCTGTGCGGGTCGCGCAGCTCCAGGCTTGCCCCCTGGCCGTCAGCCCACGTCGGCCATCGGCCGCCGTCATAATAGGTCACCTCGTCCGCTGTAACCATGTACAATTCGAGATCGCCGGTCTCCCGATTCAGATTCTCTAATGGATATGACAAACGAATTCGCTCGCTGTGGTCATTCAAACTACCCGAATATGGCCCGACCAGATTTGAGCCTACAATCAGATTGTCATACACGCTTTCGAGCAAGTACGGGTCCTTGGCCACCACCAGATACGAGCCCGGCGGCATCTCGGTGCCCTTGTCGAAGTCGTAGCTAATGCCATCGGTGAAGGCCCACCCGTTCAGCAAAACAGTACTCGTGCCCCGGTTATACAGCTCGACATACTCATATCGTTCGTCACGGGTTCCGTGGTGGTACATGATTTCGTTGATTACGATGTCGTTAATCAGCGGCTGTGCGTTAGGTCCTTCAAAAGTAGCTGAAGTTAGAAAGCCAAAGAAGTCTGACCCATCCGGGAACCGGCCAAAAGTTACCTCCGGCTCTATACACCCATAACGCACCGCGTCTAAGACGCGGACCGGCTCCGGTACCGGTTCATTTGTGGCCGCCGTTACATAAATTGTCTCGCCGGAGAAATTCAACGCAAATGGAAACGCCGGCGGCGGTATGCCTTCTTGTACCGCCCAAAATTCCCCGGGCCGCAGCACTATCCCGTCCGGAATTTTGTATTTAAGCAGGTTTAGCCGGTCATCGCTAAGATAGACATTGCTCAGATCGACTGCGGTTGCACCAGGATTGTACAGCTCGAGCCAGTCGGTACCCGGAGGCGCATCGCTATTGGCCAGCAGTTCGTTGATCACCACACGGGCGCGGGGGTCGTTACCACCGAAGGACTCCTCCACAATCGCCCAGAGGATCGGGCTTGCGATACAGTCCGAACTGCCGGAGATCCTCGCATTATGGGCCTGGATGGCCAGGACGTTTGTGCCGGGAACCAGAAGGTTCATCCGGCCGGTCAGGTCCACGTTGGCGACCGGTGGTTCCGTAGCCGGGCCCCCGCTTTGGTCGAAGGGGGGCGGGTCACCGAGAATTTGCCCGGAATCCGCCACTCGCGTACCATTAAGATATAGCACGAAGCCGTCATCATAGTGGACCTCGGCCGGCAACTGGGAGATTGAGGTGATTTGCTCTGCCGTAAGCGTGAACCGGAGCCGGGCGTACACGGATAAGTAATTTCCGTTCATGTCGTTCATCTGGGTCCGGATGAGCTGTAGCTCGTTAAGGTCGTTGCTGTATCCGTACCCGCTTGGCCCTTCGAGCCAGGCGGTCGTGCCGGGATCGTCGTTGAACTGCAACTGCGTCCAGGCCGTCGTGATTATCCCGCCGCGGGCTGGCGATGGTTCCTCGGTCCCCTTGAAATACCGCCCGGGGTGGCCCACATCCACGAGCGTTACCTGCGTGGGATTTTCGGGCGCAATCTGGACTCCATCCGGCCTGCCCGGTGTGCCACCGATAAACGTGCCGGGCGACCATGTTGACGCCTCCTCCGGATCCCCCCCAAGCTTTGCGAGAATCAGCGAGTGCCCTGCCCCGTCAGCTAAGGCTGGCCAGGGCCTTCCGTCGTTGTATCGGAACGAGATGATAATCTCCCCGTTGCTATTGGACAGCTCGACCCGTTCGCCATCGTTGCTGAGCCGACCGTCAAAAGGGCCATGCACACCGCCGATTCCGTACGCCGCCTCTAAGGCAGTAGGATCGCACGCTACCACCAGGTACTCCTTGGGCCCAATAATCGTTCCCGGCTCGAACACATAGCTGATGCCGTTTGTGAATGCATATCCAGTAAGGTCTTCGAAGACGGCTCGGTTATTATACAACTCAATGAATTCGTAGGTTCCTCCCCCCTCGGCCGGGTGGTACATCACCTCGCTCACTACAAGTCCCATGCCGGGCCGCGTGGCCCATAAGACGACTACACAGGTCATCGCCAACAAACTCCACCGATGCCGCCCTTGGTTTATCATGCGTATCTGTTCCATTCCCTAATGCTTGACAGACTACTATCCTCTTGTTGTTGACTGAGTGGGATTTTGCTATTTTTGCTCCTCAAGGATGCCCATGCCGCTGCGGTCCGGGTAAGGCGGTCGTTTGGCCGGAACATAGGGATTTCTCTTAATTTCGTCCAGCATATGCTTTATGGCGGCATCGAGCTGCGGATCGTCCCCATCAACCATTAACGCGGGGTCATCGATAACCTCCATATCCGGATCCACGCCATGCCCTTCCATAGTGAGGGTGCCATCGGTTTCGTAGAAGGTGATGAACGGCACGGTTAATCGAGCGCCATCAATCAGGGATGGATTCCTGGAAATGCCGATCACACCGCCCCAGGTTCGCATACCGATGAGTTTTCCCAGTCCGGCTTTGCGAAAGAGGTAGGGAAAGATGTCCCCGCCGGAGCCTGCCTCGCCGTTGATTAACATGCATTTGGGGCCCTGGTGGCTCAGGGTCGGAACACGCCAGTCGTTTTCATAACGCTCAAATATATGCATGTAGATGGGACGGTTCAGCAGCTCAATGAACCGGTCGGCAATATTACCGCCCCCGTTCCAGCGCTCATCAATGATTAGCGCGCCCTTGTTCATCTGGCCGTAGAACTGACGGAAGAGTTCGCGTTGTCCCCGGCTCCCGGTGTCCGGTACGTATATATACCCGACCCGGCCGTCGGATTCTTTTTCGACATGCTGACGATTACTCTCAACCCAATGCCGATAACGCAAGTTGCGTTCGGAACCCAGCAGCTTCACAACCACATTCGTTGCCTCCTCAGGGTTGGGTTCAGCCCCGACGGTCAGCGTCACGGTTTGACCGGCCAGGCCTTCAAATGCCGCCCAGGGCGCCTTGGAGGTATCGACCGGAACGCCATTGACTTTGAACAGATACTTGAACTGCTCCCGTTCTTTCTCATCCAGCTCATGCAAAGCAGAGCGGGCGTCAGTGTCCCAAATGCCACCCTCATATACCTTGGCAATGCGGTAGTATCCCTGGTCAAGCTCGAAGTCCACTCCAAGATAGCCGATTGATTCTCGGGGGCCGGAATCCACATCACCACCGCCGTAGTAAGTATGACCTGCGTTGACTTCACTAATCATCTCCGCAATGACATACCCGACATCGCGGCGGGACACGCAGTCGTCTAACATGGCCTCGTACTGTTTGCGCACTGCTGGCCAATCGACCTTGTGCATATGGGGGTCATAGAAGTAGT
>Ga0209979_1003528_pt1 | contig 13722 bp, 23 predicted proteins | sample AnhtaG_FD_183114 | JGI IMG/M metagenome (GOLD analysis project Ga0209979, IMG submission 183114) | Deep subsurface microbial communities from Anholt, Denmark to uncover new lineages of life (NeLLi) - Anholt_01485 metaG (SPAdes) (version 2) | ecosystem: Environmental > Aquatic > Marine > Oceanic...
AACCAGGAAGAGCAGGCTCTCGACGGTCCGGGGCGTACCGAAGTACGGGTCCGTTATCTGCCGAGAAGTGACTCGGTACTGTGAAAAGTGCAATTCAACCGGTTTTCCGACCTCCAATTTCACCCAATTATCGAGGACCACTTTCACACACCTCATCGATCGTCTCAGACATAGCCTCCATTATAGCAGCGAAAAGGCACCCTAAAATCATAGCTACCTCCTCCTCGCTGAACTCAGGAAGGTCACAGAGGTCACGCCGAAAAATCCGTAGCACCCTCACGAAAAACCCCGTCACTTACCGCCACCTCCCCACCCCGCCCACAAGATTCTTTGATGATTGACCGACCGACCGTTTTAATTTCTTGAGGGTCCCCGGGATTATGCCCATGGGCATAATCATTATGGGCGCTCCCTGACGGCGTCGAGGGACTCCCTCGCCTTGTCTATGTCCTGTTCACCGGCCACTTCGCGCGCGAGGACGTCCTCAGGGCTGACCTTCTCGGTGCGTCTCTTTCGGAGCTGCTGTATGTAGTCTCGGCAGAGTCCGCCGCAGGTTTTACACGCGTTCAGACCGTAGACGTCGACAGCTTCGTATCGTTCTCCGCAGAGGTGACAGGCGATTGTTTTGACGGGTATCTGCACTTCGGACTTGGGCTGAGGTTTTGCCAGGTCGGCCTGGATCTCGAGTGCGTGGTCGATGATCGAGGCTACGTTTTTCACGGTCAGCGGAGGGGTCGCCTGCATGATCCTGGCGAGTAGGGCGATCTGGCCGCCTTGGTTTGGGAGACGGCTCAGGTTGAATGCTACGCCGAGGCTTATCTGGTCGAACTCGAGGCAGGAGAGGACTTCGGGGGCGGCGGTGCCGATCTGTATGCGCTGCTCTATTCTATCCCGGGAGAGGCCGGTGCGTTCTGCGATCTGCCAGGGCTCCAGGTTGAACTCTGACTGGAGGTATCTGATCAACTTTATCTCGTCGCTGGCCGGGGTTTTCCCTCGGAGCCTGTTCGAGGTCAGGTTCTCGACGAGGGCGTCGACGAGCTGGCCCTCCTTATAGACGACGGGGATCTTCGCTATGCCCAGGCGTTTTGCTTCATCTAGGCGGTGCAGTCCGTCGATGAGCCAGAAGGTCTCACCTTCTTTTACGCATTTAAGGGCCTGTTGAATGCCGTCCGTCTCGATCGTGGCGGCGAAGTCGCCGTATTCTTCGTCGCTCCATATTGACGTCACCCTGACGTCGGGGACTGTGATCTGATCGGGTTTTAAATGTCTAAACTTCATCTTCGTACTCATTTTTATTCGTTCTCTCACTTGAAGCCGAGCGCTTCAAGCATTCGCTTCCTATCCTCTCTTCTCCTCTTGGCCGAGGGAGTCCAGTACTTGTCGCGCTCCTCCCATATCTCCATGACCCAGTCCGGGGCGGCAGTCTTTACGGTGACGCCGAACTCGGCGGCGATGCTTGTGATCCAGGGGATCTCCCGGGGGAGGAGCAGGTGCATGATGATCTTCCGGGGCAGAAGGATGGAGAGCTCAGGCGTCACCCTGATGAGGGCGGCGTACACGGGGAGTTTCGAGAAGCCGTCCATGTACTTCTGTATTTTAGCTTCGATGAGTATCATGGCGTCGGGGCGCACCACGAGGGCGTCCACTTCTGGGCGGCTGGGCCGGTAGACACGGGCGGCCTTCGCCGGGCCGTACAGCTCCTTTAATTCGTCCGGGATCGGGCCCAGGGGACACCTGAGACGTACCTCAGCGTGTGGATAGTTCTTCTTGATGTACCAGCTCACCCATCGGGGCTCGATCTCGCGGCGGACTTTAGTGAATCCCAGGCCCTTCACCTTGGGTATCCATCATGTACGTCCATATCAACTCTTCATCTCGATATATAAAACGGGGTTCAAGCATCCATGGTGGAGAAATAAATGGTAAGAAGAATTACCGTCAAGTCAGCAGCCGATGTCGCCCAGAAGTGGGCGGACGTCACACCAGGACGCGCAGGGTACTATGAATCTGAGGCTCCCGCCGCCGGCGCGGCGTGGGAGTCCAACACAGTCGCCGCAGGAGGCACCTACAAGGCTTCACTCGCCCAGGCAGGCATCGAAAAGCGTTTCGTCGGAGGCGTGAAACGTGCCGGCGCCGAGAAGTTCGCACGCAAGGTCAGGGACGTCGGAGTCGACAGGTACGGCCCAGGCGTCGCCGCAGCGAAGGCGGACATGCAGAGCGGTGTCGCACCGTACTTGGAGACACTCGCAGCCCTGGATATTCCCGACAGAGGGCCCAGGGGTTCACCCGGTAACTACGCCATCGTCTCGAAGGTAGGATCCGCACTCCACGACAAGAGGCTCGCCGTACTGGCGGCGACCTCGTAGCAGTATGTAGGAGAGGAATGATCTAAATGTCATCGCCAAACTCATATTGGTACTGGAGGGCGCTCAAGAAGGCCTGGGTGCTCAACGAGGGCACAACCAACAAGCTGCCGCTCCCCGAGAGGGGACACCTCAGCGGCATCGCCATACACAGCGCGTGCCTCAACAAGACGAAGCACGACACGCAGGACAGGCCCTACCCGATCCAGCGTCACACCAAATTCCGAATCCTCGGAAACGGGAACTTCGAGATAATCAACGCCAGCGGCCCTCACCTGAAGGCCGTCGAGTGCTGGAACGACGACGTCGACCCAAAAGGGTTCTACTCCCAGATTAGCACGCATTATCAGCGGAATTATCTGACTCTTCCCTTCGGCCGGTACATGGGTGACGAGAAGTACGGGCTGATCCTGGAAAAGTTTGAGGCCGGCGTCGAGTTCGAGGAGACCAACGACTACAATATCGTCAACTGGACCGACACGAAGCAAACCCTCGACCTCTACGGGCTATTCCGCAAGCGCCCCGAGGCCGACTGCTTCGCCGAGGGCTTCTTCCGCAAGCGGGTGATCATCGAGAAGGACACCGCCAACGAGGTTGAGTACGGCGTCAAACTACCCACACTCAACAAGCTGAAGAACATATACCTCTTCAGCGAGGGCGACGTCGCCAGCGGCGTCGAGACAGGTATCCCGATCGACTCCGCCAAGTACATCTGGCTCACGGCCAAGAGTAAGGAGGAGCTGATCATCGACAACGCCCGTAACCGTGAGTTTTGCTATTTCCAGCACAACCATTACGGCCGGCTCTTCCGAACTCACGTCACGTACGCAGGCGGCGCCGACGGCAGCACCTTCGTCGACTCCATGATCTACCGGGGCTACTGTAAGAGCGGGATCCCGCACGGCCCCGTGGTGGCCGACGACAGCGTCATGACCATCGGCGGCGACACACGGATCAAGGACGTCTACGGACTCAGGGCCGGCGTCGGAAGCGCCAACTGTTTCGGAGAGGTCGACTTCAACGGCATCGCCCTTCACGGGCTCACTCCTCTACTCGTCGTAGACCCCTACGCCGAGGAGGACGACTACCTAGACGCCGGTGAACTCAAGGACGTGTACGTGGCCATCACCGAGGGCAACAACACAGGCACCTGGTGGGTCGTACTCGACGAACTTCAGAAATTCTACCCGAGCTAATCGCTCATCTCCCCCATTTTTTCTCTTAATGGTGAAAAAACATGAAATTGACAGGACCAATAGGGACTTATAATTATCAGCAAAAGCTCACAGTCCTGGATCCCGGCACAAAAACCCTCAGAGGCTACGCCGTAACCCGGAACCTCGTCGCCGTGATCACCGAGGCGTGCATCACCGACTCCGTCAGGGACGACCGCCAGCTTCTTATCGGTAAAACAGACTCAGGCGACGTCGACCACGTGGTCAAGATGCTCCCCAAGGACACCGGGCACAGCCTCGAGCTTCATGGCGAGATGATCCTCCTGGAGGACGAGAAACCCTACGCCCAGGTTTTTGTCCCTGATATCAACGACGTGCTCTACGTCACCTTTCACGGCCTCCTCTACCGACGGGATGAGTAAAGGAGGCCCTGGTCGTGCACGACCGGTGGGAGTACGAGATCCCCGCGAACACGGCCGAGAAGGACCGCATCAAGGTCGAGTGTCCAGTCTCATCCGGCACCCTCACGAGGCTCTGCGTCTATTTCCCCCCAGGTAATTATGATCTCGGCAGGTGCCGGATCCGACTCGGCGAGAAGCCCATCGCGCCCAGGTCGCCCAGCTCTTATCTGACCTCGAACGGCCACATGATCGTCCTGGAGGACATGGAGGAGAACATCACGGAGAACCGTCCTTACCTCATCTGGGAGCTCTGGAACCTCGACGAGACGTGGCCGCATACTCCCTGGATGACCGCTGAATGGGTCGGAGCAGACGAACCCTACGCCAAGACCTCATCCAGGGCCATACGTGAGCTCGTCGACCAGCTCAGGAGGCTCATCGGTGTCTGACGGCCGCAGCGGGCAGCCCGACTACCATGGAACCGTTCTCGGCCCCAGGGTCGTGCCGGCCACCCATGAGCGCCGCACGACCGTGCTCAACGACTCAAAACAGACCACCGGAGCTCCGCCGGCGAACCGCAGCGCCAGCGACTACGGCAAGTTTTTCCCTCGAGGGATGAGGGGCATCCTCCAGGCGATACAGCTCTACGCCCTCGGCAACGCCGTCGGCACCGTCGACGTCAACATCTCGCCATATCCAGGCATCGCCGCCCTCTACACGACGCAGATCACCCCGCCCGCCGCCTGGGGCTGGGTTGACGCAGCCTTCAACGTGATGTGGAACTACGACTCGATGTACGTATGGGTTGACGAGTGTAACGTCGCCGTGTTCTGGGGCTACGACACCGAGAAGCCACCTGACGGACACCGCACCACGGACGGCGGCGTCACCTTCACCGGCCCCGTCGAGCGCTCCTACATCAGGGCCGTGATGACCGGCGAGACCGCCGGCGACGTGCCCGTCAGCGGCACCGTCAACGTGATCGAGATCCCCAGCATCGCCTCGGAGGTGGCTTCCGGGTCCGGCGTCGCCGTGGCTCATGACACATGGGTCGTGATCTGTACGGCTGAAGGCGCAGGAACCCTGATCGAGGCGTCGCTCGGGTTCAATACGGGTGTCGCCCCGACCAAGGGCGCCATACCGGCGGCCGTGCGGTACGCCATACAGATCTACGCAGACGGTGCCCTGGCAGTGTTCGCCTCAAATACGACGCTGACACAGTCCGAGACCGCACCCCTGGGACGGTCCAGTAAGGGCGAGTTCTTTCAGACCTACGCTGACGACCCCACGGACGGTGAATCAACGATTCGCTTGAGGCTTCCCGTCAAGTTCCGGCGGTCCCTGGCCATCCGTGCGTACCAGTCATCGGGCGCAGCGACGACTGCGTCGGGTATCCTGAGCGCGAACGAGATTAAATGAGGTAGAGCAAGGAGAATGTGAATGACGTGCAGCTGCTAGTATGGGACCACATAAACAAGCGGTGGCTCAGGGCGAGAGCCGACGCCGACGGCACCCTGATCACCAAGCCCGAGGGCGTCTACCTGGAGGACGACCCCACCCTCATCGATGAGGAGCAGCACCGGCTACGCCTCACCGTCGACGCCAAGCTCTTAGTCGACGACCCAACCACCCAGGCACTCATCACCGACTTGGACGGCGACCTCGTCGTCGTCGACGGCAACGTGGACACCCTTCTGGCCAGGCTGACGGCAGCGCGCGCCGGCTACCTGGACCAGCTGGACTTTGACCTCCTGGAGAAGCTCCTTGAGATAGACGCAGAGGTCGAGGGCCTCGGCGGCGCGGCGATGCGGGGCACCGACCTCGCCGAGCTCGAGGCCGACGCCGCCGCCAGGTACGGCGTGATCGGCGGGTACGTCGACGAGATAGAGTCCCTCCTTAAACACGCCACGTACGGACTCGCAGCCCTCGAGGGCAAAGTCGACGACCTGGAGCCTCGGCTCGTCACCGGACTCCAGGCCGGCATGACTCTTGGCGACCACCTTCTCGCCGGGAACATAGTGCGCAATCCCGGGTTTGAGACCGGCGACACGACGGGCTGGCTCCCAAGCGGCGCCGGCACGTTCACGGTTCAGGGCGCCGTCGTAAAGTTCGGCACGTACAGCGCCAAGCTGGTCCCCAACGCAGCGGCCACTTACTACATCCAGACCGAGAACCGCATGCCGTGCTACGCCGGTCGACGGGTGCGAGGCCAGGCATGGATGAAAGCCGACGCCAATATCACGCAGACGGCGTTCCGCTTCTACTGGTACGATGCAGGCGACGCCGTTATAGGGTACACCCAGACGCCGCTCTGGGGCGGCAACTACGACTGGACCTTCCGGAAGGCGGTTATGACGGCACCCGATGAGGCGTGTTCGTGGCGCCTGTTCATACGCTTTACGTCGGGAGGCGTCGCAGGGAACGGCTACGTCGACGGTGTCAACATACCGCAGGCGCCGATGGACGGCGAGATCCACGAGTACGCCGTGCACGTCAGCGGTATCTTCCCCGACGACACCAGCAAAACGTGCACCGTCACCAGCGGCGGCGCCGCCAACGCCTTCGGCGTCTGGGCGAACCTGGTGGACAGCGTCGCCGGCACGCTCAGCGCCAAGTTCGCAGCCAGCGACGGCTACATCGCCGCCATACACGTCGAGGACCTGAACGCCACCGACAACCTCTACATGCTGGAGCTCAGGGACGCCGTCACCGGCGAGATCCTGACACGTATGCGGTTCAGCAAGGCCGGTGTCCTGCTCGACGCCGGACACTCAATCCGCATCAGGAGCACCCGCATACTCGCCGGCGCCGACATCGAGTACAGGATGAAGGACGCCACGGGCGGCAAGACCGCCCTGCTCCACGTGAGGTATTACCTGGTCTAGGGAGGTGAATGAAGCTGAAGGATAGGACAATCGTGGCGCTGGCCAGCATCGGGTCGATCACGATCCTGGTCTACCTGGGCCATAATGGAGCCCTGGTCAACCTGCTCGCCATCATCATGGGCTTTTATTTCGGACGAGAGACTGGAGATAAGGAGGTAGAGTAATGGGCATACGAGGGAAGCTGAAGATCCGCCAGTACGTCGACTTTGACGTCGACGGCAAGATGTTCAGGGTGCACGAGATCACCTTCCGCACGGAAAAGACGGAGGGCGAGTTCGTCCTGGACATACCGTCCAAGGAGTTCACGGCTGAGAGCGCTAGGAAGCTGGTGGAGGCACGGGCTGAGGAGATAGACAAGGCAGTCGGATGAAATGAGCATCCTGGACGACCTCATCAGCGGCCTGAAGTCTTGGGTCCGTAACGTGGTAGACAGCGCCATATCCGGCCTCAAGGCCTGGACCCGGAACCTGGTCAAGGCTGCCATCGACGCCGTCGACTGGACGTTATCATACATCTCGGAATACATCACGAATGTCTACAAGACCTTCAATGAGTACATAACGAACGTATCCAACACTTTTAACGAGTACATCTCGAATGTAGTGAATAACTTCACTACTTATGTGACGAATGTATATAACACGACCCAGAAGTACATCACTAATGTGACTAAGTACTTCAATACGTATGTGACGAATGTATATGGGATAAATGAGGCCTGGGTGCGGAATTTCTTCAAGCTGATGGACCCAACGGGCTTCCTGAAGGATCCCCTCGGCTACATTCAGGGGGCCTTCAACAACTTCATCGACTTCTGGATCCACGGCACCATCAGGTCCCTCGCGGAGGGCCTCCAGATAGGCCTCGCCGGAAACCCTCCGGAGCCTGAGGGACCCGGCGCATCCTTTAAGGCCGGCTTCAACTCCGTCGTGAACGAGGAGGAGAGACACATGGGACATGGTTGACGTGTGGAAGGAGCTCGGGAAGGCCATCGGCGCCATCTTCAAACCAATATTCGAGATACCGAAAGCCATCTGGAAGACTTTTGGTGACGCCGCCGGCGACCTCATCAAAGGCTTCATGGGCGGCGCTGAAGGGCTGCAAACAGCCGTGGCGCCGACCGTCACGGCGCTCATGGATACCGCGCTGTCGGAGGCGACGGCGTCTCTCGGGGAGGGCAGTCCTCCCAAGGAGATTAAGGAGGCCGTCGACAAGTGGGTCAAGCAGCTCCTGGAGATGATCGAGAAGGAAGCCAAGACCAAGGGTGAATCTCTGCCCACCGGCGCCACGCTCGCGCTCACCCAGGGTAAACTCGTGGCCGGCATCATCTCCATGTATGCGGCTACACACGCCGTCAGTATCGCCCTGGACGCCACGCAGCCTCTGAAGGACTGGGGCTTCAAGTCGGCCATGATGGACATCATGTATCAGTTCAAGATGAGCGACGTCATTGGCCCCATGATCCAGGCGCCCATCTGGGCCAGCGTCGTGGTGCCCCTCAGATACAGGGCGAACTCGAACTATCCGTATCAGGTCCCCGGGACAGGTGTCCTCCCCTACCTGGTCAGGAAGGGCATCATCACCCCGGAGCAGTACTCTATCAACATGAAGTACCACGCCTTCGACGCCACATGGAGCGCCGCCCTCCTGGAGAATACGGACCGATACCCAGGGTTCGGCGACCTCAGGACCATGATCCACCGGGGCGCCCTGACGTGGACGGAGGCCCGGGACGTTTTGGACAAGTCCCTGATCCGGGATGAGTACCTGGACAAGTACGAGGAGCTGCTCCCGAGTATCCCCGGACTTGGTGACTTGGTGAGGTTCGCCGTCCGTGAAGCCTACCCTGACGCTACGACTTACGAGGAGCATTACACAGTAATGTCTCACTGGATGTCGCTGAGTGGGTTCGATCAGTATTTCGCCGACGCCATCTGGACGGCCCACTGGGAGATCCCCAGCATCGGCCAGGCCGACGAGATGCTGCACCGTGGCATGATCACCGAGGAGCAGCACAGAGCTCTCTACATTCTGAACGACATACGCCCCCAGGACATCGACGCCCTGCGGGCCCTCACGTGGAAAATCCCCGGGAGGATCGAGTCCAGATGGGCGTTTCGCTGGGGCGAGATCGACGTCACCGACCTCCGCGACTTCCTGGTGAAGGACGGGCTGGATCCGGTGTACGCCGACAGCGTGGCCATGGCCATGGCTAAAAACCAGTTCCTCAGCGACATAAACCGCCAGATAGCGAACATAAAGGGCGATTACGCGCGTGGGTACAGCGTCGAGGAGACCCTGCGCTCGGACCTGACGGCTCTCGGCCAGCGCTCCGAAATTATCGAATATCACGTCGTAGACGCCGTCTCCGACCGCGAGAGGAGCATCCGGGACGAGGAGCTCCGCACTCTGCGAGCTCAGTACGCCAGGGACGCCATCACCATGGACGAGGTCCTCGAGGCGGTGAAGGAGATTATCGTCGACGAGGTGGCCCGGGACGCCTGGCTCGCAGCCCTGCCCACCGCCCGACAGGTGATCGTCATGGAGGAGACGTACGGGACAGAGGTCAACCGCCTCGTGGCGAATGCTAAGTACGACTATGTACTCGGCAGCACAGAGAAGGACGCCCTCGTGAAGAGACTCCAGCTGCTGGACCTTCCCGACAGGGTGATCGAGTTCCACGTCATGGACGCCGACGAGGACCGCGCACGCAAGCACAACGAGAAACGCCTGGGTATCCTTGAGGAGGGCTACGTCGACGACCTCATCGAATGGGACGACGTGGAGTCCATGGCCGGGGAGATCCTCGTCGACAAGGTCGCCCTCAAGCTATATTTAGACGGGGTGTGGCTGAATAAACACAAGGCCGTGAGGGTGTTCGCAGGTGAGTGAGAAGAAGAAGCCTAGGGAGATCTCCCCGGCGGAGGCGCTGGCCAAAGCGTTCAAACTCGAGAAGGCTAAGGAGAAGACGTGACCTCACGGCGGGCCCTACGGCTCCGCAGCCAGCCCGTGACGGGGAGCACCACGATATAGACGAGGGGGCCGCCGACCATGATGAAGAAACCCAGGTACATTAACGCCTCGAAGACGGGGCTCGTCGTGGTCCCCAAGGCGGCGTCGATGCCCGCCGGGATGCTGGCGCCCACCCAGATCACCAGGCCGATGAAGCCTACCACTATTCCCTTAAACACGTCGTGCACTCTCAAGCCTCCATTAATCGTTAATTGTAGGTCACACTCATTATACTTAAATACACACGGTGTTCAACTCCGTAACAGAGGTGTAAAACACGGAAGTAACGAGAATACCTGTGACCCGTGAGACCCGGCAGGCTCTCAAGGACACGGGTAAGAAGGGCGAGACCTACGACGCCATCATACGGCGTCTACTAAAGGAGGCTGAGAAAAGATGAGCTGGAACTGTCCTCATTGTGGGGCGTTAATGAAGCCGGGGGTGTCAACGATATCTGGTCTTGGGATCTATATCTGCCCACACGATAAATCCGAGTGGCTCGTCAATACCCTGGCTGGATGGGATAAAACCGTCCTCGTGAAGGTGGGGGAGAAAAAAGAGGCTGAGGGCGAGTGAACCTCGATTTCCTCTCCCAAGAAGTAGAGGTTAAGGCCGTGAGGGCACCGGGCGGTGACGTGGACCCCAGATCGGTATCTGCGATCGAGTCCCAGGGTGAACAACCCTTAGCTTCTGCTGAATCTGATAGTGTCAGAGTAGTCGTGCTCTACAGGGACGAGAAGCTCCTCCGCCGGTTCCTGTCCGGCCGCCGGCTCAAGCGCAGCACCAGGGGTGTCTACCGGGCGGCCGTGAGGTCCTTCAACACCTTAGTCGGCGTCCCCCTCGAGGAGGCCGGGAGGCCCGAGTTCAGGGAGTGGTATGTGAGGGCGAGTTCACGGGGCCTGGAGGCCTCCACCATCTCCAGCTACGCCGCCCGGCTCAAGCGGGTTCTCGAGTACGCGCTCGCCGACCAAGGCCACTCCCGGCGCGATGCCCGGGAGCGGGCGGCCGAGGCCATGGAGGAGATCCCCGTCGTCGACCTGCGTAGGGAGCAGAGGCACCGCAGGTCCGGAAGGGAGAAGCTGGTGAGCCCCGAGGAGTTCGACGCCCTCCTGGGGGAGGCTCGGCACCCTAGGGCCCTGGGCCTGGTCGCCGTCCTCCGCGAGTCGGGCTGCCGCAAGGGCGAGCTGCTGAGCCTCCGCGTCCGGGACGTGGAGTTCAAGCCCACCCACGCCGAGATCCGTGTCCTCGGGAAGACCGGGGAGAGGACGATACCCCTCGTCCGCTCCGTCGGGTACCTGAAGGCCTGGCTCGACGCGCACCCGGACCCGAGGCCAGGGACGCCGCTCTTCGCGACGGTGTGGAGGGGTGAGGTCAGGCGAATGGACGGGAACACCCCGAACCGCCTCCTCAGGGATCTGTGCAGGCGGGCCGGGCTGAGGCCGATCCACCCGCACATGCTCAGGCACACCAGGCTGACGGAGCTCGCCGTCGCCGGCGTCGGGGAGTACGTGCTCAAGAGCTTCGCCGGTTGGACTTCGGACAGCAAGGCGGCGTCCTGGTACATCCACCTCAGCGGCCGGACGCACATCCCGACGATCCTGAGACTCGAGGGGAAGGTCCTCGAGGAGGCCGGGCAGGAGGCTGAGGGCTGATGAGCGAGCTGGGTCCGGTGTCCCAGTCCATCCTGGACTACGTGAACCTGAACCCCTGGCCCGTCGAGATTTATAGGATGATCCACCACGTGGCCCGGGTGACAGGGGCCAGGCACACCAACCAGTGGTATCTCCGCCGCCTCGTGGCCCTGGCCCTCGAGGGCCGCATCGAGGCCAAGGTCCAGCGCACAGGCGACCAGGTGGCCATCAGGTTCAGGCGACTCCAGGAGGCTGAGGGCTGAGTCCATGCCTAGATACAAGTGCACGATTCACCTCCCGACCACCAAGATCCTTGAGATAGACGTCTACGCCCGCAGCCAGGAGGACGTCTCCAGGTTAATCGCTGTACACCTTCCCCACCACAAAGGGCTTGAGATAAAGGAGGTTGAGGGCTGATGGGCGGCGACCCGATACCTGGACCCCTCGACCCTCTCGTCAAGTGGTTCGAGGAGTGGAAGGCCACGCTGCCGAAGGTGAAGACCGCCCCGAGGAGGCCCCACGTCAAGGGCCCTGTGCACGTCACCGGCTACCTCCTCGGAAGCCCTTCCAGGAGGAGGAGAACCTAGGTGGCGACCATCAGTACGAGGGACTTCCAAAGAGTCCTGGTGAAGCTCCGAGATCTCCGGGCCTGGTCCGTGAAGAGGAACATCGACCCCTGGGCCTTCCGCCAGGCCCTGATCACCGTCCTCGAGCTCGACACCGCGGTGGCCCTCGAGAGGGGAGTCCCCAGGGAGAACCTGGACAAGTTCGACGTCGGAGGCAGGGAAGAGGCCCAGAAATTTGTGAGGGGACTAAAATAAATGGGACACGTGTCCCACCTGAACAGCTACATCGTAGAGTACGATCTTCCCTCGGACAGCCGCCGGAAACGGTTCTACCGAAGAATCAGGCGATATCTGAGAGATCGCTGGATGGACCCGATGAAGTGGTCGACGGGCTCCGTCGTCATCACAGAAGACCGGGACTTCGCCATGTTCGTGTGGAAAGCGGCCCGGGCCGTCGGCGGCACCGCCCACATCTACGAGGCCAGGTGCATCGACCCCAAGCTGTGAGATGACCGAGGATGAGGATATGCCCCAGATGCGGCCACGTGGATCCTATCTGGTGGAGGCCGGCGGCCTTCCACCCAGAGTTCAGCTACGCCCACGCCTCGAGTGTCGAGAGCTTGGACCCGGAGCTCTGGGAGCTGCTCAAGGACAAACGACCCGGCGAGGACGTCCAGGTAGGCGAGTACGTGTACTGGAAGAGCACCAGGTCCGACGTCGTCCGCCGGGCCTGGATGGAGGATCTCCGCCTCGTAGGCAAAAAGGGATCCTGGCAGGAGAGGGTCCACCTTTACCGACAGACGAAGCTGACGGAGAGAGAGGTGGGTAAAAGTTGACCGGGACAGGTGGGACAGCCACGTTACTGTACTGTACTGTATACTATCCGTATACGGATATACGGATACGGATACGGGGAGGTGGGAAGGTAAGTGAGTCGACGAGTCAGAGTTGAGATCTACGCGCCGGCTCATTTCCGGGCCACCTGGGATAAGTTCAAAGAGATCCTTGAGCGCGATGGGACCACACCCAGCGCAGAGCTTCGCACGTGGATTGAGGGCTACGTCGCCCGCAAGGATCCCGGGAACCCTCAGCGCCCCATCACGGCCTACGTCAAGGACCACGAGGACGAGGTAGCCATGAAGCGAACAGAGAAGATCAAGCGCTACCTCGACAGGTCCATATTGTTCGGCGGAGAGATCCGATTCAGGCGCATCGTGGACGACATGAAGGCCGACGGAGTACCTCCCCACCGGCGCGAACCTATGGCCAAGGCCATGGCCACGGACCTCGAGAAGCTGGGCGTCACTATCGTTTACTGAGAGTAACCATCGCCTTTTTTGTCCCACGTGTCCCATTTCGTCTTTTGCCCATGGGCAAAACGGGGAGCTTTAAACCCTTCGCCTTGACGCTATCCGTGGCGCCACGAATCCGGGCCCGTCCTTGACGAGAGTCCATATATAATCTCTATAGCTGCCGTCCTCCAGGTACGGCTCAAACTCCTGAGCCAGCTTCTCAGACGTCACCGAAAAGGTCTTGTCGACGGGCTCCCCGTCCACCCGGTCAACCAGGAAGAGCAGGCTCTCGACGGTCCGGGGCGTACCGAAGTACGGGTCCGTTATCTGCCGAGAAGTGACTCGGTACTGTGAAAAGTGCAATTCAACCGGTTTTCCGACCTCCAATTTCACCCAA
>Ga0209979_1003529_pt1 | contig 13720 bp, 17 predicted proteins | sample AnhtaG_FD_183114 | JGI IMG/M metagenome (GOLD analysis project Ga0209979, IMG submission 183114) | Deep subsurface microbial communities from Anholt, Denmark to uncover new lineages of life (NeLLi) - Anholt_01485 metaG (SPAdes) (version 2) | ecosystem: Environmental > Aquatic > Marine > Oceanic...
TCAATACTATTGGGAGGATGGCATTTTTGAACGCTTCTACCAATGATTCCCCGGCTCCTTGGAAAGATCCGATCTTCTGCATCAGAATAGTATGCTACCCTATCGTTCTCGTCTACAAAAGTTAAATCTACCGGTAGAGTTTTTAACATGACATTGATTTGCTCTCTGGTTAAATTTCCAATGTCAAGGTGGAGAGCACCATCGGCTTTTACAGTTTCCGCAGGGAGGGGTTTATGAAGATCAGCGGCAGTTACTGGCTTCCATTGGTCGCCGGGCTTGACTCCAAAAACGAAGCCTATTTCCTCTTCGCCTTCACTAACGCTTACCCAATCTGACTCGCTGAAAAATTCCAATGCCATGGGGAATAGAATATGTTCCTCTTTGTAAATCATATCCTCTATTTTTTGTAAAGCTAAATCTATTTCTTCAATTTGTGTTGTTTTTAGCAATGGGCGTATCTCGTCGTGAACAGCCCACATGACTTGGGGTGGCCCAGAAATTTCGTGTTTCTCAAGGATTGGAAATAATTGGTTCTCTTTTCGAGCATAGTGTATATCAATCTCCCCTAATTTACGAAATAGCTCAACTTTATCGGGTTCCGAGGCTGATCTGATTTGTCGTATTAAATTCGCAATTTCTAAGTTTTCTTGTAAATAGGTATAGATTGGATGTCCAGGGATAGTTTCGTATTCTTCTTTCATATCTAAAGAATCCCTAAATAGTTCAACGTGTAAATCGCTTAGCTTAGTGATCTCTTTCGGATCTAAGTGCCCTTCGTTTATAAGTTGCTGCTCCAACTGTCCGATTTCATAAGATGTTATGTCGCCAACAGCGTCTTTAAATTGAGCTTTTAATATTTTAACATCTACGCCTTTATGAATGTCAAGTAATAACTTTTTCAACATTTCTTTTCGATCTTTCTCTGGAGGTATATCAGCACTAGCTTCAATAGCACTTTTAACAGTAGAAATGATTCTTTCTAAAGAAACTTCTAATATCACAGCAACCATTTCTAGAGTCGCTTTTTTTCCTATCGTTTTTCTTACGATTGGATTTTTAAATCTTTTAGCTTTAGAAGAAAGCTTATACAATTCATCGTAAACTTTTGGATATTTATCAATTAACGGGAGTATTTTTGTTGAGTTATTTATTTCCATTTATCTTCCACTCTTAAAATAGTTGTTTTGAGTTGCTATATACAATAACGCTATATACAATTTATATTTCTTAATGAACGTTTTCATAAAAATTTATAAATAAAAAAAAAAGGTAGAAAAATAAAAGTTTTAGCTTTCCTATAACTTTATTTTGCTTAAAATAGCTTTATAGAGATCATTAGCAAATTCGGGTTGATATTTTAGTATTTTATTAGAATCCAAGGTTAAGATTCGAAATTTTACAGTAATGTCATTGCTGTATTCTAGAATGTGAAATCTTGGCCTAATACCAAAAATATCTGCGTACTTCGCGCACAGCTCGTTAAATTTATCAATCCTAATGCGGAATTGAGTATAGGGTACTCGCATTTTAAAATTATAAGTATGTACTATATTATGGTTGTTCTCAGAGAACGATGTAAAGAAGTTTTTAATATCCGTCTCTTCTTGTTTTCTAATCTCTTCGTCGTAAACATCGATATCTAATCTCGCGTTTCCTATGTCTTGAGGTGCTCGAGTTTGTCTTTTAAAATGTATATATTTCTTCCTTGACGATAGCTTTATTGTATAGTTTAATACTATTGAGGATACAACATCAGAATTAGAAATTTCGACGATGATACGATCCATAGTTTCAATAACTACTTTTGTAAGTGATATAGCTTTTATTATGCCTTTATGACCACTAATTTTAACTACATCGCCAATATCGAAAGGATCTACAATCCATATTAGTACTCCGGCTACAAAATTAGAAAAGATTCCGCTGAATACGAATGCTAACGCTGTGCTTACTGCTCCCGTTATTATTGCAGTATACTCCGCAGGAAGGGTAGTGAAAGACGGAAATCCATTAATTATGAAATACAATAAAACCAAAATTGATATTATTCTGAAAGCGAATACAATTTTATTTTTCCTTGCTATCGGGATTCTTCCTAGACGATTAAATAGAATTGAGAGAAGTCTATTAAAAATATATAATAGAAAAGAAATTAACACTACAACAATGAGCCCGAGAAAATCATTTTCAAAAAGAGGCGCTATTTTTCATCACCTTCGCTCTCTAATTTCGTTTCTGGGAGACTTTTTTTGTATTCTTCCCAGTCTCTATAGATTCTATCAGGGTATAAGGCAAATAAAATATCCCTTAAGAAGGGATCTAAATAATTCAAAATGATTGTAGGGTTACTAGATTTCACATACAGAAGGATACGAACGCGTCCGAATCTCGTGGTGTCAACTGCATAATTAGGCATAATCCCGAATATTGGTTCATACACATTAAAGACGTTCATTAACATCTCATCAAGAAGGTTAGGGTCTAAACTCCCCAAGAGTTCTATCTTCTTAACATAAGTAGTTGTTTTTATATTAGCGGTAAGAATCTTATTAATAAGTTTAATATACTCTTTATAATATCGTTTTTTGCGAAATTTTTCTCTAGTTAACGGTTCAAATATTTTAAATTTATCGTGAGTAAATTTGACTGTAGTAAAACCATAAACATTGCTATTTGGTATAATAATTTCTACTCCGTCAAATTCTCGTATTTTAGTGTAATTTAAATTGATTTCCCTTACTATTCCTTGAATTTCGTTTGTCTCAATTAGATCTCCAATTTCAAATTGGTCTGAGGATAATAAAAGCGCTCCTGAAACCATATTATTAATGATATTTTTGAAATTTAATGAAATTGCTACTACTAAGAACGGCACTATGGCAAAAAACAGAGTGGGGTCAAACTCTATCAGAAACCAGAATAAAAATATGCTCCAAATTACACTTATACTAATAGAAACAATCATTTGGTAAGATCTGTTTTTAGTTATAACCGTTGTAATGCTAATTAGAGGTTTGCGTATTATAAATATGATAATATTTATTACAATTAGATTTTTAACTACTTGCGTCCATGTAGAGAGGTAAATTACTAGTATCGCGACGATGATAAGAATTAAATATATGAGAAAAAGGTATTTTTTCTTCATAATTCTATAGTTTGATTTCTCGTTTATAAATAATTTTTTTTCGTGGATGAATAAACTTTATATTTTAATCTAACGTAATTTTTATTTAGCTTAGAAATACAATTCTGTTAAAAAAGCGAGGTATACGAATAAATGATATATAACAATTTAGATGATTTACCGCAAGAATATGAGGAGGAACTCCGCCAATTGGAAACACAGATTTCAGAAGTATTCGCACTTCTGGAGAAAAGTGAACTTCAAATAAGTTTATTAAAAGATGAAAATTTTCAACTAAAAGCTCAAATTCAGAAATTGCAGCAACTATCAAAACCTACTCAATATAAAAGCCCTCAAGTCGAGACAATTAAAGTACCAAAAGAAGTTGTTGCTACTGTTTCTCCTACTGATACAAATATTAGACAAAATAAAAGAAAATGTCCAAATTGTGGAGCAGCGGGTTTTTCCATTAAGGAAGTAGACGACAAAACTCGAATTCTTACTTATGTTCCAAGAAGGATTTATATGAAAAAGAAAGTCTGTACCAAGTGCCGGTTTGAGTTCTAAACCCTTTATTTCTTTACTAAGGAAGTTATTCCTTTATTATTATGGTGAAATTTTACTATTCCACCAATAAGGATTAGGAATAGAGAGAAATCGATCTTTGTCAAATAAATTTATATCTTTTTCGTTTAAAACAAATGCAACACCACCCAAGAAAGGAACCCATTCTTGATTAGGAGGTAACCCAAACCACCCATATTTTAACGCGATTAGAAAGATATCGTGTGTAATGTGGATATCTATTCCATTTTTCTGGGCATCGTTGATTCCTCTCCAGATAACCTCTGCCGCATTTTGACAGTAAGATTGAAACGGGGTTATTTTATCAGGAGAATAGAAGCCAACTGCCCAACGATACATAAATTCAAGGGGGGACTCGTTTTTAAAAACACTTAAAAAGAATTTTGGAGCCGTTCCGGCGTGGAATAGCGGAGTTATTGCACCATTTAAGGTCCCCTTCCCCCCAACACTTTCAAAGCCCGTCAAAATACCTTCTGCAGTCTCTTGACAGCGTTCGACAACACTGTGAAACAATCTAATTGTTCTTGAGGTAGGCAACCTTTGACCAAAAATATTAGCGATCTGATGACCTTGAGGTGTTAATTTTAACTCGTGCATCTTTTCAAATTCTGTAGGATTATTTCTGTGCGAATGTCGCAGAACTAGAATTATTCTCGAGTTTACTGGGAATTCTTTAAGAGCCTTAATTATATTTCGCGCCTGTACGGTCCATTCTGCATTTTCCCAAATGTTTATCCCTTCCATCTTATAAAATTAAAAGATCCACCACTAAAAAAGTTAATTTTAACCTAAAAGGGAAATAGTTATTAGATTCTATCTTGGAGGTGGCTGAATGTTACCATAAATCAACATTTTATCAACAATAGTTTGAAATAACAAATCCACATTTTCTCCAGTTTTGGAAGAACATTCGAGGTAATTAAATTCTTTTCGTACTGTAAGTACAGCTTCAATATCTTTTCTACTAAAAGATCTTTGTTCTTCTAAATCTAATTTTCCACCAACTACTAGTAAGGGAAATTTTGGGTCCAGATTGTTAAGTCCTTCGTTAAATGTTAAAAGCCATTTATCTATATTCGTAATGCTATCGGGATTAGAAAGATCACACATAAAAATAGCGGCAGAAGATCCTTTTGCATAACTAGGTAAAAGAGATTTAAATCGAGTTTCGCCAGCAAAATCCCATATTTGTAGAGTTATTCTCATAGTTTCCGTTTCAATGAATTTCATCAAAATTGCCGCTCCTAGAGTCGATTTGAGGTCATGATCGAATTTAGCTGTAATATATCGATTGATCAATGTTGATTTACCAACACGTGAATCTCCAAATATACACATTTTAAACGCCAAATTAAGTTTTCCCATAAGCTAAATTCTCCACCTAAGGATAAAATTAATGCAACTGATTTTTAAAAAGCCTACTAAGCACTATCCTTATACCATATTACGAAAGCAAAACACTTTCTTAATACACTATTAATGGTTGTGATGTTTTTATACTTATCCGTTAAAAAACTTAATTTGAGTGCACTAGTCTATTTATCATAAACTAATCAAGTTTATAAAAATTTAAAAGTCCAATAAAAATTCTAAAGATACGGTTGGTCTTTTATTTTTTTACGTGCTCCGTATTTCTTTGCTTGTTTATTCCAGCCCATATTACCCCCTTTTGTATAAAGAGAAATTGGTATGAATCTTTTCCCAAATAGCTCAATAGCTTCTTCTGGAATATCTTTTCCTTCTGCTAAGGCTTGTGCTGCGAGATCAAGGCCTTTAATTACATTTCTCACCATCCCTCCACGTTCTTCTAAGGATCTGCCACCAATTGCACCTCCCATTCCAAGCGATAATGCCCCTCTCCACTCAAATCCTACTTCTCGAGCGAAAATCTTACAAATCGCTATTGCAGTATTGTTTTGCTGAGCTTCTGGAAAACCACAGTTAATTATTATAGCAAAACCTTGTTTTTTTCGATCTTTTTTAGATTTTCTGTGATCAGTTATAAGCTCTAGTGTTTTAATAACACCAGCAGGTAAACAATCAACATAGAGGGGAAATGCTAAAATAATCATGCTAGCTTCTTCCACTTTAGTAAGCAGTTTTTTCTGTCCATCTTCTTTTCTAACGAGTTTGTAAATATATTCTTTGTCAACTGCCAAACTTAATTGTTCTAAACGTGAAATTAAGTAATCTCCAAGAGAATTAGAAGTGCTTGATGAGCTTTTAGGGCTTCCAACTAGTAATAGAACATTGTCATTTTTACTCATAAAATCACTTCTACCTCCATTAATGCTTTATTGAAATGATTACTAAATTCTGACACATCTTCACCTTTTAAAGATATTATGGCTCGTTGAAAAGGAGCCCACATATTAATAGCATTTCGAGCAACTAGAGTTTTAAATATCTCTTCCTTTTCTGAATCGTGTTTGTCTAGAAGTCCAATACTTAGTAAGGACTGTTGTTTTTCGTATCTCTTTGAGTGATGAACCTCTCCATTAATTTTCACAAAATAAGGTAAAACTCGACCGATTTGGCGATCCAACGCTTTCTTTAGAATTGACGAATATCCTCCAAACACAATTGGAGTAAGATAAATTATTAGATCGCTGTGAACCATATCTTTTACAACATTTTCTTCATAATCTTTAATTATGCATTCGCCAGGGGTTTGGACCCAACACCCAAAGCAACCAGTACAATAACCTATATTAATATCTTCAAGGGCAATGGATATTACTTCCCAATTTAGTTTATTGAGTTCTTCAAGCATTAAATTAAAAATCTTAGTAGATTCGTCATTACTGGATTTGGTTCCATCTAAAATTAAAGCTTTCATTTCAAACTTCTCTACAAGTCATTTTTAGTTTTTTTTAATAGAAATTAACATGAAATTTAATGTTTCCTACAATTTAAAAAAAGAATAGACCAATTTTTATAATTATTAGAAGTTTACCTAAAGTCTAAAATTGTAGGAAGCAAAAAAGTTTGATCTGGATAAAAAGAAATAGAAAAAAAAGAAATTAGATGATTTTAGAGAATACTTTTTATAATGCTTTTTTTTAATCCTCCCTTGGACGGAATAAATTTATATCAAAAAATAATAATATTCCACCTGAAACACTTACAATTGCGAGAAGCCAAAATGTAAGAGGAGCATAAGAGCAATTAATAATTGGATAAACTACAATTACATTTACAAGAATAAATACTAATCCTACTACAAATAGAATTATACCATACATTTTTTTCCGTTCCAATTTTTTTCACATCCAAAGCTATTTTTATGCATTAATATCTAAAAAGAAAAAAAAAAGAAAAAAGATTTTATTCACTTAGTATTACCCATTGATTTTATTCCACGTTTTAGAAGACAGGATGAAGATCCCTGCCACAATGCTAACAACTGGACCCAGGATGAACATGGAGAAAGCAGGGCTCGCACTTTCAATGAACATGGAATAGAGGGCTAAAGGAAAACCTGCCGAAATTGCCAAGATTGTACCAGCCAATCCAGCAATTCGCACTTTTTCCTTATTTTTGGCTATGAAAATCCCTATTGTTGTAATTCCAAAAAGGATGGATGCAATCATGTTCGTAGGCAGAGTGAGCATATACATACTGGCTGGAGCATAGTTGTCAATCAGGGGATTAATTTCTGGTAATCTATTTGACATTCTGGTAGTTGCTGCAATTCCGTTTATGAAATTCAGAATGAATGCCATACCAAGGATCAAACCAAAAAATGCTTTCTTCCCCCCTGCGTGCCCTTTCCTCATTACTAGAATGAAGTATACCAATACATTAGGGAAAAAAATCAGAAACCAAGGACCTGGTACCGCTGCTTGACTTTCCATAGCAGGAATATTTGGCCAAAAGCTAGCAAAAAGGGTTATTACTACGGCGATTACACCGACACGATAAGCCCACTCCTTTTTCCCGAGAAAGCCCACACCCGCTGTTAGCCATATTATTCCTCCCAGAATACCGATAACCGCAAAAAGCGGTATGAAAAAGGGAGATACAAGTCTGCACTCTGTGGCGGCGGCGGTTTCGGCAGACACAATATTATCTAAATGCAGAAAGATAAAAAAATAGGAAAGAAATACTCCCCCTGCACCCAAAATGAGAGAAACTACACCCATAGCTCCACCCTTTTCTGATCTAATATTTGTTTCTTCAGTCATTTTAATTTTCTACTCAATTTTTAATGAAGTTTATATAAATAAATTTTTATTATAAAAATATTATGTTCTCCAATTATATAAAAGTTTACTATTTATTTGGAAATCTTGGTTTCCAGATTTGGAAACGAGAGGAACCTCAAGATGAAGCAGAATAGAGCAAATTATAAGATGTTATTACCTATTTCAGACATGTTTAAAATCCCAAGGTTCTATTTGTGTCCTATTCCAAATAAGTGCCCTTTGTAAACGAAAACTTTCACTTCTTTCGCACCAGCATTAAGTAATTGTGCCTTAAATTTTTTTTCAGAACTGGTCTCTATATCGGTGTAAACATTTTTAACCCATCTAATAAAAATATTAAGTAAAGCATGTTCAATATTAGGAAAATCAGTATATCCGTGAATAAGCACGACTCCGTCCTCTTTAATAATTCTAAACGCCTCCTTTAAAATAGTCTCTTTATTCACATTTTTTATACCAGTAGTTTCAAAGTGATAAGGTATAATAACCGCATCGAAGAAATTGTCTGGTTCTCTAATTGTCTTGCCGAAAACAGAAGTATTTTTAATGTTTTCTAAACCCATTTTAGCAATATTTTCGATCGCTTCTTTTTTTAGGAGAACAAATAAATTATCAGCTGCTTGAATAAGATTTTTTATACATTTAGCATTTAAAAAATCGCCGAACGATATGTAGAGTGCTGTGTCAAAATTCTTTATCTCTTTTGGCTTGAATATTTCTTTCTCTATTACTTCTTTAATGATATCTGGAAAATGATTAATATTTTCAGCCTCAATTAATCCAAACCTTATAATGTGTTTAGATATGGTACTAGTTAAAATCTCCGTGTATTGAGTAGCTTCGACTGATATAATTTTATCTCTTTCATCTTTGTTGGATTTAACGAGTCCTTTATCTTCAAGATTTTTCAAACTATTATAGAAACTTGAAGTAGAGAATTTTTTGTCCTTTTCGATAAGATTTTTAAATTTTTTTGACCCAGGGGACCCAAAATTAAATTTTATTGATTTTGCTACCTTTTGTTTCTCTCGGGTTAAAAATTGAGATATTTCGTTATATAAAAGATGTCTAACTATAGGTTTATCATGCTTTAATAATAACTGTAGCATTATCATGTCTACAATAGAAAGATTTACAACATGCTTAATTGAAATACTATCCATCAATAAGTATTTATCATCTGGTTCCGTCATTATTATGATACCTTCGAATACTATTTATCTTTCCTTACTCAACAATAAAAAACTTTAATTATTAAATTTTGTTAAATCTGGAAATCGTTAATTCCAAAATTTTTGTAGCATTAAAATTTTCTGGAAATGCAATCGAAAAATTATGCAAAGACATCTTAAGGGTGTTTTAGTTAAAAAAAAAGAAAAAATATTCATTAAGTAGACTTATTTTTAAGATCTCCAGTTTTTATGAGATTTTCTAATATTCTTCTCAGGAAATCTTCGAATTCATCTATTTCTTCCTCAGTTAAGGATCCGTAGAACACTTCAGTCATCTTTTTTGAAACATCAGCATATTTTTGTTGGAGTTCGATGCTCTTTTTAGAAAGAGTTACTCTTTTTAATCTAGTATCATCTTTGTCGTATTCTCGCTTGAGGAAACCTGTATTCTCAAGTCTATCAAGCATGGTTGTTAAAGTAGATTTTGTAAGTTGAGTTTTAGCTGACAGTTCTCGGATCGGAATACCGTCATTCTGCCAAAGAGCAAATAATATCCTCCCTTGTCCAGGGTTTAATTCCTTAATCCCATATTCTTTTAGCATTTGTTTAAATATTCGGTTAGTGATCTGGTGTATTTTTGCTATGAGGAATCCACCTTCACGCAGATCTTTCATTTTTTCACTCATAGCTCAAAATTTACCTGATTTAATTTGTAATAAAATCTTGCGTTTTTGGGTTCCAATCTAAGTAGTGTATAATCAGGATCTTCTAAACCTTCGGGATAATATTTTGTCCACCAATCTAACCAAATTGCTTTCTTAATCTCAATATCATCAACGACTTCAACTAAACCACCCAACATAAAACCCTTAAAATCTTCTGCATCGCAAAAATATACGCACATCTTATGATTTTTGCTTAGGTGAGTAACCTTATTTGAGGATGTATTAGTTGAAATGTAAATTGAAAATAGGTTTTGTTGTTTCTTAAAAAATTCTGAAAATTCAGGGAATTGTTCCTTATTTCTTAAATTAAACATCGCTCTCGTTAAGGGAAAACCATCCGAATCTATTGTTGTCAGATAAGCAGCTTTTGATTCTTCCATTAATTTTAATCCCGATTTTTTTGCTTCTTCCACATTCAATTTTACAACCTTCAATTATTTAAAATATCTTTATAGTTTTTGTCGAATTTCCTCTAGATTTAGTTTCGCGTTCGGGTCTTTTTCAAGACTATTTTTTAGAATTTCGCAAATAAAATCGTCACAGTACGCGCAATTCTCTAATTTTTTCTCAGTGCAACATATCCTAATATCGCAGTTTGGGACCCAGCTAAAATGTCTTTTCTCGTTAGAACAACCGTCGCAATAGATTTCCTCAGGTGAGAACTTAATCGCGTCACTTGACCATTCGCTTGCAATCTTTTTTATCTCTTCTTCGTCGTTTTTTTTAGTAGCTAAATATGCGGGACATTCGCCACAGTTAATACCACAATATGATAACATTTTACCCATTACATTCACCTCTATATACTTTTAATCTTAGAGACGATTATTATGTTCGATATAGTACTATACTATATCGTATTTAAATATTTATAAATTTAGAAAGTATGTTTTCTAGAGGAGAGAAGGTTATTACGAGGGTAAGATGCAATTTTAAAGAGAATATTCTTAAACATTATTTTATTAAACTTTAATATGGTGAAAAATGTTCCGTTGAATATGAAAGGTTTCCATCCGTTTGGAGAATTAATTGGTTTAACCTTTACAAAACTCGAGAAAGGATATTCACAATGCACTTTAGAAGTTGTTGACAAGTTACTAAATCCTCATAAGGTAGTTCACGGCGGGGTGTTATTTTCGATGGCAGATACGGGTATGGGAGCTGCAGCATATACTTATTTAGAGAAGGACGAACTTTGTGCAACAATTGAAATTAAGATCAACTACTTTAAAGCTATTAAAGCTGGAGTGCTTACTTGCAATACAAAAGTAATACATCAAGGCAAGAAAATTGTTACAATGGACTCTGAAATATTAAACGACGACCAAATAGTTGCAAAAGCTCTAGGTACTTATTCTGTATTTAAAACTAAGGATAACTCATAAACCCACTGGATAAAAAGCTTTAAATAAGGTGGTGACAAAGATGTAAATATATACTTACAAATCTTAATCCAATATAACAAAAACAAAAAAATGATTTTGTGAGATTAATGGCTGTACAAAGTTCTAAAATAGGAGCGATCATAGGCATGGTTGGGTCGACAATTTTTATGATAACAGGACTATTTGGAATAACAATAGCCCGAATAGCGTACCATCCTGACCCATACTTTCCAATGTTTCTTCCTTATATCACTGGACTGTTAACAATTGCATTGAGTGCAACCGGTATAGTAGGATCGGTATTAGTTCTTAGGGGCTCATCTTGGGGATATATTTTACTTATAATTGCCGGAATTGTTGGAATAGCCGGAACCCTCTTTCCTATATATTCTTACGATGAGGGGTATGGTTATATATATTATACTTTCTTGATTAACACCGCGATGTATGTTGATTTAGTCCCAATGGTAGTGGGGGCAGTACTCGGTTTTGCTTTAGCCGACAAAGGAGAAAGAAATTAATAAAACAATATTTTTAACAAAAAAACTTTTTTTTACTTTTTATTTTAAATAACTTCTAAAATCTTTCGAGTATTACACCCAAATTGCGGGGGTAAACTGATAAATAGTAGCCTAACCCGTGTTCTTCAACTTTATTTCTGGTTTCCTCAGGTAAGTTCTCTACGGCCGTTCCGCTCAATAGCAATTTTGTCTCTTCCTCGCTAAAAGTTGGTCCAGGTTCGGTCCATTTTATAACTTTCTCGTTTGCAGGGCACACCTTTTGGCAATGAAGGCAACCAACTAAACAATTATGCCAAGATGGATCAATCCAATCCGGAAAAGGTACATCAACGGGATGTTCGTTATGAAAAGTTAAACACCGTTCGGCGCGTAAAAGAAACCTATCTTCAGGAATCGCTCCAGTAGGACATTTACGGACGCATGCAGAACACTCTTTGCAAAGATCCATCATTCGTAATTCTTGCCAACCGTCTTGTTCGTAAGGAAAATCGGAGTAAAACGTAAACAAACGATGAAAACTACCCAATCCTTGTATGTATGTAATATTATTTCTGCCGTATTCAGCTAACCCGGCACGTATAGCTAAAGTTTTTTGAGGTAGACGAGCAAATTCTACGCTATGGCCGCTCGGTTTTAACAAGTCGGTTAAAAATGCCTTGGTTTCGTTGATTAACGCCCGACCATGTAAATAAGTTGGGGGTATTTTCAGAGGTACTTCTTTATTTTTCCAGTTAAAAACGATTTCGTATTGGGGTTGTGGCATTGCTACCATAAAAAGAGATTTTACCTCACCAAAACCCGTTTTAGGTTCAAAATCAAAATACTTTTTGTATTCTTCGTAAAAATCTGGATCTAAAAGCCTCTGGTCCTTAAATTTTTTAACAGAATTTTGTAAATCAGGGATATATTTAGCTGAGACAATTTTACCCTTATAACCCTTAACATCTAATTTTTCGTAGAAATTTTGTATCACATGATTTTCATTCATCGTTGTTTATCTTCATTTATGAATCTTTATAAAACTAGAGATTAGTCATTTTCTCGCTTATCTCCCATAACTTTTTAGCATACTCTTCGTTATAAGATTCTTTAGAAGAAGGTTTTGCTTTCTTTTTAGCGTAATATTTTCCCGTAATTCCCTCCACTTCAAGTGAAGAGGCTAAGAAAATCGAAGTTTCAGCACCAACTTCTGGGGATTTAAAGAATTTTTTTGCGAAACCTTGACTGGTTGAAGATCGATCTCGACCTAAATTAGTATTAATAAGCCCAGGATGGAGCACATTTACGGTAACATTAGAACCTTCTAATCTTCTACTTAGTTCATAAGATACTAAAGTCATAGCTAATTTTGAGCTTCCGTACAACCCCATAAGCCGTCCTTTCTTGTTTTCCCTTTGTAAATCTTCAAAATCTATCTTTCCCATTCTATGCGCTGCTGAACCTACATTAACGATGCGACTTGGTGCTGATTTCTTCAATATATCAAGTAATAGATTAGTCAGCAAAAAAGGTGCAAGGTGATTTACAGCAAAATTCATTTCAAATCCATCTACAGATTGGGTTTTTTTTGATAACATAACTCCAGCGTTATTTATTAAAACATGCAGATCTTGATATTTTCTTTTGAATTCTGCCACGAAATTACGGATTTCCTTCTGAGACGACAAATCACAAAAAATTAAATCCACATTATTGTTGCCCGTGAGTTCGATTATCTCTTTTTGCGCTGATTCCCCACGTTCTTTATCACGACATAGTAATACTAATGTAGCGTTCATTTTTGCCAATTCAATAGCTGTAGCTTTACCAATACCTGAATTTGCGCCCGTAATTATACAAGTCTTTCCTTCCATACTCATAATTTATATTTTCAACTCGATTAATGTGATAATCCTAAATCCTAATAGGTGATAAACTTCCAAATATTGTAAGATTTATCAATTTTTTACCTATATCTAATAAGTCTAAGTTATAGCAAAAAGAAAAAAAGTGGAAAA
>Ga0209979_1003530_pt1 | contig 13717 bp, 17 predicted proteins | sample AnhtaG_FD_183114 | JGI IMG/M metagenome (GOLD analysis project Ga0209979, IMG submission 183114) | Deep subsurface microbial communities from Anholt, Denmark to uncover new lineages of life (NeLLi) - Anholt_01485 metaG (SPAdes) (version 2) | ecosystem: Environmental > Aquatic > Marine > Oceanic...
CCAAATATGATTATGCTCAGATCAAGGAGATGGCAGACTATCTAAATAATATAAGGGATATTGTCAACGAAGCCGACAATCGAATAAGAAGTAGAACAATACCCGATAAACGTGGTCCAGGAAAACCGGAAACTAATCCAGCAGACATCGCAAAATTGCTTTTATTGCAGACATACACAGAATCACCTAATAGAGTGGTTGAAGGATTATTATTTCTATTTAATGAAAAATTAGGCATAAGCCAACACTTTTCTTACAAGACAATTGAAAGGGGTTTTGATCGGGAAAAAGTGAATACAATTCTGGACGAAGTCGTAGCAATAACCAATGAATGTGTTGAAGATGACGAGAAAAATGCTTCATTTGATGGAACCGGGTTCAGTGCTTCCAACAAGGTAAATTATGCTGATAAACGACAAAAGCAGAATTCAAAAAAAAGTCGGACGAAAGCACAGCCTGCAAAGGATGACCTAAGTGATGATAGTTTTCCGGTGACAAATTTAACTTCGAATAAGGGATTTTCATATTGTGTAATGGGTATTGGAGTCAAGTATAAACTAATTTCTGGAATGTCCATTTGTGCTAATCATTCTATAGGGGAAACAACAATGTTTCCCGACGCCTATTACCAGACGCTAAAAAGTTATCCGAATTTGGAGAATGCCCTTGGAGATGGGATATATTCTGCTCGTTGGATTACGGATCTGGTGGCGAAAAGCAATGTCACCCCATTCTTTTTGCCAAAAAGTAATGTAACTTTCCAAAGCAAAGGGTTTGCGGGATGGTATGATATGCTCTTCTCGCTATGGAAAGATCCTCAAATATGGTTAGAACAATATCATATGCGGTCAATATCAGAGACAGTGAATTCGATGGTTAAGTGTCGATTTGGGGCAACCATTAGGAAAAAGCTTGATCCCAGAAAAGCGACTGAAACAAAGCTGAAACTTGTTGCTCATGATATCAGAAGAATTGGCTACATTGAGATTTTAGATGGCATAAGACCTCATTGGCAAAGGAAAGGGGGTTAGGGGAATATTGTCCCAAGGCCCATCCCGTGGGCACAGTGAAACAAGTTTTGCGTTGGTGAATTGCCATAAATACTGTTCCATCAAGTTGGGTTCAGAACAAGATAATTAGTTAATCAAAGTTCTCTAATATAAATTAAAATATGTAGACCCATACATTATGACAGAGGAATTAATAATGAAAATCTTAACAGATCATATTTCCTTTGATACCAAAGGCAATACAGATATAATTGACATCACTCCCCAGGTAGACCAAAAACTCACGGATTCTGGTCTAAAAGACGGATCAGTGTTGATTTTCGTGTCAGGGGCAACCGGAGCTTTGACTACAATCGAGTATGAACCCGGTTTGGTCAAGGACCTATCAGATGCACTTGAGAGGTTAGCACCCAGGGGATTGGAATATGAACACAATTTGAGATGGGGAGATGGGAATGGACACAGCCATATCAGAGCATCATTCCTGGGACCTAGTCTGACAGTCCCCTTTGCGGGCGGCAAACTCATGCTCGGCACATGGCAGCAGATTATTTTTATTGATCTGGATAACAGATCCCGGACCAGGAAGCTGATAGTACAAATAACGGGCGAGTATTAGAATTTATATGGATTTAAAATAATATAATAACATATATGTTCAAGTATGTACTATATCGCCGACAGTGATTCAATGAGCTATACAATCTCCGGACGGATCTGGAAATTTGGTGACCATATTGATACCGATGTGATCATTCCCGGGAAATATCTTCGGACTACTGACATGCAGGTTTTTGCAGACCATGCTATGGAAGGTATCGATCCTGATTTCCCAAAAAAGATCCAACCTGGTGATATTATTGTTGCTGGTGAGAATTTCGGATGCGGATCCTCACGGGAACAGGCTCCTCTGGCTCTAAAATATGCAGGTATCGCCTGTATTGTGGCCAAATCCTTTGCCAGGATATTTTTCCGAAACGCAATTAACGTAGGTCTGCCAATTATTGAGGCTGATGTAGAGTGTGCTGAGGGTGAAATGTGTAGTGTAGATCTTATGCAGGGTATTGTATTGTGCAGCGATACAGTATTTGGCGGTACAAAACTTCCTGAATTTTTATTAGAGATACTTATGGATGGGGGCCTGGTAGCACATCGTAAAAAACATGCCAAAAACCAGGGTTGAACAATTATTATGATGATATTTCCAGATGATTACAAGATGGTGGGCATCACACAAGGAGACCCCTGTAAAAAACCATTGGGTGCTGAACCGATCTATTTTGCCACAAAATATATAATAGCCACTCTTCCTGATGGCAATTTCAAAATTATAGAAGTTGAGACTGAACAAACAGGGTCCCTGTTTGCAAAAGCCAAATCATTCAAAGTAATTGCTTCAGGGAACGAAATTGTAGTACATGAAACAGAACATGATGCTCATAACAGGACCAAATTAATTCTACTGGCTCTTGAAAAATATAATGATACGGTGAACACTGTTATTTTCAAAGGACGGGATAAGCATATTACTTTTGTACATAAGCCTAACCTGTTAGATATCACAAACATCCAGATAATTGATGTTATCCCACCTGAACCTCCATGGTTATCTTTTGCCATCCACCGTCTCGAAGAAAGCGGTATTTTTGGTGAATTAAATATCAAATTTGAGCGGACATATATTGATCTAAGAGAATTTGAAGGAGAAAACACAGTATTTCCCTGCAATGCCTCAGGATTAAATGGCAAGTATCTTGATACTGATTCTGATATCAAAGATAATTCATTATTAGTAGGATGTGATATTTCAAAAGAGATCTTTGATCTTAGGTTCCCCGAGTTTACCTACAAGCATATCAATATGTGTCCCCTGAAGGCAGAATTGGTAAGTCCTACAAAACCATTTATAACCAGGTGCTGCCAGACAAAGAGGACAGGTTTTATACACATTAATGGACATGATGGTGTGGTGGTACACTGGGGTGCGTCTGAATATGATATCGTAGACGCAATAAGGCGTTTGGTCAATGTTATGAATGGTGGAATAGATGAAGATCGCGTTGATTGAAGGCGATGGTATTGGAAAGGAGGTAATTCCTGCAGCCATAGAGGTTTTAAGAACAACAGGATTGGATTTCGAAGCTGTTCCCATTGAAGTGGGATATGGCAGGTGGGAACGGACCGGTGTGGCACTGGATGATGGTGATATAGAAAAGATGAAAGAATGTGACTGCATTCTTTTCGGAGCAATCACCACACCAAATGACCCTAATTATCAGAGTGTTTTGTTGAGGATCAGACGCGAACTGGATCTGTATGCCAATATCAGGCCGTTTCGATCATTGAACATTCATATCGATACACCTTACAAACCCTCAACTCCTTTTGATTTTATAATAGTAAGGGAAAATACTGAAGGATTGTATACAGGTCAGGAAGAATACTCCCTGGATATGGCTTGCAGTAAAAAGGTCGTGACCAGAACCGGGACCACCCGCATTGCCAACATGGCATGCAAAATAGCTAGAGATCGTCAGAACAGATTGACCATCGTTCACAAAGCTAATGTGCTTAAATCCTGCGCTTTATTCAGAGATATTTGTATTGATGTTGCGCGGGAGAATAACGTTGAATATAATGAGATGCTTATCGATGCAATGGCTTACCGCATGATCTTATCACCTGATAGATATGATGTGTTGGTCACAACCAACCTGTTCGGGGATATTCTCAGTGATGTGGCTGCTGCACTTGTTGGCAGCCTTGGTTTATGTCCAAGCGCCAATATTGGCGATAAATATGCTCTGTTTGAGCCTGTTCATGGATCAGCCCCAGATATAGCTGGTAAAGGATTGGCCAATCCATTGGCAGCAATATTGAGTGTTAAAATGATGCTTGAATGGGCTGGAGAATTCGAGAAAGCCGATAAGGTACAAAAAGCCGTTGACTATGTACTTGCAAATGGGATAATCACACCAGATCTTGGGGGTTCTTCGTCAACAACCGATGTTTCCGGTGCTATTGTAGATTATCTTGAAAAAGGATAATAAATCTATTTTTTCGGAAGGTTCAGGATTCTGACAGCCAATAGTGCAGCATTTGTTCCATTATCTATACCGACACTGGCAACAGGCACTCCTTTTGGCATCTGTATCGTTGAAAGTAGTGCATCCAGTCCTCCCAGTTTACTGCTTACTGGAACGCCAATAACTACTTTGTCTGTTTTTGAGGCGATAACACCAGGCAGGGCAGCAGAAAGACCTGTAATGGCAATATAAATACTTGCATCTGATGCTTTCAAATATTTATCCAGTTCTTCAGGATTGCGGTGTGCTGAGATCACCTGAATGTCATAATCTACGCCACTGCTTTCAAATACATCTATAGCGCCCTGAGCAACGTGTTTATCTGAATTGGAACCCATTATGATTGCGACTTCTGTCATGTTACTCTATTGGGATATTAATCTATATTAATTAGATGTTTAATAAAGGAACAAAGGAAAAATAAGGGAGGAATGAATGAAGAAAAGTATAGAGGGAAATAGAAGGGAGGGGATTAATCTTCTATTTCAATTTCTATAACATTTACTTCATTCATGTGTCTTGTAAACATTGATAGCCAGAGACCATGTCTGCTTTGCAGTTCTTCAGCCTCGTTTGGGTATGCGGATTCTGTTATGTTTTGTGAATCAAGAATTTCATCGGATTTAATGGTATCACCAAAACAAAGTTGAACCTCACCATTTTTCCCAACGTTAAATACCATTTCCATCATAAAATCCATGTCATGATGACCAATGATTTCTTTTGGCGCAGCGGCCATATATCGGAGAGAGGATTTCATTTTATATCACCAACTAAATTATTAGGTTTGTTCTGAATCATTGCATTCGAGGTAATGATAGACAGCTTTTGAAATGGCTTCTTTAGTGGAAGATTCACCAGTTCTTATCTTTAATTCAACAATTGTTCTTTCTGGTAAGACGGATTGGACATGCATTATTTTCATATTTGCGACCACCTTCATTTGTTATTCTTTTGGGTAATGACCTCATCATTATGATTATTACTATAATAATCATATATCTTTTAACTATAAAAGGATTTCGACATATGGCAATAAATGGAACAAATAAATCACAACTGTCAAAAAAAGTTACGTATTAATAGGGTATTCGCCTAATCATGCCGCATTCCAGGCATGTTGTCACTACCCTATCGTCTCTGATTCTAATCCTGCAGTTAGAACCTGGAACAAGAAACGCCCCGCATTCTTTACAAATCCTGCGTTTCAATGCTCCCGGCATTCTGATCCTGTGGCGCATACTGATCTTTTTGGCAAGCAGGACATATCGATTACTAAGTCGGGGGGCTTTTTCAAAAGATTCTTCTGCCAATTCAAATAAAAGCCGGATACGCTGGTGGGCCATCTCATGTATCCATTCTTTTTTATTTTTGCGCCGCATTTCTCACCCCAATAATTCATAGACTACTAAATACTTGATGCTGTGATCTACAGAATAACCAGATGCATTCAGAGAATTTAGATTGACCCAACACGAATCTCACTTTCTGCAAGGACTATAATTACTTTACAAACCCAAGCAAGTCATCCCTACCAAGATTATGAAGTGTACCCCGAATTAGACCGGAAAGTTGTTTAGTATCTCCCTTTTTAGCACTTACAGGTATCAGCAGTTCAGGCCACTGGCGCCACGGTGGAAGCATACCCAGCCTTTCAGCCACCCCGTCCATGACATTATCCAGATCACTTATTTTATCTTTCTTATTGACTGCCACAACTACATCAAGTTCAAGTTCATGCATGAAATCATACATCTCGATCTCAATTGGGATCTCACCTCGTTCTTGCCAGCGATCTACAATTTCTAAGAATGAATTACCGTTTAAAACTAATATTGCCTGCAAAATTCTGTCCTTATTTTTTTCAATATACCTGACGAACTTTGTCTTGACAATATCCTGTTTTGTTTCCTTGATACCACTCATAAACCCGAAACCGGGCATGTCTGTAATGGTTAGATCACCGAATTGCAGGTGGTAAGGTCGCAACGTAACACCAGGACGTTTTCCGACAGGCACATTCACACCTGTCAAGCTTCTAATAAGGGTGGACTTACCCACATTGGAACGGCCTACAATAATTATTTCATATTTGATCTCAAGTACTTTTTTATATTTTGCCATTAGTTACCACAATTGTCCGTCCAATAATGCACTTGTGCGATCATTGGTACTCTTGTTTATTTTTCTTATCAATATAAGGTACTGCCCATTTTCGAATACAGGTTCTTCAAACTGGGCATCCACACCCAATCGCTTCAGGTGGTCTTCAAACTGCCAGGCAGTTTCAAGGTTATTAACTCTGATCCTTACATCCTCTGCAATGCGCTCGCCCTGTTTTCGCTTCTTTATAGTCTCAACCATTGGCTTGATTATACTTTCTCCAAGCCGGCAGCATCTATCGTGTAGTGCTTCCTCATTATCATCCCATTCCACAGACTGGAACCCTTCACGTATGACCCTGGAAAAAAAGAAATCCCTTCCATAGTCATTATAGAACTGGAATGCATATTTTAGATCGTTATTAGTACTCTGTGAGCATGTATATTTTATGGCTGTGTGATTCATTCCTGGATCCTTAATCACCACACCCTCACGATCTTCCTCTCCTAATTCCTTTATGATCTTAGTAACGATCTCAGCAGCTGATTGGATGGGATATTCTCCATAGTACCTGACCGTCTTGATATTGAAACGCGTACACAACTCATATTTCTTTTCTATTGTAAGGGGTTTACCTGTGGTTTTTTCCCTGATATCGAAAATAAACATTGAAATACTTTTCACGTCAGGATAGATGTTCTTTGGAACATACGGGTTATCGGGGCCGACCATTTCTCCGCATAAGACCAGGTTGGGATGGGCTTGAAAAAAATCAGGATCGATCTCGTCTGTCACTTTCTCAGTAGTATAAGGACAGATCAGACCGCCCCTTGTCAATGCAATAACCTTTCCATCGATACATACAATTCTTACATTGTAACCATTCATTTTTTCTTCGATTGCAATGGATGAAATGCCTTCAAAATGAACCTTTATCGCAGGTTCAAGTACAATTGCACGCTGTATCTTTGGAAATCCTTTCACAACCAGGATGTTATCTCCATGTTTAAATACAGCAGTACCAGCTTCAAATCCTGATATTCCTTTTTCGAACCTATAATAATCTGGATAGAAACCTGATACTTTCTGCAAAACCCTTTGGTTTAACATACTGGATATTTTTGTTTCCGGTAAGTCAAGGGTTTTTGAAGAAAATTTTATGAAATCTTCATCTAAATCATCTTGATCTCGATTCATGAAATGGATATGTCTAGATTTTCTGTGCAATTGCATTTAGAAGAAGCCGTCTGGTAATTAAACCCAACAGCTCATCCTTATCATTTACAACTGGCACTCCACCCAGGTTCTTTTCAAGCATTAAGGAAACCACATTCTGGATCGGTGTATCATATTTTACTGTTATAACTCCCCTGCTCATGATATCTTCCACCAGCATGTTCTTAATCCGATTATCCTGTTTACTATTGGATACCAGATCCCTGAATGCTCTTAAAGCAACGGCAATATCATGCTCTGTGATTATTCCTACCAGGGCCCCATTTTCCAGTACAGGTAATCTGCCAATGTTTTTATCAAGAATTGTACGTCTGGCATGAATTACCCTTTCATCTGGTCCGATGGTAATAGGCTGGCGCATGATCTCACCTGCAAGGGCATTGTTGAAGGGATAATTTTTAATTATTTCCTGCGGAGTGATCCATCCGGTCACGTCATCATTATCCATGACCAGCAATACCCCTTCATTTTTATTCATTAAAATAATACCTTCATTCACAGGCATATCTGGACGAACTTTGGAAAAATTATCTGTTGTTGCTGTCGTCACATGCATGGCCGACGCAGGGAGGGTTGATTTTTGTCTGGTTCCCAATTCCCTGGTTATTGACCTCATTGTTACAATTCCATTGACATTGCCATTGTGTATAACAAGGAGTCTTCTGGTTTCGAGTTTTTCCATTTTGTCAAGTGCATAAGATAATTTTTCAGATTTATCAATAGTTGCAGGTTCAACCATAATGTCTTTTAATTGCATTTTCATCACCTTTTAAATTTCAGCAATCTTTGCTATTATTTTCTGTGCATATACGATCCCAATAATCTCATTATTTACAATTGGAATGCCGTTAATATGCTTGTCCACCATAATTTCAGCAGCTTCCACGGCTTTGCTATTCTCATCTAACGTAATAATTGGTTCTGACATAACATCTTCAGCTACAATAGATACTTCTTTAATAGAACGGAATGTCTTTTCACCACCATCCCGGTTCTTGCGGGCCATCTTGACATCTTTTTGTGGTAGTCCACCTTTAGGATTTGTCATTTTATGTAACGCAAGGTTTGTGGTGGTTATAATCCCCACTGGCTTATTGTTATCGTCAATAACAATCACCCTGTCCACATCATTACTTTTCATTTCATGAATTACATGGCTGATACTGTGATGCCTGTGAACAGTAACGAAAAAGTCGTCCATAATATCTTTTACCCCTGAATTATTTTCAAGTGTAGAATAATATCTTATAAGATCCAGTTTTGTTACGATCCCAATAATATTATTGTCAGATTCACTTTTTACTACCGGAATCCCGCTAATTTTGTTCTCAAGTAAAAGTTCGGCTGCCTGTTTGGGTGTGGCTTCCGGATAGATAGTTATTGGATCATGGGTCATTATTACACTAATAGGAATATTGGCAATAGGACGCCTGCGCCACTGTGGTTCCGCCTGGTCAAGTCTATGGCTAATATCAGCTTTAGTAACAATCCCTATAGGTATTACTTCAGATGATTTTGAAGACTCTTTCTCAGATAATTTTTCTTTAATAACAACAAGTCGACTGATATTATATTTTAACATAAGGTTCCTTGCTCTTGAAATTGGTTCCTCTGATCCAATTAAATGGACTGGTGTGTTCATTATTTCCCTTATTTTCATAATAATACCCCTTTAATTGGTAAATTAATCTGCTATAGCCCTTATAATATCACGTTCTGTAAGTATACCACACAATTCCCCGTTATCTATTATGGGGATTGCTCCTACTTTTTTATTCAGCATCAAACCCGCAGCTTCTCCAATATCAATATTTGACCTGGTCCAGACAATATCACGTAATATAAGATGTTTTAAGGGAACCTTAAATGCATCTTCCGCATCACCGGTCATAAGTTTCTGGAAAATGTCTCCACTTCCCAGATACCTCATAATATCAGAAGCGGTTATTATTCCTAATAACACATTTTCTTTAACTATTGGTATTCTCCTAAAACCTCTTTTGATCATGGTTATTGTGGCTTCCTTTAAGGACATGTCGGGTGGCGCAGTGACTACATTAGTGCTCATATAATCGTACACTGATTTTGAAGTGGTAATATTTGCTATCGTATTAACAAAATCTCTTTCAGAAACTATACCGACAACAGCAAAATCATCGTTAACAATGGGTGCAGCCCCTATATTCTTGTCGATCATAGTTGAAAGAGCGTATGAGATAGTGTCATTGATTTTGAAGCTGACCACATCATTTTTCATAATTTCTCTGACATCTTCATTAATTGCAGCTGCCAGGTTGCCATTATATCGATTTTTTACCAGATTATGCCTCAAGCCTCCACCGAGAAAATCTACAATGTCAAGACTAGTTACTATTCCTTCCAGTCTTTTTGTACCTGCATCTGCAATAGGCACTCGTCTAAAACCATATTTCAGCATAGTTTTTACAGTAGTCATTATATTGGTAGTAGGTGGAAGTGTTATGACATCTTTTGATGCGAGGGCCAATATTTCACTTTGATGATTAGAAATTTTGGATTTGAAATTTACGGGACCTCTATCATTAACACCTGAGCTATCCAATCCTCTAACTTCAGATTTGTCATGTTTTTGTCGCTTCATGATTTCACCGATTTTAATTACAAATCTATTAATTACACAACCATTTTCATCAATTATTACTTACTATTTAAATATGCTTTCCCAAAAATAGCACTGAATACTTTATTAATATTCACTACTTAAGGACTTTCATTTGAATATGCTCTTACAACATCATGCTTGTCAATTATCCCTACAAGTTTGTCCTGATCGACAACACACAGACGCTCTACATCATACTTTATCATCATTTCAATAGCATCCCGAATTGAAGCTTTTGGTGATATATTATATGAGGGTGTACTCATTATTCGTGATACACTGGAAGAAGTCCCCATCCTGGTTCCATGTTCGTCTTCCCGTTCAATCCTGATTTTTCCAGATTTAATAATGTCGCGTCTGGTTATCATTCCCAGGGGATAGTTGTGTTTATCAACTACCGGATACCCGGAATATCCTTCCCTTATCATATTATTCCATATTTTAGCCAAAGGCTCATCCGGAGTGCAGGTTTTAACATTCCTGGTCATCAATTCATCAATACTTTTTTCAGGGATCTTTAATGGATCCAGATTATTAAAGATGTCAACTACACTGATCATACCTTTCAATGTTCGATCATCCAATGAATACACGACCGGAATTGCAGTGAATCCAGATTCTGATAATATCTTTACAGCCTGTTCCAAGCCCATATATTCGGTAATGACCGGAGTTTCTGTGACAAAGCCTTTTACTGTGATATTGGATTTAGTGGAAGTTATATTCAGGACATCCTTTTCAGATATTATTCCAAGGACGTTTCTTTTTTTATTCACTACAGGCAATATTCTGTGATTATCATCACGCATAAGGTGTCTGGCATATGTCATAAAATCATTATCATTAACATATGCTGAATGTTTTTGCATTATATCCTGGACATGCAATGTGTCCATTTTACCAACCCCTAAATTATTATTATTCCATCTCTTTACACGACTCGCACATCAATGAGCCATTCAAATAATCAAGATTGTCAGTATATTTGCCGCAATTTTCACATACTCCCCTACTTATGATCTCAGGTATTCCCCTTTCCAATGGAGTTCTTTCCCTGTGCATACTAATAAGATCAGCTAAAATATTCCCCATCTCAACTGACATCGATACCAGATCGTTTTCAGTTACCATACCCACAAGCTTTTTGTCTTTGACTATTGGTATCCTCCTGATATGCATCTTAAGCATTAATTCGATAGCTCTCTGTATATCCTCATCTACATCAAGAGTAATAAGCGGAGTTGTAATGATGTTTTTAAGTTCTAATGAATCAGGAAGGAGGTTTTTTGAGATAATCTTGGTAACCATATCCCGTTCGGTTAATATGCCTACTGGATTATTATTTTCCATTACTACAATACTGCCTACATCCAGCTCAAACATTTGGTTTGCAGCTTCTGATATTTTAGTATTGATATCTACAGTTATTGGATTTCGTGTCATGATTTCCTTAACTGGTAGTGAGGTTTCCATAGCAACATTCCCCTATTTGATAATATAAACATATCTTTTTGATGAGATATAAAGGATTGGATACTTGAGATAATACTTCCGGGATGCTATACAGCCTCACAAACTAGAAAAACTTGTATAGTGTATTGCTCTGAATTAACACAGTTTTGATTTGATTTATATAAAGATAAAGGAGGAGATTTTTGTATGAAATTTGATGGGAAAATATTAATTATTGCTTAGCTTCGATAATAGATTCTCATTCACCATTTATCGTTTCAGCTATTTCCCTGAAACTTTCAAGTCCGGCTTCTACATTTTCAATAATCTCATATGCCAGTATATCAGGGTCAGGCAAGTTATCCAGATCAGCCAGGCTTTCATCTTTTACCCAGAAAATATCAAGATTTGTTTTATCTCTTGAGACAATTTCATCATACGAGAATTTTCTAAAGCGCCCATTGGGATTATCTTCTGACCATGTTTCTTTTCTCACATGCCTGTTTTCAGGATTATAACATTTAATAAAATCCTGTAAATCCTCTAATTTCATTGGATTCTTTTTCAGCGTAAAATGAACATTGGTACGGAAATCATAGATCCAGACTTCTTTTGTCCAGGGGTCTTTGCTTGCCGGCTTATTATCAAAGAACAGGACATTTGCTTTTACACCCTGTTTATAAAAAACTCCTGTTGGAAGTCTTAAAATTGTATGCAAATCCGTTGTCCTGAGCAGGCTTTTACGGACCTTTTCTCCCACACCTCCTTCAAAGAGTACATTATCAGGCAGAACAACCGCTGCTTGCCCGTCTATTTTTAAGATTGTATGGATATGTTGCAGGAAGTTCAATTGTTTGTTGGAAGTACTTGCCCAGAAATCCTGACGATTATAAACAAGCTCTTCTTTTTCCTGGTCTCCTTCTTCGTTTGTAAAAGACATACTGCTTTTTTTACCAAACGGAGGATTGGTCAATACATAATCATAACGGTCGCCTGGATCGGATATAAGTGAATCCGTTGATGATACATAAGATTCACCATCAATCTCTCCAATATTATGAAGGAACATATTCATGAGGCACATTCTTCTTGCGCCTGCAACAATCTCATTTCCTGAAAAGGTTCTGTCTTTTAGGAACTGCTTTTGCTCTTTATTCAAACGGTTATTTTGCGGATTGCTGATAAAATCATATGATGCAAGGAAGAAGCCCCCGGTTCCACATGCAGGGTCGCAGATTGTTTTTTCAGGTTCAGGATGAATGCATTCAACCATTGCCATGATAAGCGAACGGGGAGTAAAATACTGCCCTGCCCCACTTTTCACATCCTCTGCATTCTTTTCCAGCAGCCCTTCGTAGATTTTCCCCTTAACATCAGTACCCATCAAACTCCAGTTTTCATTGTCGATCATGCCTATGATGCGAGATAGCTTGGCAGGGTCCTGTATCTTGTTCTGGGATTTTGTAAATATCTGTCCAAGGATGCCTCTGGCCTGACTTAGTTCGCGCAGAAGTTCTGTGTAATGGGATTCCAGTTCAGCGCCTTTTTTCGATACCAGGCTTTCCCATTGATATTTTTCCGGAATGGGCAGTTTACGGTCATACGGTGGTCTTGAATATTCATCTGCCATTTTCAGAAAAAGCAGGTACGTCAATTGTTCAAGGTAGTCGCCGTAGCCGACACCATCATCCCTAAGTACGTCTGCGAAAGTCCATACTTTTGATACTATGGGTCCTGTGTTTGTCATTTTTTATCCTTGTTCTTTGCTTTTAGGTTCGTTTTTTCTGCTTTAATCCTCTCCAGTAATTTCTCAGCAGGCTCCCAGTCCGGTGCATTTCTGGCTTCTTCCAGCTCTCTTTCGTTAAGCAGTTTGCCCTCAAAGGCTTTTTTCAGGATGCTCTGGCGCAGGGCTTCTGCTTTTTTGAGGGATTCTGTTATGGTTGCTTCCATTTTGTCGCTTATTGAGAGACGGCGCTCAACCTCGGCTACGATGCGGCGCTGCTCAGCGAGTGGGGGGAGGGTAAAGATCAAGGAAAAGAGAATACCCCGATTAAGAAAATTTCGTCAGAGTGTGTTAAAACCAAAAAAAACATGATAACTAACTTCAATCAACAATAAACTGGTTCATATATTTAGAAAATACCTATATCATATCTTCCCCATTTTCAAACAAATTTTCCCTCACATCA
>Ga0209979_1003533_pt1 | contig 13709 bp, 14 predicted proteins | sample AnhtaG_FD_183114 | JGI IMG/M metagenome (GOLD analysis project Ga0209979, IMG submission 183114) | Deep subsurface microbial communities from Anholt, Denmark to uncover new lineages of life (NeLLi) - Anholt_01485 metaG (SPAdes) (version 2) | ecosystem: Environmental > Aquatic > Marine > Oceanic...
TTCGACGTGCAGGGCGAGTACCCCCACCAGGTGACCGCCTCGTTCAGCGTCGAGGAAGCCAGGCCCGGCGATGACCTCCAGGTCGACGTGCAGACGGAGGGCCCGGCCAAGGTGGGTTTGGTCGCCGTCGACCGCTCCGTGTTCATCCTGGCCGAGAACCGCCTCAACCTCCAGCAGGTGTTCGCTGAGCTGGAGCGGCTGTACATGCAGCCCCAGGCCGAGCTGCACGAGGCCGAGCCAATTCCCGGGCCCATCATCATCCCCGGCGCTGAAGAGACGTTCCAGGACGCCGGCCTTCTCGTCCTCTCCGACAAGCGCGTGCCCGAAGGCAAGGAGATCGAGTGGCCCTGGTTCGAGTTCGGGCTCGCAGAGGGCGGCGCTATGGATAGAGGCGCCGTCCCCGCTGCTGAGGGGACACCCGCGCCCACTGCCGGCCAGGGCCTTGCCGAGGTTCAGCGCGTGCGCCAGTTCTTCCCGGAGACCTGGATCTGGGAGGAGGTCATGACCGACGGCGAAGGACGAGCCTCGCTGCCCGCCCAGGCTCCGGACTCCATCACCACCTGGGACCTGCGGGCCGTCGCCCTCTCCCCCGACAAGGGCCTGGGCGTCTCCGAGACTTCGCTGGTGGTCTTCCAGCCCTTCTTCCTCCAGGCAGACCTCCCTTACTCCGCCATCCGCGGCGAGGAGTTCCCGGTCAAGGTCGCTCTCTACAACTACCTGGACGAGTCGCAGGAGTTCCTGGTGGAGATCGAACCCGCCCCGTGGTTCGACCTCCTGGACGAGGCCGCCAAGTCCGTCACGGTGGCCGGGAACGACATCGGCGGCGCGGAGTTCATGATCCGCCCGACGACAGTCGGCACGCAGCTCGCCAAGGTCACCGCCCGCAGCGGCGAGGCCGCCGATGCCGTCATCAAGAGCCTCATCGTCGAGCCCGAGGGCGTCCAGAGGGAGGAGGTGGAGAACGTAGTCCTGGCCGCCGGCGCTTCCCGCTCCCTGGACATGACACTGCCGGAGGACGTGATCCCCGACTCCGCCCGCGCCTATGTGGCCCTCACCGGCAGCTTCCTCACCCAGACCATCGAGGGCCTGGACCAGCTCCTCCAGATGCCATTCGGTTGTGGTGAGCAGAACATGATCCTGTTCGCCCCGGACGCCTTCATCCTCAAGTACCTGAAGGAGACGAACCAGCTCAAGCCGGAGATCATGGCCAAGGCGGAGACCCTCCTCATCACCGGCTACCAGCGGGAGATGACCTACCGCCGCGCCGACGGCAGCTTCTCCGCCTTCGGCGACCAGGACCCGGAGGGCAGTCTCTTCCTCACCGCCTTCGTCCTCAAGACCTTCGCCCAGGCCAAAGACCTCATCTTCATCGACGACGCCGTCCTGGCGGATGCCGCGACGTGGATAACCCAGCGCCAAGGCCCCGACGGCTCCTTCGAGGCCGTGGGCTTCCTGGCCCACCAGGAGCTGATGGGCGGCGTCCAGGGCAAGGACGCCCTCACCGCCTACGTCGCCATCGCCCTGCTGGAGGCGGGCCAGGCCGACGCCGCCAGCAAGGCCATCGCCTACCTGGATGGCCGCCTGGACACCATCGACGAGCCCTACGCCCAGGCTATCGTCACCTACGCCCTGGAGCTGGGCGACAGCCCGCGTGCCCAGGAAGCGCACGACAAGCTGATGGCCGCCGCCGAGGAGGACGAGGACGGCCTGCACTGGGGCGGCGGCGAACCTGAGCCTCTACCCCTCGAGGAACCTGAACGTCCCGTTCCCTTCGGCGAGCCTATCGCCCGCAGCTCCGACATCGAGGCCACCGGCTACGCGGCCCTGGCCCTCATCCAGCAGGGCGACCAGGTCAACGCCTCCCGCGCCGCCAAGTGGCTGGTGGCCCACCGCAACGCCTACGGCGGCTTCGGCTCCACCCAGGACACCGTGGTCGCCCTCCAAGCCCTCACCGAGTTCGCCGCCCTCGCCTCCGCCGACGTCGACCTCACGGTCACCATCCGCGCCGGCGACGTGACCGAGGAGGTGCGGATCACGCCCGACAACTTCGACGTGATGCAGGTGGTGGAGGTCCCCGCTGGCGGCCAGGTGCAGGTGGAGGCCCAGGGCAAGGGCCAGGCCGTCCTCCAGGGCGTGCGCCGCTACAACCTGCCCCAGCCCGAGGAAACCCTCACCGTCTTCGATATCTCAGTCGACTACGATACCGCACAGGTGGACATCAACGACATCGTGGGTGTCGACGTGAGCGTCACGTTCAACCCGCCGGAGCCCGTCAAGGCGGGCATGGTGGTGCTGGACGTCTCGGTGCCCACCGGCTTCGCGCCCGTCAGCGAATCCCTGGACGGCCTCGTGGAGCTCGAGCCGAAGATCAAGCGGTACGAAGTCGCCGGCCGCAAGGTCATCCTCTACATCGAGGACATGGCCCCCGGCGAGAGCATCTCCTTCTCCTTCGAGGTGCAGGCGCTGTACCCCGTGCGGGGCAAGGGCGGCGCCTCCCAGGCCTACTCCTACTACAACCCCCAGTGGAAGGGGGAGACCATCAGCGAAGGCTTGACGGTTCAGAGCGACTAGACCCTGACGGTTACGGCGCTGACGTCTTCCCGTCGCGTGGAGAACGTGCCTGAAGGCGCCCCTGGACTTCCGTATCTTTCCCTCATGCACCGCCCGCTTCACGAGGCTGCGGGCTTCGATGCTCGCAGGCTGCCGACCAGCCGGGGGAGGTGTTGGCAAATCGTTAGCAAAGGCTAGGCCTCCCTATCTGAAAAACATGCTATCTTATATCCGCGGAGGGGTGCCGGAGCGGTTGAACGGGGCGGTCTTGAAAACCGCTATGCGCCTCAGGCGCATCGTGGGTTCGAATCCCACCCCCTCCGCCATGGCACTTATGAATCGCGTTGACGTTGCCTGCCCACGGTGCTACCTTCTGAGGCAGCATGCATCTGGTGGACCCAGGCAACTCCCACAGGTCATCTATGAAGGTGGCAGGGCGCACTTATCGATACTCATCGTGTCGGCCTCGTCTGGGCATCGTGGATGCAGACTGAACGAAGCGTAGGCAGCATTCAACAGCTGGGGCCGAGCCTCTCTCGGCTCCTTGCCCTATGCGCCCCTCTCGTCGTGGTCTTGATCACGGCAGTCCTCGTATTGGAGCGGACGCCACGGCGGGAGCCTCTCGTTTACGCCATCCTCGTAGGCGCGCTCGTCACACTCACATGGATCTCCGCACACAGCAGGGTCGACTACAGGCTCTGGGCCCTTTACACAGGGGGGTTTGCCCTTTTCAGCATAGTCCGTTCCTTCGCCGACGAGACGGGGGTGGGCACACACGTAAACGACCTAGTGATAGCGGAGAAAACTCTGACTCTCGGCTCCGTCCCCACAGTCTGGCTCCAGACACACCTGTTCGATCCGAGGCAGATCGGTTGGCTAGACCGAGCCACCACCTACGTTCATTGGTCGTACTTCGTCCTGCCCCATATCTTCGCCGCCTACCTCTTCCTTGAGAGGCGTCACCTCTTCGAGCGGTACGTCCTTCTGTTTGTTGGCGTGTTGACGACCGGCCTTGCGATCGCCTTCCTTTTTCCCGCGGCTCCCCCGTGGGCGGCCTCGCTGACAGGGCACCTCGACCCTACGTACAAGGTCGTGACTGAAGTCGGCAGCGAGTTGAATGTGAACCTATACGGGTACTTCGAAACCCAGCTTCGGGCATCCAACCCGGTGGCTGCGATGCCCTCAGTTCACATGGCGATTAGCGTCGCTGTGCTCCTCATGGCCTTCCGCGTCAACTGGCTATTGGGAGCCCTGGCGCTGGCGTACAACGCAGCGATGGCGTTCTCTCTCGTGTACCTGGGAGAGCACTATGTCCTGGACATCGTAGCGGGCGTCCTGGTGACAGTCGCCGTATACGCCGCAGTGGGCTTTTGGTTCCGCCATCGCAACCGGGAGCCCGGCGCGCCTCAGCCCTGAGCCCGGGACGCGCACAACCGTGGCCCGCCGCCTCCACGTTGGTGCAGCCGCCGTCGCTGGTGGTACACTGGCGGCGCCATGGTGCGGACAGGCACGGATGAGGTCTACGTCGGGCGGGACTACGGCGCCCGCCAGGTGGAGGTGACGCCGGATCTGGTCCACCACTACGCCGAGTCGGTGGGCGACCAGAACCCCTGGTACTTTGGCGACTCCCCCTTCGGCGGGCCGGTGGCCCCGGGCCTTGTCTTGCACAGCGAGGTCTATCGCGACCTGTCCTGGTATCTGCCCAACATCTACGGCAACCTGCACACCAAGCAGGAGTGGGAGCTGTTCCACCCGATAATGGTCGGCGACACCGTCACCACCCGCTCCCTCATCGTCGATCGCTACATCAAGCGGGACCGCGAATACGTGGTCAAGGAAGTGACCTGCTTCGGGCCCGACGGGCGCATCCTGCACCGCGGCCGCACCCACCAGAGCTTCCTCCTGGACACCGGCCAGGGGACCGTCGTCGACAAGGAGCGGGAGAAGAGGAGCGACCGGCGCTTCGACACGGGCGCCCAGGAGCCGCTGGAGGAGATCCCCAGCATCACTAAGGAGATCACCCTGGAGATGTGCCAGAAGTTCTCCGGGCCAGCCAAGAACTATCACAACGACATCGAGGAGGCGCGAAAGCTGGGCTTCCCGGACATCGTGGTCCAGGGGATGATGTCCCTCTGCTTCCTGTCCCAGATGATGACCGAGCGCTTCGGCGCCGGCTGGTACGTGGGTGGCCGGATCAGCGCGAACCTGGTGAACGTCCTCTGGCAGAAGGAGCAGGTGACCTGTCGCGGCCACGTCACCTCCCTCGCTGCGGAGGGGACGGCTCGGCGGGCGCACCTCCAGGTCTGGTGCGAGAAGCCCGACGGGACGAAGGTGGTGGTGGGCAGCGCCAGCGCCGTCCAAGCGTAGGCAGCCGTCGGAGAAAGCAAGAGGCCCAGCCGAGGGGCTGGGCCTGTGTCATCTTCGGCCAGTCGCCTACGCGGGCTGCTGCGGTAGCCGCTCCACGATCATGTCCAGCGCCTCGCCGCGGCGCACCCAGCGCACCAGCTCCTTGCGCAGTAATAGACTGACCTTCTCCAACGCCTGCATCCGGTTGGGGTCCCACTGCTGACCCATGGCCGAGTGGACCTCCCTCAAGGCGCTCTCGCAGGCGGCGGCCATCCGCCAGGCGAAGAACCAGCGGCCGTTCAGGTCAGCCCACGCTTCGGTGCTCTGTGCCCGTGCCTGTTGCGCCATTGCCATAATTGGTAACCCCATCCTCTTCTGCTTGGTTCACCAATTAAGGATGCGCTGGCCGCCCTCCTGTTACATGCAACCTCGGAAGAAATAGCGCCGTCTGCTATACTGAAACCAACCCTGCTTGAGAGGTGATTACCCCTGGCCAGACAACAGAGACGAAGAAGACGACTTTCGGGAGCACCGCTGGCCCGCCGGGCCAGACCCCCCTTTCCCATAAACCTGATCTGGAACGTCAAGGCCTTCTACGTTACCTTCATCATAGTGATGATCGCCAGCCTGGCCGCCACCGGACTGGCGACCGGCCTCGGCGGCACCGGCGGCGGTGGCGGAGTTCCCATTGTGGACGACGAGGAGGACTCCCAGGCGCCCGAGGAGACGCCCACGGGCCTCCTGACCTTCGCCGGGCCGGAGGACGCCAACTTGGACGCCTCCAAGAACTACAACGCCGTCATCACCACCGACCAGGGAGAGATCGTCATAGCCCTGAACCCCGGCGCTCCTGAAGCAGCCAATAGCCTCGCCTTCCTGGCCAACCCCGATCTCTGGCCGACCCCCAGAGAGGAGGACTTCTACAACGGCTTAGAGTTCTTCTGGGTCGTGCCGGGATTCGATGTCCAGGCCGGCGACCCCACCTGCGAGTCCTCGGGCCAGTTCTCCTGCGCCGGCACCGACGGCCCCGGCTATGCCCTCCCCAAGGAGGGGGACTCCACCAAAGCCGATAAGTGGACGGTGATCGCCCCGGTCACCTCCCCCGGCGGCGACCAGGTACACGGGAGCCAGTTCGTGATCGCCCTAAGGGATGAGCTGGAGTTTGAAGGCAGCGTCATAGGCCAGGTGGTGGAGGGGCAGGAGATCCTGGAATCGCTGGAGGAACGCGTGCCCTGCTTCGGCTCCCAGTCGAGCGAGTCCTGCCAGACGGAAGAAGAGCTGCCGCCGGCCCTCACCATAGAGGGCATCGAGGTCCAGCCCGCCTAGGGCCTTCGCCGATCAAGAAAGGGCCGATCGCGTGCCAGCGGTCGGCCCTTCTGCGTATCCGGTCTGTGCGGCCTAGGCCTTCTTCTCTTCGGACGTCTCGGCCGCGGCCTTCTCCTCCTCTTTCCCCTCCTCTTTCTCGCCTTCTTTCACTTCCCGGCGGAACTCGCGGATACCGCGACCGATGGAGCCGCCGATGTCGCCGATGCGGCTGGCCCCGAACAGGACGACGACTATGGCGAGGATAATGACGAGCTCCGCTGGCCCCAGACTCTGGAAAATTAGGAACGGCATTTCATCGCCTCCTGGCTACCACGCGTTCAGCATACCACACCTGGCCGCCGCCGCAAAAACCGGTCACTCCGCCGCCCGCTCCACCAGGAACATGAGCACCAGAAACAGCAGGGCCAGGCCCAGAGCAGCAAGACCCGCCTGCCAGGGTCCCCCCAGGATAAGGAAAATCCCTACTGCCGCCGCGAACGACATGCCGGACACGATGAGTATCCGCGCGATGACCACGAACAGCGGCAGCGGCCGAGACGGCGGCGGCTTCTCCTGCATCTACTCCCCGGAGGGAATTATCGCCCCCAGGAGATCGAGCATCAACCGCGCGGCGATGCGGGCGGTGACGGCCGCCGAATCGTAGCTGGGGTTCACCTCGCAGAGGTCGAAGGCGACGATGCTTGCCCGCTGGGCCACCAGCAGCAGGGCCTCCTTGAGCTGGTAGTAGCCGATGCCGCCGGGCTCCGGGAAGCCCGTGCCCGCCGCCACCGTCGGATCCATCACGTCGATGTCGATGCTGACGTACGTATCGCCGTTGGGCCAGACGTCGGCCAGCGCCCGCTCCACTCCCTCGTTGATGATGCGCTGGCTGGTGACGATGTGCACCCCGTCCCGCCCGGCCGCCTCCCAGGGCTCCGTGCTCCCCAGCGCCCCCCGAAGGCCGATCTGGATGATCTGCTTGACGAAGGGCAGCTCGCTGACCCGGCGCATTTGGTTGTCGTGGGAGAACCGCTGCCCGAATCTCTCGTCCGTGTAGTCCTGGTGGGCGTCGAACTGGATGACCGTCAGCGAGCGGTCCTCGAAGGCGCGCACGAGGGGAAAGGTGACAGCGTGGTCGCCGCCCACGAACACGGGCAGCCGGCAGCGCGACCGCAGGAAGGCGGCCGCCTCGGTGATGCGACGGAGGTTCTCCTGCAACTCCACGGTGCGGATGTCCACGTCGCCGACATCCGCCAGGGAGACGCCGCGCAGGAGGCGCTCCCCCCGCTCGGTGTCCAGCCACCCCTCACCGTCCGCCGACTGGAAGCGCATGGACGCCTCGCGCAGGGCCAGGGGCCCGAAGCGGGCGCCGGGGCGGTCGTTGGTGCCCTGGTCGAAGGGCACGCCCAGGAACGCCACGTCGGCACGAACGTGCGCCGGGTCATCGGCGGGCCGGGCGCCGAAGAAGGTGGGCCAGCCGTGGCGGATGGGTACGCCGTGCCTACCGGCAGGCAGGCTCACCGGCGCTCCCTCCCAAGCCGCCGCTGGGCACGGGGGGCCCGCGGCGCCTGGCGGGCGCGCGCCCGCTTCGCCTTCTCCTGGACGTGGGGAGGCGCCGGTCGCCTTCGCGGTCCGCTCTGTCTGGTCGCCATGCTGTTACCTATCGATCTGTCGGCTCTGCAACCGGCGGGAGTAGTCGATGTGTGCCGACTTCCACTCAGCGCCGACATTTATATAGACGATGCCCGATGCTATCTGTTCCATCACCCTGAACGCCGTGCTCAGATCGCGGTTATGGATGGGGGCCGCCAGCCCGTAGAGCACGTCATTGCTGATGGCCCACCTCCGGTTCGCGAATGCGACTGCGTGCTACATCCATGATAGCACCGCGGACGGGTGGGCAGTGGGCGGGCGGCGCCAGACTTTAGCGCGGCTTCTCGGCCATGACGCGGCTGACGGTCACGGGTACAGGCGCACGGCCCTGCGGAAAGCGGCGGCGAAGCGGCCCTTCTGCGATAGCCACTTGGAAAGCTGGCCGACGGTGGTCAGAGAGAGATCGAGGCGAAGGTCGCTACGCGTCTGAAGATCGGCCAGGAAGCGCTTGCGCTGGCCGGACGCCACGGACCTGGGGGACCTATCGCAAACCACCATGAGGTCGGCGTGCCCGGCAAGCCCGCCCGAGGCGTTGGCGGAGGTCAGGAGCCACACCTCGCGCACCCACGGGTAAGCGGCGCAGATGTCGCGGCAATCGAGCAGGCCTGATTTCGGCATGTTGATGGTCGGGGTGGGCGGATTCGAACCGCCGACCTCCTAACCCTAAATTATACGCCGCTCATCGCGGCGGGTCATCGAAAGCCAGGTGCGAGAAAAGAGCCCCAGCTTGTCAGACGAGACGGGAACTGGGCAGTCGGGCTCCTGCCCTATGCGGTGCGCTCGATGATGGCGGCGATACCTTGTCCGCCACCGATGCACATAGCCTCCAGTCCGAACTGGACGCTGCGTCGCTCCATCTCGTGAAGCATCGTCGCCATAATGCGGGCGCCGGTGGCGCCCACCGGATGGCCCAGCGATATGCCGGAGCCGTTGACGTTCGTCCGGTCAAAGTCGCGCTCGGTGAACCCCCACTCTCGCGTGCAGGCCAGCACCTGTGCGGCGAACGCCTCGTTCAACTCAATGAGGTCCATATCCTTCAGGCTGAGACCGGCCTGCTCCAGCGCCTTCTTCGTGGCCGGGATCGGGCCCAAGCCCATGTAGGCGGGGTGAACTCCGGCCACCGCCCACGATACCAGCCTGCCCATGGGCTTAAGCCCAAGTTCCGCCGCCTTCTCCGGAGATGTCACGATGCAGCAAGCGGCTGCGTCGTTCTCGCCGCTGGCGTTGCCCGCAGTCACGGTGGCGTCTGGGTCCTGATCGATGAGAACAGGCCGGAGGGAGGCGAGCTTCTCGAGGCTGACATCCGGCCGCGGATGCTCGTCGCGCTCGAAGAGGGTTGCTTCACCCTTCTTCGCCGGCACAGGAACAGATACTATTTCGGCTTCGAACCTGCCTGCGTCCCAGGCCGCCACGGCGCGCTGGTGAGAGCGAAGGGCGTACTCGTCCTGCTCCTGGCGGGAGATGCTGTACTGGCGACGGAGGTTCTCCGCCGTCTCAAGCATTCCGCCCAGCACGGGATAGCGTCTGCTGCCAGCGGTCACGCGAGCCCGATTCAAGCGGTCAACGAACGTGACGCTGCCGCGGTTCGGGCCCCAGCGAGGCGAGGTGGCGTAGAACTCGGCGCCGCTCATGTGCTCGACGCCTCCCGCGAGGACGACGTCGGCCACCCCCGTCTGCACCTCCATGGCGGCGAGGCAGATGGTCTGAAGGCCGGAGCCGCAGCGGCGGTCGAGCTGGAGGCCCGGCACCTCGACGGGGAGGCCGGCGGCCAGGGCGGCGACGCGGCCTATGGCGGGGTTCTCGCCGCTGGGGTAGCAGTGGCCGAAGAGGCAGTCATCGACGACGGCCGGGTCGAGATTTGTCTGATCCATCACCGCGCGAACGATGGTCTCGGCCAGCATCTCGGCGTCCACATCCCGTAGGGCACCACCGTAGCGGCCTACGGGTGTCCGTACAGGGCTGCAGATCACTGCCTGTCGCACGGGCATGACCTCCTGTCAGCGATATCCTGCCGGCATTTCCACGCGTCCAGGCAGCTTGGCGCCTGGAGACTGGTCGGGGTGGGCGGATTCGAACCGCCGACCTCCTGGCCCCAAACCAGGCGCTCTAACCTGACTGAGCTACACCCCGGCCGCTCTCATCTTAGGGTGAGGGCGAGCGAGGGGTCAAACGAGGGGTTGGCGCCCGCGCCGCCCCGGTGAGCTCCCGCACGTCGTCCACATCGTGCTCCTGCATGAACTCCTCCAAGCCCTCCAGCACGTCGAGGGGGGCGCACGGGTTGCGGAAGGTAGCGGTGCCCACCTGCACCGCGCTGGCGCCGGCCATCAGGTACTCCACGGCGTCGCGGCCGCACATGATGCCGCCGCAGCCGATGATCGGCACGTTGACCGCGCCGGCGACGTCGTACACGATCTTGAGGGCGATGGGCTTGAGGGCGGGGCCGGAGAGGCCGCCGGAGCCCCAGCCCAGGGCCGGCCGTCGGGCCTCCACGTCGATGCTCATGGCGGGGAAGGTGTTGATGAGGGTGAGGGCGTCGGCGCCGGCGTCCACCACGGCCCTGGCCACCGCCGCCACGTCGGCGGCGTTAGGGGTCAGCTTCACGATCACGGGCAGGGTGGTCTGGCGGCGCACCGCAGCGGTGACCTCGGCGGCCGCCCTGGGGTCGGTGCCGAACACCAGCCCATCCTCCACGTTGGGGCAGCTGATGTTGACCTCCAGGCCGCTCACGCCGGCGGCGGCCTGCCCGGCCGGGCCGTCCAGGCGGCGGGCCAGCTCCGCGTACTCGTCGACGCTCTCGCCGGCGATGTTGACGATGACGGGGACGCGCCAGGTAGCCCAGATCGGCGCCACGTCGCGCAGGAGGGCCTTGAGGCCGATATTCTGGAGGCCGATGGAGTTGATCATGCCAGCCGCCGTCTCGGCGATACGGGGCTGCGGGTTGCCCCGCCGCGGGCGCAGGGTGACGGCCTTGCTGACGATGGCTCCCAGGCGCTGGATATCGAACACGTTGACGTGCTCCAGCCCGTTGCCGAAGGTACCGGAGGCCGTCATCACCGGGTTGGCGAGGTAGAGGCTGCTCTTGCGGCCGGGGGCCAGGTCCACGCTCAGGTTCACGCCGGTTCGATTATAGGCCCTGGGGGCCGCCAGGGACAGGAGGCAGGAAAGAGTGAGGAGGCCCCCTGTGAGGGACCTCCTCACGTGCCTAGCCTGCGGCTTCTAGAGGGCCAACGCCACCTCGCCGTTGCGGGAGCCGGGCCCGGCCGTCATATCGTCGTCGTCCGCCAGTTTGGGGGTGGACGGCATGCCACGCCAGCGGCCGTACCCGGGCGAGGAAGAGTCGTCGTCCCAGATGTAATCGCTGGCGGAGTTGCGGAACTGGCGCTCCTCGCCACATAGCTTGCAGTGGCCCCTGCTCAAGGTGCCCCGGGGGGTCTCAATGAGCCAGTGGTGCCGGCAGGTGGCCTCCGTCGGGGCCTCCGTCGGGGCCTCCGTCGGGGCCGCCGTCGGGGCCGCCTCGGGCTTTCGCACCTTGACTGATGTCCTGCCCATCACAAACCACCTCTTACGGGTTGGCGTTCTTTTCTTATCTTAGATTCATACGTTACAACCCAGGACTTTGGATTATATGTCTGCACGGGAAAGATATCAAGGTTGTTTCACTATATACTTTCTAAATACCCTTACATGAAGCAATGGCCTCGTGTATACTTACTAACGGCCCCCCAGACCAAAAGGTTACGCATGCAGACCACCAAAAGCCGCATCCTGGCCCGCTTCAAGCGCAGCAAAGGAGAGCGAGTCCAGTTGGAGGAGTGTTGCGATGGCAGAGGATAAGCCCCGTACTGACGGTCAGCCTTCCGAGGAACAGATCCTGGCGGCCCTGCGCCAGGTGATGGATCCCGACCTGCAGCGCGACATCGTCAGCCTGGGCATGATCCGCGACGTGACCCTCAAGGACGGTCACGTCGCCTTCAAGTTCGTCCTGACCACGCCGGCCTGCCCCATGCGGGGGGAGCTCCAGAAGTGGGCGGAGGAGGCCGTGGCGGGCGTGCCCGGCGTGAAAGGCGTCACCGTGGACATGAGCGCCGAGGTGCAGGCGACCCGCGGCGTCGGTCGCCAGCCGGTGAAGGGCGTGAAGAACATCATCGCCGTGGCCTCCAACAAGGGCGGCGTGGGCAAGTCCACCGTAGCGGTGAACCTGGCCCTGGCGCTGTCCAAGTGGGGCGCCCGCGTCGGGCTGCTGGACGCCGACATCACCGGCCCCAACATCCCCACTATGATGGGACTCCAGGAGGGGTTCCAGGCGGACGTAGGGCTCTCCATCGTGGAGCGCTACGGGGTGAAGCTGATGTCCATCGGCTTCGTGCTCAAGAAGGGGCTGGCCATCATCTGGCGGGGGCCGATGATCGGCACCGGCATCCGCCAGCTCCTCCATGACCTCCCCTGGGGCGAAGACGGAGAGCTCGATTACTTGATCATCGACCTGCCCCCCGGCACCAGCGACGCCCCCCTGAGCATGGCCCAGGAGGCCCCCATCGCCGGCACGATCATCGTCACCACCCCTCAGAGCGTCTCCCTGGAGGACGCCTTGAAGGCGGTCACCATGTTCGAGAAGCTCCAAGTGCCCGTGTTCGGCGTCATCGAGAACATGAGCTACTTCATCTGCCCCCACTGCGGCGAGCGGACGGACGTGTTCGGGCACGGCGGCGCCAAGGCCGCGGCCGAGGAGCTGGGGCTGGACTTCCTGGGAGAGCTGCCCCTGGACGTGCACGTGCGCGAGAGCGGCGACAGCGGCGTCCCCATCATAGAGGCCGACCCAGACTCGCCGGTGGCCCAAGTGTTCATGGAGATCGCCAGGCGGGTGGCGGCCAGGGTCAGCGTGCAGCGCTTCTCCGCCGAGGCACCGACGCCGGGCTAGACACCGGCCATCGACCAGAGCGCGAGAAGGCCCCGCCCGTGCGGCGGGGCCTCTTCACACCGCTCTGCGCTGTCCCTACAGCGCCTGCCAGATCCGCTTGCCCTCCAGCCGCACCAGGTTCCCGAACCCCGTGTCCGGGAAGTGGCAGATGGCGGCCAGGAGTCCGTCCGCCTCCAGCTGATCGAAGACCTTGCGGCGGCTGGCTACCGCCTGGGCGGGGTCGCCGTCGAAGCCGGCGCACCACTCCGTGCGGTCGACCTGGGCCGGGTGGTGAGCGAGGTCGCCGGTGATGATCGCCTTCTGGCCGGCGGAAGCGACCATGATGCTGGTGTGGCCCGGGGTGTGTCCGGGCGTGGGGTAGGTGGTGAGCTCCTGCGTGAGTGCCTTCTCGCCGGAGAAGAGGTCGAGCACGCCCAGCTCCTTAAGGGGCAGTACGGAAGCCCCGACCTGAGGGTTCTGAGAGGCCACGTCGGCGGCGGTGAAGTAGTCCCAGTCCGCCTGAGGCACCAGGTAGCGGGCCTTGGGGAAAGTGGGCACCTTGTCAGCGGTCAGGTTCCAGCCCACGTGGTCGCCATGGAGGTGGGTGAACACCACCACATCGACGCTGTCCAGCGACACCCCCTTGGCGTTCATCTCATCCATCAGGCGGCCGCGGATGCCGCCCAGGAGGTCTATGGGGCCGGGGCCGATGCCGGCGTCCACCAGCACCGTCTTGCCCCCGGAGCGCAGGGCGTAGCAGTGGGCGTAGGTGCGGAACTTGCCCTCGCCGAAGGCGCCGGGGTACGACTCCCTGTAGGGGTCGAAGTCCGCCGGGCTGTTGTTGGGGAAGAACACCCCCCAGTCGAACTCCATCGGCGTGTCCAGCAGCGACACGATCTCGACATTGCCCACCGTCACCTTTGAGCCAGCCATCGCAGCCTCCTTCCGATGCGTATTG
>Ga0209979_1003534_pt1 | contig 13709 bp, 12 predicted proteins | sample AnhtaG_FD_183114 | JGI IMG/M metagenome (GOLD analysis project Ga0209979, IMG submission 183114) | Deep subsurface microbial communities from Anholt, Denmark to uncover new lineages of life (NeLLi) - Anholt_01485 metaG (SPAdes) (version 2) | ecosystem: Environmental > Aquatic > Marine > Oceanic...
TGGAAAATGTCGTCAAACAGCTCAATCAAAAGTTCAAGAAAGTTGCCGGATTCGAATTCTATGAGACGGCCTGCAACTCTATTAAACTTTTAGTTATGCGTTACCGTTTTCACGTCTTTAACTGTTCTAGGATACCCGGTAACAATAGAAAATCTCCCCTTGAACTGGCTGGAATAGACATTATTGATATTAACTGGGTACGTTTTTCGCAAAAGTGCTAATTGTGGATAGTGAGGTAATGTGGATTACTCCTAAAGAGTTACCCCCATTACTTGGACAACCCTTCAGGTTGCCCACACTTTCCACAATACTACTACTATTTTATAATTTTAAAAAGAATTAAAAGATTAAATAGCAACCAAAATTGTATACGCTGCCAAAATTTTTAAATGACAAAATATTTAAAAAAACTTGATTTTCCAGTAAATTCAGTGTAATGTATACAATAGGTAATTAAACTGTATAATGTATACAAATAATCATAAATATTAGAGGAAAAAATAAAGTGAAAGATATTTTAAAGATAGAAGGATACGAGTTACTAAGTCAGAAAGTTTATCAAGTATTAAAAAAAGAAATTGTGCGAGGGATTTTAGAGCCAGGTTCTAGATTATCAGAAAATAAACTTGCTAAAGAAATGCATGTAAGTAGAACTCCTATTAGAGAAGCCATACGAAAATTAGTAGCTGAAGGACTTGTAAAAACATCTCCAAATAAGAAAATGACTGTTTCGGAAGTTTCTCTCGCAGATATGAAAGAAGTTTTACTGGTTCGTGGAGTATTGGAAGGATTAGCCGCAAGTATCGCTGCAAAAAAGATTAATAGAGAAGAGATGGACAAATTAGAGAAAATTGTAACACAGATGAGTCTTTATATAATTAAAAATAATTTATCATCTTATTGTGAAGTAGATGATAAATTTCATGATCTAATATTAAATATCTGTGGGAATAAATGGATAATTCAAATACGTGATAATTTAGGTAATTTTATTTACAGATATAGATTTAAGTCACTTAGTGTTCCTGGAAGGCTAAAGCATTCTTTAGAGGAACATCGAGCAATTATGGAATCTTTAAAAAAACATAATTCAGAGGAAGCAGATAGATTAAGTAAGATACATATGGAAAATACAATCATTAACATACTAAAAAATGTAGTGTAAGGAATGAAATAAAAATAAAATTACGTGAAATTAAATTCGATCAGATTAAAAATAAAGTTAAAGAACTATTTCTTAAAGCAAACTATGATATCAATAAAGATCTGATAGTTCGACTGGAAGAAGCCCTTCAGAATGAGACTTCCTTCACTGGTAAATATGTTTTAAATATGATTATAGAAAATAATAAGATTGCCTTAAGAGAAGAGGTGCCTATTTGCCAGGATACTGGACTAGCAGTAGTATTTATAGAAGTTGTTCAGGAAGTTCGTTTAATAGATGGTGATTTTAAAGAAGCTATAAACCAGGGGGTCAAAGAAGCTTATCAGGAAGGGCACCTAAGAAAATCAGTAGTAGATGATCCCATCTTTGAGAGAAAGAATACTAAAACTAATATACCAGCAATTATCTATACAGATATAGTGCTAGGGGATAAGATTGAATTTATAGTAATGCCTAAAGGATTTGGTAGTGGGAACATGAGTACGTTGGGGATGTTAAAACCAGCCGATGGAGCGGAAGGGATAGTAAACTTTATCTTAGAGACAGTAAGAAAAGCCGATCCCAATCCTTGCCCTCCTACTATCATTGGGGTAGGCATCGGCGGAACTGCTGATATGGCTATGGTTACAGCTAAGAAAGCTATTGCCAGGAAAATCGGGGAATATAATAAAGATGAAAAATATGCTGCCCTAGAAAAGGAAGCTTTAAAGAAAATAAATAATTTAGGTATTGGCCCAGCAGGTCTTGGTGGTAATATCACAGCTTTAGCAGTACAAATAGATTATCTACCTACCCATATAGCTGGGTTCCCGTAGCAGTAAATGTTTGTTGCCATGCCGCCCGACATGCAAAAGGTATATTATAAATAACAAACATATTAAATCAGGAATTAAATTTATGAAAGCGGTAATTAAAATAACAACTCCTTTATATGATGAAATTGTGATTAACTTAAATGCTGGAAATTTAGTAAATATAACTGGTTATATCTATGCCGCCAGAGATGCTGCTCATAAAAGATTTTTTGAATTAATTCAAAAAGACCAAAAACTTCCAATTGAGCTTAAGGGGCAGATCATTTTCTATGCTGGTCCTACTCCAGCTAAGCCTGGATATCCCTGTGGTTCAGTGGGTCCTACCACCTCTTATCGCATGGACCCTTACACTCCTCATTTATTAGACAAAGGGCTTAAAAGGATGATTGGTAAAGGACTCCGCTCTCAAGAAGTAATTGAGAGTATGAAGAAGAATAAGGCAGTATATTTCGCAGTGGTAGGAGAAACAGCAGTTTTAATTGCCCGAAGTATTAAAGAATCTGAGGTAGTAGCCTATGAGGATTTAGGTGCAGAAGCTATTTATAGATTTCATGTAGAAAAATTTCCTTTCATAGTAGTTATTGATGCATTTGGGAATAATTTATATGAGACAGAGCCATTAAAGTATGTAAAAAGAAATAAAATATTCTTTTTAAATTATTAATAAGGAGGATGTAATATGAAAGAAATTCTAATGACAAAAGGTGCAAAAATATTAGTTGATGTTTGCACCAAAGTAAAGCCAGGAGAAAATGTACTAATTGTAACCGATATGGTGAAAACTGGAATTGCTGAAGTACTTGCTGTTGTGGCAAAAGAAAGAGGAGCAGAAGTAATGATTTCAATAATGATTCCCAGAGAAAAGGCTGGCCAGGAACCGCCTCTTTCTGTTGCTGCTGCTATGAAAGAAGCAGATGTGGTATTTTCTCCTGTAAGTTATTCTATTACCCATACTTATGCGATAAAAGAAGCTGCAGAAGCGGGCGCCCGGATTATTGTGATGACTGATTTTACTGATGAGCTAATGATGGGCGGAGGTATTGAGGCTAATTTTAATGAGTTGAAACCAATCTGTAAAGGAGTAGCAAATAAATTAACTCAAGGTAAAAGATTAAGATTAACAACTCCAGGTGGAACGGACTTAACAATGGATATTACTGGAAGGCGTGGTAATGCACTATATTGTGTGGTAGAACCAGGAGAATTTTCTACAGTGCCTACAGTAGAAGCAAATACTTCCCCATTGGAGGGAACAGTAAATGGGAAAATTGTTGCTGATGCAAGTATTCCTTATTTGGGGATTGGATTATTGGAACAGCCAGTCTATATGGAGGTAACGAATGGGTATATAACAAAAATTAAAGGTGGGAAGCAGGCTGATGTTTTTAGAAAAGATTTAGAAAGCCAAAAAGATAAAAATGCCTTTAATATCGCAGAAATTGGATTTGGTCTTAATCCAAAATGTAAGATGATTGGGATCATGTTAGAAGATGAAGGAGTTAGAGGAACAGCGCATATAGGAATAGGTACTAGTATAACTTTAGGAGGTAAAATAAAAACTAGTTGTCATTATGATGCAATTATGTGGCATCCAAAAGTTGAGATTGATGGTCAGATAATTATTGATGATAAAGTGGTAAATATTTAGAAAGGAAGTGATTCTCTCATGAAGGAAATGTTAGCAGTTCAAGGATCAAGAACGATTGTAGAAAACTGTGCTTCTATTAAAAAAGGGGAAAAAGTATTTATTGTTACTGATTACGAAACTTTTAGCAGTGCCCTTTTAATTGCCAAGGCTGCCTATGCAATTGGAGCAGATGTAGATATGGGTATCATGAAATCAAGAGGATTGGATGGAGAAGAGCCAACAGAATGTATGGCTGCGGCGATGAAGAAAGCGGATGTTGTTTTAACTCCTGTAAGCAAATCTCTTGCTCATACTAGAGCTACTGATGAAGCTTTAGAAGAAGGAGCCAGGGTTCTTTCTCTTACTGCTATTTCTGAAGAACTTATTGCATCACCGGCTTTTGAAGCAGATTTCAAAAAACAAGCTCCTGTCTGTGAGAAAGTTGCTCAACTGTTTACCGAAGCTAATGAGTTAACTATTACTACACCTGCTGGTACTAATCTTAAGGTAGGGTTAAAGGGTAGAAAGGGGAATGCTCATAAATGTCTAGTTAATAGACCCGGACAGTTTTCTGCAGCACCGAATATTGAAGCCAATTTTTCTCCTGTTGAAGGAACTGCCGAAGGCATTTTTGTTGCTGATGCAAGTATACCCTATTTAGGAATTGGTAAGTTATCTTCTCCAGTTACCTTTACTATTGAAAAAGGCAAAATCATTAAAACGGAAGGAGGAGTAGAAGCAGAAAAAATAAAGAGAATTTGGGCAGAGCAAAATGATCCCAATGTATACAACATTGCCCAAGTTGCCATCGGTCTTAATCCAGAAGTAAGAGAAGCGATTGGAGTATTAGGATGTAATTATGACGAGGGTGCTTTTGGCACTGTTCATATTGGGATTGGTACAAGTCAAGGATTGGGAGGAAAGGTTAGAGCAACTACCCATTTTGATGCCCTTATGAACAAGCCAACTATAGTACTTGATGGAGAAAAAGAGATATTGAGAGATGGAGATCTTTTAATCTAATTTGTGTTTGTAGAAATGAAAAATTAACTTTCTAAATATTGATATAAAAGGAGTGAGGAAACATGAAAGAAATTCTTATGATGAAAGGAGCTATGAAATTAGTTAGCATATGTGGTGGGGTAAAAAGTGGAGAAAATGTTTCAATAATAACAGATATGGTAACGTTAAATGTAGCGAAAACTCTTGCAAAAGCCGCCATGGATAAAGAGGCTGGTGAAGTTACAATATTTATTATGGAGCCACGAAAAGCTCATGGTATTGAACCACCCAAACCAATAGCTGCTGCAATGAAAAATAGTGATGTTATATTTATTCCAACTTTAAAGTCAATAGCGCATACAGAAGCTACCCAAAAAGCCAAGGAAAGTGGAGTGAGGGTAGTTACAATAGCTGAAGTTACTGATGACATGTTAATTTCAGGAGGAATAGAGGCAAATTTTGAAGAACAAGCTGTTATAACTAAAAAAATTGCAAGTATGTTAACGGTAGCAAAGAAGGCGGAGTTATTTACAAAGAAGGGAACAAAATTGTCTTTGAATCTAGAGGGGAGAACAGGAAGAGCGATTACGGGATTAGCTACCCAACCCGGAGGATATGCCTCACCACCCAATATTGAGGCAAGTATTGCACCTATAGAAGAAGATACTAATGGTGTTATCGTAATTGACGGTAGTATCTCGGGGATAGGTTTAGTAAGTTCACCAGTAAAGATAATATTCGAAAAAGGAAGAGCAGTAAAAATAGAAGGAGGACCAGAAGCTGATAAATTAAAATCAACATTAGCATCTACGGGCGATCCAAATGTTTACTTTGCTGCCGAGTTTGGTTTAGGTTTAAATCCATTTTGTACGCCAAAGGGTTTGCTATTGGAGGACGAGGGAACTTTTGGTTCAGCTCATATTGCTCTTGGATCTAATATAGATTTTGGAGGTAAATTACGCACTCCACTTCATATAGATAATATTATGTGTAATGTTAGTGTAAAGTTAGATAAAACTTTAGTCTTTGAAGAAGGTAAGTTGAAAATTTAGCGGGACTTGACTAAAGAATTTAAAAAATTTACCATAAACGTCTAGGGATGATGAATATTCTTTATAGAGTCAAATAAAGCAAAGAAGAGAGGTGATAAATGCTAGAAAATATGATGTATGATAACTGAAAATTGATTAATTAGCTACCTATTAGAATGTTTGAGAAGTGAAAAAAATAAAGAATAAGGAGGTGAATTAAAATGGGAAGTAAGAATCGGATAGTCTACATTCTTACGGTGATATTTCTCTTAATCAATATTGCATATGCGGCAGATGTAAATATTACGGTTGGAACTGCAAGCATGGGAGGAACATTTTATCCACTTGGCACTGGTATAGCTAAAGTGATTACGGAATATGCTGAAGGTGTACAAGCGACTGCGGAAGTAACTGCGGGTTCAGTTGATAATTCCAAACTTGTAGGTTCTGGTAAAACAGACGTAGCGTTAGCAATGGCTGATGTTGTTTATGGTGCTTACACAGGAACTGAAAAATTCGAGGAAAAATATGAAGATTTAAGAGGGTTATTTATGACCTACGGACAAATGATGCATCTGGTTGTGAAAGAAAACTCCCCCATTAAATCCATAGCAGATTTAAAAGGTAAGAAAGTATCTCCTGGACCAGCAGGTAGTGGCACAGCATTTATGACAAGTATAATACTAGAAGCATATGGGATTAGCCCTAATGACTTGAGACTTGAATACTTAACTCATGCAGAAGAAAGCATGGGCCTAGGTGATGGGACGTTAGATGCTGCATTTTATTTAATGGGTATACCTTGTGCTGCTGTGACGGAATTTTGTGCAAGTCATGATGCCAGGTTTATACCTATAGAGAAGGAATACCTCAAAAAGATAACAGAAAAATTTCCATTCTATGCTGAAATGCCCATTCCTGCTGGAACCTATAAAGCTCAACCTGATAGTGTTCCTTCGGTTGGGGTAAAAGTTTGTTTTATAGCAAATAAAAATGTTCCTGAAGATGTAGCTTATGAAATTACTAAAGCCGTTTTAGAACATGTGCCAGAATTAATTAAGATACATTCTATTGCAAAAGAACTTTCTTTCGAAAAAGCTTTAGACGGAATGCCAATTCCTCTTCATCCAGGTGCCGAGAGATATTATAGAGAGAAAAATCATCCTAAATTAAATTAATTTTTTGTAGAAAGTAAAAAAGGGAGGGATTTTCCCTCCCTTTTTTATATATTTCTGAGAGGAGAGTTAAATCATAATGAGTAGTAATATTAAAATAGGTTTATTGATACCACCTCCAAATATTGTTATGGAAGAAGAGTTTAATCGAGTTCTACTTCCAAAAAATATCACAGTACATGCTACAAGACTGAAGAGATCCACTCCAAATCTAACTCTAGAGGCTCTCTCCGAGATGGAAAAATCCATAGAAGAATCAATTTTTCTTCTAAATATGGCTAATATCAATATTATAGTCTTTGGTTGTACAAGCGGAAGTTTACTTTTTGGATTTGGATGGGATCGTAAGATTATTAAAAGAATAAAAAAGAAGACAAAAGTTGCAGTTACTACTACTTCTACATCTGTAATTGAAGCTCTAAAGGAATTATCCTTAAAGAAAATAGGCATTATAACTCCTTATATTAATGAAATTAATGTTAAAGAGAAAGATTTCATAGAAAGCCATGGCTTTGAGGTAGTATTCATTGGTGGCTTCGAATTATTAGATGCGAGAATGATTCCGAGAATTGCGGGAAGGCAAATATTAGACTTTCTCGAGAAATTTAATTTAAAAAATATTGATGGCATATTCATTAGTTGCACAAATTTGAAGACTTTTAATATAATAGATTGTATAGAAAAAAAATACGATATTCCAGTTGTTACTTCGAATCAAGCATCTTTATGGAGTGCTTTACGTATTTTGGGTAGAAGAGAGAAATTTGATAAATTGGGACAGTTATTAAAAAAATTCTAACAATTCAGTAAATATGGTTTTGGGGATCGGAGTTTGAAAGAGGTGGGTCATTATTTTATTATTTATTTCCAATTTTATAAGTGTTACTTTTTGTTATAATAAGTATTATCAAATATAACTCAAAATAAATTGAATCAAACATATAAATTTTAAAATAGAAAAAGAAACTATTCCCCAACAAAATGAAAAGATTTACCTATAGTATTATTATTTATTCAATAACTTGCTATTGAAGAGGGTGATTTTTATTAATGATAGATAAGATTGATTTTAAGAGTCCTAGGTCTTTTGATAGCAATTGGTGTAAGGTAGTAGTTATTTTAGTAGCAATTTTATTTTCATCATTTCATTTATATACCTCTGCCTTTGGTTTGATGGCGAGTATTTTGCAGAGAAATATTCACTTGATGTTTGCGCTTGTATTGAGTTTTTTATTATTTCCTGCGAGAAAAACTTCTCCTTTGGGAAGAATTACTCTTGTTGATACACTATTAGTGATTCTTTCTTTTATTACAACGATTTATCTATGGATTAATTTTAAAGAAATCATATGGAGAACAACCTTTCCTTTGTTTTGGGATAAGATTATTGGTTTAATTTTGATAGTGATGGTGTTAGAGATGGCCAGAAGGACTATAGGAATAGCTCTTCCTGTTATATCTATCATTTTTCTCTTGTATGCATATTTTGGTCCTATTCTTCCTTCTCCATTTACTCATCGAGGTTATGATATTGATAGAATTATTGGCACAATCTATATGACTACTAACGGAATATTTGGCATACCGTTAGGAGTTTCTGCCACTTTTATTGCTATGTTTATATTATTTGGATCATTTTTGGAACATTCTGGGGGAGGGCAATTCTTTATTGATTTAGCAAATGCTTTAGTGGGAAGAACAAGAGGAGGACCAGCCAAAGTCGCAGTTGTTGCTAGTGGTATCTTTGGAAGTATATCCGGTAGTGCGGCTGCAAATGTTGCTACCACTGGCACATTTACAATTCCCATGATGAAAAAACTTGGGTATAAAGACTATTTTGCTGGAGCAGTTGAAGCTGTTGCATCAACCGGTGGAATGATTATGCCACCTATAATGGGCTCAGGAGCATTTATCATGGCTGAAATTCTTGGGATTTCTTATGTTACCGTGATAAAAGCTGCCTTTATCCCTGCTTTATTGTATTATATAGCGCTTATGATAATGGTTCATTTAGAGGCAATCAAACAGGATTTAAAGGGCTTATCAGGAGAGGAATGTCCAAAGTTGAGAGATGTTATTATTACCAGAGGGTATCTTCTGATGCCTTTGATTTTATTGATATACTTATTGGTAATTAAGAGAATGTCCCCAATGATGTCTGCTTTATGGTCTTCTGTCGCTGTTATATTGGTGAGTTTTCTTGGAAGAGCTACTAAGATGAATATTGAAAAGTTGATTAAAGCTTTCGTTGGTGCTGCTGAGAACATGATAAAAGTTGCTTCTGCATGTGCATGTGCAGGGATTGTAATTGGAGTACTTGCACTAACTGGACTTGGATTAAGGTTATCTATAATACTTCCTATTCTTGCAGGAGAGAATTTAATCTTATTATTATTTTTAACAATGATAGCCTCCATTATTTTGGGAATGGGTTTACCGGCTACAGCTGCATATATTCTATTGGCAGTATTAGGAGCTCCTGCATTAGTGGAATTGGGAGCTTCACCGCTAGCAGCTCATCTATTTGTATTTTATTTTGGATGCATATCTAATATTACCCCTCCTGTATGTGTTGCTGGTTTTGTCGCTTCAGGAATTTCAGGTGCTTCTGTGAACAAAATTGGTATGGCAGCAGTTAAATTAGGAATTGTAGGTTTTTTGGTTCCGTATCTTTTTATATTTAACAGTGCATTGTTATTAGAGGGGGCTTTTTTTAAAATTCTTTATACATTTTTTACAGGCATAACTGGCTGCTTTTGTTTAGGTATTGGATTGCAAGGGTGGCTGTTTGAAGAGTTAAGTTGGATTTTAAGAATAATTATGATTTTAGCTGGGCTGAGCTTTTTACTGCCAAATTTTTGGGTTAATTTAATTATATTTATAATCTTGGGTGTGTTTTTATATTTTCAGTGGAAAAAAATAATTTCAAGATAGAAATTCGACTTTTCTATAAAGACTCATCTTGATATTTTTACGTTGTTAGATATTAAAAAAGGTTTCTTCATGTATAGTATTAAAGCTTAATTTTAAGAGTTAAAGTAATTTAAATGTTAAATTCAAGCTGAAATTTCTTTCGAAATTATAAAACTAATACGTGATCCTCGACTTAAAATTGAAGTAGGCATTTAGTATGTCTTAACATATTATGGGGCTGATTATATTAAGGCTCTCTATAATCCCTTCTTTAAAGATAAAGACTATCAGGACCTAAAAGAAATGAGTGTATTAGGTAATTTAAAGCTATTATTTCCAATAGAATGATAAGGAGAAAAAAGATGGAATTAAGATATGGTAAAGATACAGTTAAGTTGCCTTTGGAAGAAAAAAATATTATAAAAATATTAAACTTAAAAAATCGAGGAGTTTTATTAAATCCAGAAGATAAGCTAAAAGAATTACTAAAAAATCCCATATGTAGTATTTCTTTGAAAGAATTAATCTTTCAAAGAAAAGCTCGAAAAATTTTAATTATTGTAAATGATATAACCAGACCTACTCCTTATAAAATAATCTTGTCACCCCTATTAAGTGAATTAAAAGAAGCAGGAATAAGAAAGGAAGATATTAACTTTATAGTAGCTACCGGAATTCATCGAGACAATTCTAAGGAAGAGTTAGGTAGTATATTTGGAGAAGATTTGATTAGTACTTATAAATTTATAAATCATAATGCTGATAGCCCGGATTTACATTATTTAGGCAAATTGAAAAGCGGCAATAAGCTCTGGGTTGACCCGATTGTCTTTGAAACAGATTTTATAATTACCACCGGGGTAATAGTTCCTCATTATTTTGCTGGTTTTTCCGGAGGAAGAAAATCTATCCTTCCCGGTATTTGCGGGAGAAAGACTATCGAAGCTAATCATGCCAAGATGGTGTATTCCGATTCCCGAGCTGGAAATCTTAAAGGTAATCCTGTTCACGAAGAGATGCAGGAAGCTGCAGAAAAAGTTGGAGTAGATTTTAACATTAACGTAGTAACTAATGAACGTCACGAAATTATTGAAATTGTTGCGGGAGAACTGCTTAAATCATGGCTGAAAGGTGTAGAAGTTTGCAAAAAGACATATCTTTGTCCTATTAAACAAAAGGCAGAGGTAATAATTGCTAGTGCTGGTGGTTATCCTAAAGATATTAATGTCTATCAGGCACAAAAGGCTTTAAACAATGCTTATCAGGCAGTAAGGCCTGGAGGAACAATTGTACTATTGGCTGAGTGTGCTGAGGGTTATGGAGAACCCACTTTTGAAAAGTGGATAGAAGAAGCAAACTCTCCGGATGATATAATTGAACGTTTGAATAAGAAATTTATTTTAGGCGGCCACAAAGCTTACAGTATCGTTAAATTAACAAAAGAGGTGGAAGTGATTTTAATTTCTTCTTTGCCTCAGGATAAAGTCCGTAAACTATTTTTTATTCCTATGAAAAATATTTCTCAAGCTTTGAATTATGTTAAAGATAAATACAGTGAGGATTTTCAAGCCTATATTCTTCCTTCAGGGAATACAGTTTTACCTTTCTTTTCTAACCTTGGGTAATGCCAGCTTTTTTTATTCTTTCTATTGCTCCTTCTAATCTTTTTTCTTCAACAGTTAAGGCAATTCGTATATATCCTTCACCATATTCTCCGTAGCCGATTCCGGGGGTTACAATTATTCCTGCTTTTTCTAATAAGAGATTAGAAAATTCCATAGAACTCATTTTGTTCAAAGTGGGAATCCAGATGTAAAAAGTAGCTTTAGTTGGTTTTAAGTTCCACCCTAATTTATTTAGCCCATTTATCACTACATTTCGTCTACCGGTATAAATTTTATTCATCTTCTCTATATTATCCTGTGGACCGGTTAAGGCTTCTATCCCGGCTTGCTGGATAGCCTTAAAGATACCCGAATCAATATTGGTTTTTATTACAGAGAGAGCCGAAATTGTTTCTTTGTTTCCCACTACAAAACCAAGTCTCCAGCCGGTCATATTATAAGTTTTAGATAGGGAATGAAATTCTATGCCCACATCTTTAGCCCCTTCTACTTCCAGAAAACTATTAGCTTTGTAACCATCAAAGGTCATCTCGGAATAAGCAAAATCGTGGCAAACCAAGATATCATATTTTTTCGCAAATTTTACTACTTTTTCAAAAAAATCTTTATTGGCAACAGCAGCGGTGGGATTATTGGGGTAGTTGATAAACATTAATTTAGCTCTTTGCGCAATATCTTCATCTATTTCTTCCAAATCTGGTAAAAACCCATTCTCTTCTAATAAAGGCATGATATAGGGGAAGCCATTGGCAAATAAAGTTCCTGTTTTATAAACCGGATAAGCAGGGTCAGGTATAAGGCTAAAGTCTCCCGGGTCAATAAAAGCCAGAAAGATATGAGCTATTCCCTCTTTGGAGCCAATAAGCGCCATAACCTCTTTATCCGGGTCTAAGTCAACTCCAAATCTATTTTTATACCATAAGGAAACTGTCTGCCTAAATTCAGCTGTTCCCGCGTAGGGTGGGTAATCATGGGTTTTAGGGTCTTTAACACTTTCTCTTAATTTTTCAATTATATTATTAGGTGTAGGTTGGTCAGGATCACCTATTCCTAAGTTAATAATATCCACTCCTCTTTTTATGGCCTCTTCTTTTTTCTTATCAATTTCTGCAAATAAGTAAGGGGGGATAGTTTCTATTCTTTGTGCTATCTTCATTAATAAAATTCCTTTCTGTTAAAATTTTAAAAAATTGTACTTTGATATTATTTTGTTTTCAAATCCTGTTTTCTTTACCAATTATTTACTACTAAATAAATTGAATGGATTGAAAGAATGGTAGACAGGCGAGACGCCTGTCCTACGGACAGACAAAAAGTCTCCCCCCATTATTTTTACTATTCACTAACTATTAAATTAAGCACTATCCAGATAACTAAATTTAACTGGTAAACTGGTTAACCGGCAAACTGGTTAACTAAAATTAATTGATGAATTGGTCTATTGGTCAATTAAATTACCATTTCTCCCTTGAATACTAATTCTGCTGGGCCAGTCATATAAACATGTCCATCACCTGCCCATTGGATATCTAAATCCCCACCAGGTAAGTGAATTGTAGCTTTTCGATCGGTCTTTTTATTCAAAACTGCAGCTACTAAAGCCGCACATGCTCCAGTGCCGCAGGCCAAAGTTTCTCCAACTCCTCTTTCCCATACTCTAAAATTTATTTCTTTTCTGTTTAAAATATGAATAAACTCTACATTGGTTTTTTCGGGGAAGAAGGAGTGATTTTCAATTTTTGGGCCAATTTTATCTACTGGTATAGATTGTACATCATTGACAAAGGTTATACAATGAGGATTTCCCATGGAAACACAGGTAATTTTAAGAATCTGCTCGGGATTTATCTTCAATGTTTCATCTACTACTATGGGGGTATCTTCACCGTTCATAGGTATTTCTCTTCGTCTTAATTTGGGGGTGCCCATGTTTACTTTAATTCTTAAAACTTTTTTATTTTTTAAATCTTGGAAAATTAGTTCGGGGGTGATTATCCCTGCTAAAGTCTCCACTTTAAATTTGTTTTTAGAGATTAATTTATTTTCATAAGCATATTTAGCAAAACACCTGATGCCATTTCCACACATCTGGGCTTCACTACCATCAAAATTAAAAATCCTCATCCGTAAATCTGCCTTAGATGAGGGTAAGATAAGTATTAGTCCATCCGCACCAATTCCAAAGTTGCGATCACAAAGTTTTTTTGCCAGATAAGAAAGAAATGAAGAATCGCCCAATGATTTGTTTTGAGAATCAATTAAAATAAAATCATTTCCCAGACCATGCATTTTTACAAAATCTATTTTCATGGTGATTTTTCTCCATATTTTTTGAAATATCCAAGTATTCAGTAGC
>Ga0209979_1003535_pt1 | contig 13703 bp, 7 predicted proteins | sample AnhtaG_FD_183114 | JGI IMG/M metagenome (GOLD analysis project Ga0209979, IMG submission 183114) | Deep subsurface microbial communities from Anholt, Denmark to uncover new lineages of life (NeLLi) - Anholt_01485 metaG (SPAdes) (version 2) | ecosystem: Environmental > Aquatic > Marine > Oceanic >...
TCTCTGCAGACGGTGCGGCACGCGGTGGCTCGGCCTCGACCCACTCACCCTCTTGGGAGACATACCACTTTCCGGTCTTGGCGCCTATCATCCACCAGCGCCCCTGCTCATCTTGCAGGGAGAGCTTCTCCACCTCCGCCTGGAACTCCTCGTCACTGATAAGCCCAGCGGCGTGCTTCCATTTGAGTTCATAGTACTTGCTTTCCAATTCGTCAAAGGTCATAGCTTTTCTCCTTCGGCCTTTCCTGTTCTTCTACTCGCAAGTCCTAGTGCAGAATGATTCTCTAGTCTCCAGGGTGGCGGCACTCTAGTCCTGAGTAGGATGTTTGATTGAATTTTCAAGTATCACCCAAATATCTGAACGAGATCGGTTTTCAATAAACATTACGCGAATGCTGGTTAAAGCGCACTTGTAACTGCTTCCTCTATTTCATAGCGCGGCTTGGCCGCAACCAAACTCTCATGTGTGTCATTGCGAGGAGCGAAGCGACGAAGCAATCTCCAGCCCGCGACGTAGGGGGTTTCCTTCGCCACGCTCGCAATGACATATCCCTCCCAACATTCTCGCGAACAACGCAAATGTTGTAGGGTAATACTATACCCCGTGCATCAGTTCTAAACTGAGATGTTGTACACCACCTTCTTGAACTTCAATGAACATGTCTCCCGAGTAACTTCGCTCCCCGTAGAAAGCCCGAATAAAGTACTTGCCGGGTTCCAGGTCTACCTGCCAATGGCCGTCCTTCCCTGATTTCACTGCAGCGACAATTTCACCAACCTCATGGAGTATCCGTTCGGGTTCTTCTTCACTTGACTTATAGGTCCCCGCTTGCACCGCCTTGTGAATCCGAATCGAAGCCCCTTCATAGGTCTGTGGTGTTGTTCCCTGGGGCAAGAATTCCTCCTTGTCAGTGACAATTCCGATAACCCTTCCCTTGCCCGGATCTAAGCCCAGTCTGTCTAGATCGTCTGTGCCAAGATCTTTAGGTCGCGCTGACCACAGAACAATGCCTATGTAGGCCAAAACACCCACTAGAATGACAGAGAAAACTATGACTACCCACCTTTTCATAATCTTTCCCCCCTTCTCAGTATACAAGTAGAGATTTTCTGACGGCGGGGTTTGGAACTGTGCGGATTCGCCATGCGAATCCTTGCGTTGCCTTCGGCTCGGTAGCATAGCAGATGATAAGAGGATCATCCCTCCGCTGCCATACTATAGTCGCAGTCATAGTTTTAGTCCCTAATCACGGTACTCTACGAATCCCTACCATTATTCGTACCCTTTAAAGGACTGAACCGGGAGGCCCCTCAATATGTTTGTGCCAATGCCTTGTGAGGATCGGTCTTTATGAGAACGTACTCAGCGTTAGTAATCTGCTTAGGTAACGGTCATGAAGAGCCTAAGGGCATAACTTTTTGGTCTTGATGAACGAGACCCGCTCCTCTTGATCGCCCAGGGTGCCCACAAGCTCAATCTCTTCGTTCTCTTGAGGGATGTAATCGGAGAAATTCGAATAGGTGACAGTAAGCAAATAGCGACCGTCCTCCTTGCCCAATACATCCAGACCCACATTGTACTCCTGTGGCGTGATTTCAACCCCGCCCAGAACAAAGGGCTCATCGCAAGAGTTGCTGACCTCCAGAACGCCTCCGTTGCAGTTGTTCACCTCAATCGTCAGGCAATCAATTGACGGCTCCACCTCAAGATCCATAATCACGGTCTTGCCAAAGCAGCCCCCCATGGGCGCCAGCCCCCAGTATTTGACGCATCCAGGTGCCGGGCTGTCTTTTCTGACGATACAGCCAGCAACTGTACTCAAGGACAACAGCAGGAGGGAAAAAGTTAGCAGTCGCTTCTTTATGCTAAGCAGCTTGATGACAGCCCTCCTTTTCAATCTAATGTCTCCGGCGGGCCAGATGGCTTCCCGCCGCTGAGCCTCTCTGGCGGACCCTCGGGCCGGGCCGGTGGCCTTCTGCTGACAAACTCCTCGGGGCGTCCCCGTGGCCTCACTGGCCTGGCAGGCGGGAGGACTGGAGGCGCTACTACCGGGGCTGGCTTTCTCCGCGTGACCAGGATGGCGCCTATACCCATCAGGGCAGCCAAGGCTACGAACCCAATCAACCACAGGCTTTGCAAACCACTGCCCATGCCGGTTAGGGGTTCGGATGTTTCGGAGACGGCGACGGTGATCCTGTCCTCGGCCGCCTGGCCGGCGCTGTCCTCGGCGCGGAAGGTGATGGTGTGGGTTCCAGCCGGCAGCGTCAGTGCGATGAAATTACCGATACCGATCTCGCCTTCGCTGGAGAACCAACGCGTTTGCTCGGCCGGCAAGAAGCCATCCTCCGGATCGTAGGCCGAGGCCTCCAGGATGATGGTCTGTCCTTCCTCAAAGGAGGTTACCTCAGTCAGAATAGTGGCCAGCGGCGGTTTATCCGCCACTGCAAACGGTGCCGAGACGGCCTCGGCCACGTTAAAGCCATCATTCGCCGCCAGCCGGACGGTGCAACTCTCGCCGCCGTGCAGCCAGGAGGTGTCCAGTTCGTAGGTGGACCCGGTCAGGTCGGCCGCAATCTGCCGCCAGAGAGGATCATCGTCGCAATGGTAAGACAGGATTAACCTCAGTGCATCCCCATCCGGGTCCTCGGCCGACCAATTGAGAACCAGCATGCCCGCTGCATCCACGCTGGCTGGTGTCGAGAGGTCAATGGTGGGAGCGTTTGGACTGCGGTGAACTTTTGCCAGTACTTTGCCTTCATGAACCACGACCAGACGGGCGGTGGCGGGGTGGTAAGGGAGGGTAAAAGCGACCGGTAAACTGGTTCCCGTCTCACCAAAGCGGGTGCTGTACAACACACTGTTGCCGGAGGAGCGCAATTGCAGCTCATAGTCGCCGGTTTCAAAGGCGGCCTCTGCTTGTCCCTCGGCCGCCTGCAAGGAGGTAAAGGTAAAGCTGTTGTCTGGCAAAACCATGCCTTGCACAAACAGCACCGAGTCGCCGGGCGGGTCGATCAGTTTGCCCAAGATGTGGTCATACGTGGAGGGGATGATCCAGGCCCGCTGCTTACTCACAACCGCGGGAACGCTCTGTGTACTCCCCATCAAGTCGGCCACGAAGTAGACATCCGGCGCGGTGGAGTGGAAAGCTTTTGCGGGGGGCTGGTAGATTTGTCCGTTCTTGAGAATGGGTCCCTCGACCGGGATGCCATCGAAACGAGGCGGCTTTAGTTTCGCAGTTTCTATGTATTGTTCCTCGCCCAGGTACAGCCCCAAACTGTGCCCGATTTCGTGGGCGGCGGTGTACTCTTGCGCGCTGTCATAGCGAACCAGGACCGCTTGCCGGGTGCCACCGGTGATGCCGGCAACGTGAACGCCGGTGGAGCCTTTCGCGCCAGGTTCAAACCAACCCTTGAGCCAGGTAACATTGTCTACCACGCCGATGATGCGAGACAACGAGTAGGCGCCGGCCGGTGTACCATGTCTATCTTCGAGTGCGGCCGTGATTTGATTCAGCCAGGAAAAGGTCCACTTCGAGGGCATCGCGGCCGAGGGGTAGTTGGGCTTCACCCACCAGAGGATGAACCATTCGTCAATGGGGTATGCCTCGGCGATAAAGCGGACCTGGCGCTCGATAAAGGCCATGTCCAGGTTGGGCACGTCCACCGGCACGAATTTCAAGATGAGCAGCTTGGTCGCATAGACGGCGCCTTTGATGGTGTGCTCTTGTTTGTCTGCGTATTTCTCCTCCGGGTCCACCACGATGGTGATTTTGAGGTCCGCGTCTTTCGGACCGGGATAAGGGAGATCAGGTCTGAAAACAAAGTCGACTGGATAGGTCTCGGTACCTTCTTTCTTCCCATCGGGTGTGCGGGTCGCCACCGCTGCGATGCCGGCGTTGTTGGGACGGGCCGATTTGGGCGCCCAGGCGACGGAAGCGCCGGTTTCCGACATGGAGAGGATTTTCTCCTGTTGGGTCACGACCTTTCCGCCTATTTCGGCCTTGAATTGGACGGTGACGTTCACCGGCCGGCCGGCCGACTGGTAGATCTCGCCGTCGGCTTTGACCTGAACCCGCACGCCGGCCGGTTTGTGATTCACCAGCCGCAGCGGTTTGATTTCGCTGAGGTCGGTGGCCTGGATAATCGGTGCGCTGTCAATCTTGAACTCCACCTCGGGGATGCAGCGCAGTTGCACCGGGATGTCTACCGTCTGGGTGACATCGGCCGGGGAGGCTCGGATGATGAACTCGGTGGTCTCGATCAGCTCGCAAGGATCCTTGCTAATGCTCAAGGGGAGTTCAAACATGCTATCCTGGTCCGTGCGGACGGAAGCGGCGACCGATAGCGCGGCGCTTGGCTTCTCCTGGCCGCTGGCCTTGTCCTTCTCGATGGCTTGCAGGTTGAGTAGCAGGTCTGGCAGCATGATGGCCTGGGTCAGCCTGGCCAGCCCTTGAAATTTCCCGTCCCCTTGGGAGACCCAGGCAATGCCGTCGATCCGGATGGCGGGTGGGTCGCCCAAGGGGTATTGGACGCCGTCACCCTGGCCGCCCAGAGAGACTTCGATGTGGACGCCCGAGGCGTAAGGCGGCGGCACGGCCGGGTTGTCAGGGATCAGGTTGCCGTTGCTACAAGGGTTATTGGATTGATGCCCGCTGTAACGGAAATCAAAGAGCGTGCCATCAACGATGATATTGATCTGCTGGTCTATCCCCTTTGTCACTGTGATGGTATCCCCTGCCACGGGATGATAGTAGGGGTACGATTGAATAAAGACTCCTGATATGCGAAGTGCCCATCTACGCATCTGCTCCAGTTGGCCCGATTCTGTCCACTCGGGCAGGGCAACGCCGTTGACTCTGACATCCGCTATCCTTTTATAACCACAATTTGGATCCCCGGTCTGGGGGTCCCTGGTCAAGTCCGGGGCCCATACGCGCCAATCCCCTCCGGTTGTTACCCTCAATACCATATCGTCTCCCAAGGCGTTGTAGCGAATGGTTAGTTGGGTGGAAAAGGGAAGCGGCTGGTCGAATCGTATAGTCTGTTTGGTCAAATGATCCAGGGGAGTGGATACATCAACGATCCAGGCGCCATTCTGGACGCTCGGCGCCCAAACGGTTGTGATAGCTGCCCCGGTGCTATAACCTTCTTTATCCGCATAGACTACAATCTGCCAGGATACGTTCCCATAATTGGGAAATACTTTGGCATTCTCGGTGTCCACTTTTTCCAGACTAATTTCAAACTGCCCGTTTTGGTCGGTGGTGGTGGTCGGGAGTTCCACTATAGATTTGTTGGTAATCTCGTCTTGGGCGGTGGCCCGCACCTCTGCGTTGGGGATGGGCGCGCCATAAAAATCGGTAAAGGTCCCTACGATGGTGGCCGGGGTCCATTGGTCAACAGGGGCCTTGTTTTCAATCTTTAGGTTAGTGGGGATGGCATCCAGGATGTAAAATTCCTTCACTATGGTAAACGGATCGAAATAGAGACCGTTGATCTGGGCTCGAATCTGATATTTCCCGGCCTCGGCCGTGGGGGGGATTTGCCAGTCCAAGTTCCCATAACCGAATAGCTCATAGCTGGAAATCTGAGAATTGATCCCCAACAGATAGGTCCTTTCGTTTTCTCCTTCTGGGCCCACGATCTGGACCCCCATGCTGAGTCGGCTGTCCCTCCCTGTGTCCACAGTCACTTCCGGCCGCACCGAAACATAGCCATGCACAATCTGGTTCCCGGAATAGTCGGTATAGTCCAGGGTGATCTCGCCTTCCATCGCTATTTTTACGTCGAGTGCGCCCCAGTAAGCAACTGAGTAGCTTGGACCCTGCTGAGATCGAGCAAAGATTCTAATAGTGTCGTAGAAAGTCGTGACGTTGTCAGAGAGGGTAAAACCCCCGTTGGGGTTGGTGGTGGCAGTTTTGTACTGGTTCGGGTCGCCAGAGTTGTGTAGATCCAATTCCACCGACCAGTTCTCTATGGGATAGGGGGTGGGGTCATTGTAGTAGAATCCAACCACCCGGCCACTGATCTGGACCGCATCGCCAATTGTCACTTGTTTGATATAGATCACATCGGTGATGACATAGCTGACAAAGGTGGGTTCCGACGGTGGGGGTGGGGGAGGGGGCGGGGTGGCGCCCACAGAAAAGGTGTACACCTCGCTGATCTGCTTACGGTCGCCTGAATAGTAGACCACCAGCTGGTAGGTACCGGGTTCCATGATGGAGGGTAGGATGCGTATAAAGCGTCCGTCAGCTTCGGTCTGATTGATGAAGGTCTCGACAGTTCCGTCCGGATAGGTGACGTCGGTTTCGATCCAATCAGAGACGGGAGTCCCCCCCAGAGTCAGGGTGCCGGTGAAGGGCACGTTGGTACCGGGGTCATAGACAGGTTGGATGGGATCCATGACCACCACAAAATCATAACCCTCTCCAAACACGGTAAACAGTATAGTCCCGGTGGTGCTCAAGTAACCCGGCTTCGAGACGGTGACCTCGACCCAGTAATCCCCCGCGGGGAAGGTATCATTAGACCAGCCATAATAGAATTCACCGCTGTTCACCATCCCGGTGGTGGTCTGGTAGGTACCGCCGGCGACGACCATGGTCACCGTGGCGCCGTCCACGTTCCCCCCCTGGCTGGTGACCGTCCCGCCAATCTGGAGTACTTCCCAGCCGCCGATCTGGACGGGGACTAACGGCCCCCAGAGTTGGAGTTCGAGGGGCAGGTCAAGGGTTTGCGAGCCGTAGGGAACGTAAATAGTCTGTTCGGCAACGGTATCGTTATAGGCTACATCGGCCTCCACCACCAAGTTACCGCGATAACCTGTGAGGATGCCTACTCCATATTCCAACCAAAAGGAAAATTGACCATTAGCATCTGTGAAATGACAGACACCATACATATATTCCCCGGCATCCCCTCTGACTTCGGTACAAACTTGGGCGTTTGCGATGGGCTGCCCACCCACCAGCACATCCCCACCGATGGTGGGACTGTCGCCCAGCGCAAATTCAGATTTATCATAGGGATACAAAGAAATTGTCAACTCGCCGGTTAATCCCCCTTCCACATACACCCAGTTGAACGTCATTCTGATCGTGAGGTAGTTGTCGACAAATTCTTCGACGGTATCCACCACCTGGAGGACGACGTAATCCCGCTCGTTTGTAAACATGCCATAGGTCTGCCCGGCGACGAAGTTATTGCTCGCGAAGCGGGGATCGGCATGGTCGGGGATCTCGGTGATGGAGGCCAGGGGAACGACGCCGTAATCGATCGTGTACTTCGGGTCGTAGAATTCTGAGGTTGTCAGTGGGGTGAAGGGGTCACCGAGGTAGAAATCAGGGGATAAGGAGGGGTTATCGGGCCCACCCTCCCCCCAACGCTGGACCGCGTAAGCCGAGAAATCATAGCCATCCTGGTAGGACCCCTCGCCGTAGAAACTCTGGAGAGTGACCGAGGTCTGGGCGTATGCATCGCCGTCCGAGTCGAGGCCCTCCACTGGACATCCGTCCTCATCCACCTCCGTTCCCAGAGGCGTGTCGGAGCACCAATCCTCATCATCGGGGACGCCATCGCCGTCCGAGTCGGGTGATACCAGGGGCCCAGAGCCATATACCGCAGTTAGTACACCTGGCCTACATCCTCCGGTGACATAAATCGTGCCGTCCGAACCGATCGCTGGAGAAGCACCCCATGACGGTATGTCAAGAGTCCATTTTATGGAACCATCTGGATTTACCGCGGTGAGTAAGTGCTGTTCTTTCTCTGAATGCCAAAGACGGGAGTAAATGGTTCCATCTGAGGCTATGGCTACCCCAGGGTCGCCAGCAGATCCATCACTAGCTGTCCATTTCAATTGTCCACTGCTTGTTAAGGCATAGAGTTTGTCGCCAGTGACGTAGATTGTGCCATCAGAACCAACAGAGGGAATACCGGGGCGAGCCGCCATGTCATATTCCCACTTTATTGTTCCATCAGGGGTTATTGCAGCAAGCTTTTGGGGGCTAAGTGGTACATATATCGTGCCGTCTGAACCAATTGCAAATCCCCCCCTGGCACTATCACCTAATTCCAAAGGCCAAAGAACCGCGCCGTTATCGGGGTCAAATGCATACATGGAATAATTGACCCAATGAGTGCCTTGCCCATACAGCACACCATCCTTACCGACAGTGAGAGCTCCAATGCCATTGCCTATGTCGGGGTCCGCCAAATCCCTAGCCCACTTCATGCTGCCGTCTGGATTGAGGGCAAACAAATGTCTGTGGTAAGAACCGGCTCCACAGTGAGAAGTATATATCGTTCCGTCCGCTCCAAGTGTGACACCACAGATTTGCGCATGCGGGTACGGGTCCCCGTCCTCAGGCGTCGTCCACTCCCACTTCAATGACCCGCCCGGATTGAAGGCATAGAGCTTATAGTAGCCAACCACATAGATAGTGCCATCGGACCCTATTACAGGATCGCTTGTCCCAGAGTGGTCCAATTCCTGAGATTTCCACAACATTGAGCCTTGGGGGCTAACACAAAAAAGTCTGGCAGGGACCCAGGTAGCAGTTCCGCCACCGGCGGTGACATAAATGTTACCGTCAGGGCCGATTGCCGGTGTACTACAAATGCAAACGTCAGAGTCAGTTTCCCACTGCCATTTGATTGTTCCTTGCTGCCCTACCCCAATAGGCACCACCGCGGACGATCCGGCAATAGCAGAGGGTATGAGCGTCAAAGCCAGGATGAGCAACAGAACCAAAGAAAGAGCTTTTTTCGCTTTCATCATGTCAACCCCCTATGGTTTCTAACGAACCGAACACAAAGAGCGATTGCCCATTTTGCCATTTCGTCTGAGCAATCGGCCAGCTAACATTCATCTGATATCACCCCCCTGCGCTTCTAGAAAGGCAGGTGCGCTACGTTGGATTCAATTGCATATCGAGAGCCTTGGTTAGGGGTATCTTTGTGCTGTGCTAGTTTGAGTTGTGGTGCAGGGTCCCGTTCTCCCGAGGTCACATCATAACAGAGAATTAAGCTGATGTCAACACCTCGCCGGAAAAGAGCTGTCAACCCAAAGGCAACCCCCCCCTGCTCCGCAGGGGAACAGAGGGGGCGATGCGCCTTTACGCAGCCTCTCACTTGGTAAGGACGAGTGTCGGTAGCATTAGGCAGGGGCTGCCCGGCGACGACGGAGGGCCTCCCAGACCATCAGCCAGAGGGCTCCCAGTCCCAGCAGGGTGACGATCAGGCCAATCCACCAACCCAGGTAAGGGATGGCCCTGACGATGGCGAAGAGCACTACCCCTAGCACCAGCGGCCAGACCCGGCCTGCCCCCCACGGCTCTCGGATGCGTTCGAGGATCATACGCCCCAGCAGGAAGCTGACCACGATTTTGGTGATGTAACCTACCGTGACCACGAAACCTACTATGATCGTCACGTTGGTGAGCAAGCCAAGGCCCGTGATTGAGACGACCAACCCGCCAAAGCCCAGCGCACCCAAGATGAGATCCAGGACCATCACCAAAAAGGCTACAACGGGGACCGCAACACAGACGAAGATTACAGTGAGGATACCCCGGCCCAGGCTGCCCCATGGCCTGGTCTGCAAGGCGGTTGCAGCCCCTCGCACTGGGCCTGGCACAACCCAGACGAGCATCAAGCCAATCACCAGCAGGGCGGCCAGCCGACGCAGTTGGTCCAGGGACCAGTTCAGAACAGCCTGCTGTGGAGTTACCTCTTCCACCCTTTTTACTTCCTCCGGTGGTGGCACCGGTGTTTGGTAGGCGATGCCTCCCACTACCTCGGCTCCAGGCTCTATCTTACCCTCGCTGTCGCTGGTGTAGGTCAGCTTCCCTCCGATCTCGGCCCCTTCGGCCATCCTGAAGCCAGATGGCATCATCGGCGCTGGCGTCCACGTCCGGAAGAAGGGCAGCATAGTCTCGAAGTCGGGATCGGGCTCACCAACGTCTACCTCCACATTGCCCCCGATGCGCCCGGCAATCTCCAGCGCGCCCATCCCCCCGCTGAAGTCTTCCATCACCTCTCCGGCCAACTTGGCCTGGTAACCTCCCCAGAAGAGCGAGCCGCCAACGGTGCTGCCAGCCGCAGCGTCGAAGCTGTAGCCAGCAGCGAAGACATCATCAGCGATTTGTGCGTTCGGACCCAGGGTGAGAACACCGCCAGCGATGCGCACATCGTCCTGAAGATCACCGTTGATGGTGATGTATCCAGCGGCGGCCCAGAAATCGCCTTCCACCGTTCCGTTGACGATAATCTCACCGCCTGCGGCGATAAGGTCGCCTTTAATCGTCCCCTCGATTCTGATCGTCTCGGCTCCTACGTAGAGGTCATCCTCGATCACTTCGTCCCGGCCGATGATCACCTCTCCCCCGCCCTTGAATTCACCAGCCCAGGCGATGGGCACCAGCCAGAAAAGGCTCAAGAGGACTATTCCCAAAATCGCCAGCCCTTTCCTGACCCAAGAATTAAGCTTTGCTTTCATTAAAATTCCTCCTTTGCTTGAGTGAATTTGCGGACCCCATCGTTTCTGATGAGCAATTCACTACCGAACACTTTTCACTAGGTAGGCCAGAAACCAGGCTTCGTCCTGAGGCTCAGCCCGAAGGGTTCTTGGTTGGTAAGACACCTTCCCGCGTCCCAGGAGACGTCAAAAGAACAATCAGCTTGCTCAGACACCGAAAGACCTGGTTTCTCCACTAAAAGCATCTGGTAGCAAAAAGAGTACCCTGCTTTTCGCATCACCTCCTTCTGGATCTTCTCCTCAATCTGATGGGGAGAGAGCCGTGGCTTTTCCCCGCAGAAAATTGATGCCAGAATAGACAAAGTAGACACTCAGAGCGATCAGGAAGAGCCCGCACACCAGCAGGATTAGCCTATAGACGGATTGGCTCAGTAAGGTTTTGCCTCTAGCGATCAACAAGGCCACCAAGCTATACCAGCTCAGGTCGGATAGAATGTGGCCAAAATAGAAGGAACCAAGGCCTAAGGGTCCTCGCCCTAGAGAGAGGGCCACGTAACTAGCACCCACCGTGGCCCACCAGAGGACCCAATAGGGGTTGGAGATGCTGACCACGATACCGGTGATTATGGGGCCTAGTTGCAGCCCTGCCTCGGCGCCAGTTGCCCGCTCCAACGAGACAGTACCCCACCAAGCGCTCCTGACGATGTCGAAGCCCATCCAGAGGAGAAAAGCCCCTCCCAGAAGCCCAATGAGCCCAGCCACCAAATTGCGTTTCAACAGGCGACTCAATCCAGCGGCCAGGGCTGCAACGATGAGGAACTCTGCCACGGCATGGCCTAGCACCAGCGCTGGCCCTTCCCAGAAGCCCCTTCGGGCACTCCCGCTGATGACCACTGTGAGGAGAGGCCCTGGCATCAGTGCCCCTGAGAAGCCAACAAACAGTGAGGTGGTGAATATAGCTATCAGTTTCGTCATGGCTAACAGTTGCCCTCTATTATACCTGACCTTCTCAAAAAGGCAAAACTTTCTTCTCAGCAAGGAGAGCAAAGAGATAGTCGTTCAAGGGGTCTACGAAACTCCTCCCCCTCGCTGGGGGAGTCTGTCCTGAGCGAAGCCTGTCTTGAGCTCTGTCGAAGGGCCGAAGGGGCTGGGAGGGGGTGAATTTGTCTCGCGGGCCAAATCGTTGTAAAATGGATTGGCCTGCGAAATCCGGAGGATTCAAGATTCATGGTCATCACCAATTTCGCCGTTTTGATTGAAGAGGCACAGGCGGTGGGGCCGAAGTGCATCGCCATAGCCGCAGCCCATGACCCAGAGGTGCTGATCTCTGCTGAGGAGTCGCAAAAACTGGGCATTGCTATTGCGTACTTGGTGGGCGACAAGCCGGCCATCGAGGACCTTGCCCAGGAACATCATCTCGACCTCAGCGGCATGACCATCGTCCACGAGCCGGACACTGGCCGGGCCGCTCAGCAAGCGGTGGCTATGGCCCGCGAGGGCCAGGCCGACGTGGTGATCAAGGGCCAGCTTAAGACCCCCCAAATCCTGGGTGCAGCCCTTGACCGCGAGAGAGGCATCCGGGAGAGAAAATTTCTCACTCATGTGGGTCTCTTTGAAGTCCCTGGCTTCGACCGGATCATCTACGTGAGCGATAGCGGCGTGATCCTCTCACCCACCATCGAGCAGAAGCTAGCCATCATCCAGAACGCAATTGAGGTGGCCCACAAGTTCGGCTTGGAGAGACCCAGAGTAGCCATTCTCTCAGCTACCGAGGTCGTCAACCCAAAGATTCCCAATTCCATCGAGGCCTTGGCTTTGACTAGAATGGCCGAACAAGGCTGGGTAGAGGGAGCCATAGTTGACGGGCCGCTGACGCTGGATGTTGCCGTCTCATCCGAGGCGGCCCACATCAAGGGGGTTAAGAGCCCTGTGGCAGGAAACGCCGACATCCTCATCGTGCCTGGTGTGGTGGCGGGTAACACAGCCGCCAAGGCCATTCAGTATCTTGCGGGCGGCCGCATGGCCGGGCTGGTAGTGGGAGCCAAAGTCCCCATCATTATCAATTCCCGTGCCGACACCGCCGACACCCGCCTCCTCTCCACGGCCATGGCTGTGGTTTTGGCAGCGAGTTGACAATTCACCGTTCACCTGGACCAATTTTCAATGGCGTGGGGCCAACTTCTTCTCGGGCTACCTGAAGGATTGGCCCGGCCCGGCGGAGAGCGGGCGCCCGGCGACGTATACCGTCATCCTGAGCGATACCGAGATCTGCAAGACCTTCGGCTGTGACCATGGCAGAGGTCGGCCCCGATGGCGACATGCGGTGCTACCGCGATGCCGAGGGCGTGCACCACGTGCCCAAGCGGTCCCTCGACGAACTGATCCTACGAGAATACGGTAGGTGAAAAGACAAAGTGGAGTATCATGCCCAAAGATTTACTGATTCACACCGTCGGCCACAGCGACAACACCACCACAGCCTTCGTTGACCTGCTGCGCCGCCATGGAATCACCCTCGTCGTGGACGTGCGCAGCCACCCTTGCAGCCGCTGGGCACACCAGTTCAACCGCGAAACCCTGGCCTGCGACCTCCAGGACGCCGGCATCGCCTACCGGTTTCTGGGCGACGCCCTTGGCGGCCGTCCCGCTGACCCGACCCTGTACGACCCTGGACAGGAGCGCCCCGACTACCAACGTGTGGAGCAGACGGCCGCCTACCAGGCCGGCATTGACCAGTTGCTCGACCTAGCCGGGACCGAGCAGGTGGCCGTGATGTGCAGCGAGGGCGACCATCGCCGTTGCCACCGCCACCTGCTCATCACCCAGACCCTGCTGGGGCGCGGCGTCCGCGTGCTCCATATCCGGCCCGACGGCACGTTGGTCGAGGGGGAGCGGATACCACACCAACTCTCGTTGTTTGGCTGAGCCCACTTGCTATGGGCAGAAGGCCCATCGTATTGGCCGACGCCCTTAAAAGCGCCCAATACGATTGGGCTAACTACCCAAACCCACAAGGTAAGAGAGGTCACCATGCCTGCCGTCTACACCATTGGCTACAGGCGCAAACCCCTGGCGACATTCATCGGTCAACCGCGCGAGGCCGGCGTGGACGCGGTGATTGACGTCCGTCTGCGCAACACCTCCCACCTGGCCGGCTACACCAAGCGGGACGACCTGGCCTTCCTGCTGCGCGAGGGATTCGGCATCGCCTACGAGCACCACC
>Ga0209979_1003536_pt1 | contig 13700 bp, 9 predicted proteins | sample AnhtaG_FD_183114 | JGI IMG/M metagenome (GOLD analysis project Ga0209979, IMG submission 183114) | Deep subsurface microbial communities from Anholt, Denmark to uncover new lineages of life (NeLLi) - Anholt_01485 metaG (SPAdes) (version 2) | ecosystem: Environmental > Aquatic > Marine > Oceanic >...
TCTTCGGGGCCAGCGTTGACGCCGGCCGCGACGTGCAGATCATCGAAAGGCTCTCCCAGGCCTCCGACCACCCAATCCTGCTCACCTTCCCTGAGTCGGAGTACTTGAAGGGGCTGGTGTGTCGGGTATTTTGAAGTGAACAAGGGACACAACAAGGCCGCCGACTTTCGTGCTCAGTCGGCGGCTTTTTCTTCAGGAGTCCTTTTCATTTTCGCAGGGTGCTGGATGAAGAGCGTCAAGGAGGATGAGGTACATGGCGTGGGACCAGAGCAAGGGGCAGGCGATGGAGCCCCACTCCTCGACCCAGGGCTGAAGCATGGATGGGTTATTGAGGGTCTGAGGCATCTGCTCTGGGAGGTTCCCCTTCTCGTCAGCTTGGGCTTCCACCCAGAACAGCAACTCTCGCGCCCTGGCTGGTTCCCCGACCTCGACGTAGTACCAGCCCAGCCAGGCGGCCAACAGCACCCATTCCCCGCCGCCGTAGTAGGTGTCATCGGCGTAGCGGTGTACCCCTCCAGCTTGATGGCGCAGATCGGCCTCGATCCTGGCTACAGTGGCCTGCATGATCGGGTCGTCAGGCGCTAGCAGCCGATAGGGGGTGGCGACGCCCACGAGGCTGGCGTCCGTGGCCTCGCTTCCCACGTATTTCACCAGATGGCCGCCCCGCACGCTGTGCTCCAGCACGAAGCGGCGGATCTCGTCGGCGGTGGCGAGCCAGCCCTCGTTGCCGGTCAGCTCACCGATGGCCTGCAGGCCCGCATAGATGGCCGCCAGGGTGTAGGGGTGGATCTTGTCCAGATGCTCTTCCCAGAGGTCGAAGCATGGGAAACGCCAGAGAGCGGCCAGATACGAGCCGGTGAGGTGGGCGGCTTGCAGCCAGTGGGAGGGGAAGTGGCCGGCTGTCACGCGGAGGTGTTCGGCCAGGGCCCACAGCCAGGTTCCGAAGCCGTCCAGTTGGAAGCTAGGCCACTTGTCGCTCTCTTCTTCTCCATCGAGGGCGTACCTGGTGTGCAGATAATCTTCTCCGGGCAGTTCCCCCCGCCGGGCCTTCTCGATAGCACGCTGGGCTCTGTGGGCGTGACGTGAAATCGTGTGGGCGGCCCAGTCGTGGAATCGGTAGGCGCTTTCGTGCTGGCCGGCTACGTCCATGGCGTAGGCGATGAAGGCCCCATCGCGGAACCAAGAGTAGCGGTAGGCAGAGAAGTGAGGGGAAGCGAGATAGGCGCCGGTGGGGGCCTGATTGGCCAGGATAACGTGGATGTTATGGTGGAAGGGATCGGCCATAAAACGTTTGTCCTCCCGATGAGGGACAGGTGTTAAGCTGAGCATAGGGCAATTGTTACAGTGATTCCAAACTCATTTCAATCGGGCCAGGGCGCGAGGCCGGGCCAGAAAGCACTCAGACAGCGATAGACCGGAACAATGTCCAGTGGGGCTGGTCGTGTGATCCATTGGCCACCGGTCAGGTGAGTCCCATCCCAGAAATCTTCCCACTCCCCCGCCGGCAGGTAGAGGTGTCGCTGAGTAACGCCGGGTTCGACCACCGGAGCCACCAGCAGCGCCCGCCCGAAGCAGTATTGGTCGGCAATCTTCCGTGCCACCGGGTCCTCGGGCCAATCCAGGAATAACGCTCGCATCAGGGGTTCACCTGTATCCGCGCAGTGGGCTGCCTCAGCCTGGATGTAGGACAGCAATCGCATGCGGAGTTGGGCGAAGCGGCGATAGATCTCGATCACCCTCGGTTCGCCCGTACGCTCGGCGATATTCCAGGGTGTACGGTCGCGGCAGGGCTGGCGGTGTTCGTTGTACTCCGAGTGATACTGCATAATGGGACAGAAAACCGCCGCGGCTGCCGCCCGGAGATAGAGCTCGGCTGAGGGGACCTCCCCGCTGAAGCCGGCCAGGTCGCAGCTCCAGAAGGGGATGCCTGAAATGCCCGCGTTCAGCCCGGCCAGGATGGAACAGCGGAAGGCCTCCCAGGTCGAGTCCTCATCCCCAGCCCAGTGGCAAGGATGGGCCTGAGTTCCGGTGAACCCAGCCCGACTGAAAGTGATTCCATTGTCCTGCCGCTTCTCCTGGACAAAGTGATGATAAGCATTGACATACAAGTTCGGGTAGAGGTTCCACAGCTCATCTCCCCGCCGACCATCGGCGAAGCGGAGGTCCCGTCCCCAGAGATGTTCCCCTCCGTCAGTTTTGAAGCCATCCACCCCCAGCTCATCCAGAAGGTAAGCCCGCTTGCTCAGCCACCAGTTCACAGCACCCGGGTTGGTGACGTCCAATACCAAGCCATTATGAAACCAGGAAGAGCGCACCCGATAGGGCTGCCCGTCGGCCTCATGTACGCAGTACCCTTTCTCGATCATGTATACCTCGTCCGTATCATGCTGAGGACGGGGTTCTTCCAGTTCTTTCATTACCGGGATCTGCCAGAGTAGCACTCGGATGCGCAGGCGATGCAGTTCATCTATCATGCCCTTAGGATCAGGCCACCGGCCATCGGGCGGGAAGGTGAAGTCATCATAGGAGAAGGCATCTCCTCCGGGCTTTGGCTCATACTGAGCGTCATTCCAGATGTAGAAGGTAGCTTCATCGCTCCAGGCTTCGATGACCAGTACTGTGGAGGGGATGTGATGCTCCAAGGTCTTCCGGACCTGCTCCATCACCGTCGCTTGGCTATTCCATTCGTTGCCGCTCATCCAGGGCCCGAAGGCCCATTTAGGCGGCACAGCGGGTTTGCCGACCAGATCGGTGAAGCCAGCGATGATTCGCTTGGGATCCTCATCTGCGATGAGGTAGTAGTCCAGAGCTGCCTCTGGTCCCAGTTCGGTATCGAATGACCAACGATCGGGACGAGATGCAGCCAGATCATAAGCTACATGGCGATTCGTAGTCAGATAAAGGCCATAGTGCCCTCGAGATGAGAGGAAAAAAGGTATTGGAAGGTAAGTTCGTTTGCCCTGGCCTTTGTACTGATCAAAGACCCGGACATCCAGGGTGTTTCCCCTCTGGTCGAGGGCATTGTAACGCTCCCCAAAGCCATAGAATCCCTCATCAGAGGGGCTGGCGAAGGACTGACGCACTCGTAGCGGGCGGTTCGGTTTCCCCATTAGCCACGTCATCGCCTCCGCTTCGAGAAGAAGGGGCGTACCGTCTATCTTATAAACCTCAAGGCGGAAGGGCTGGAGGTAAATCCGGCACTCTATCCTCTCTGTAATCAGGGCAATGCGCTCATCTGTTTCCTCCATCACCCGGAAGGGGGCATGGCGATCAATATCTTCCGGGGGAGTCGAATCCAGAGCAGCCAATCGCAGGCGCAATGCATGTGGCATAGGGAAGCATATCATCACGCGAGGCCGTAGAGCTGGATCGCCAGCTTTGCATTCGAGTACAAGGTGCCGTGGAGCAACGCGGTAGCGGATCACCTCTTTGACAGGAGACCAGCCGGTAGCGACAAAGGAGAAATCCTCGGTAGAGATATGTCGTCTGCCCTGTCGAGCGTGCAATTGGTAGGTGACCCGCTCTCGATAGCCGAAGGGCGGGAGTTTGACGCGCCAATAGCTTTGGCCCTGGGTGTCTCGCTCCCAACGGCCCTCAGCTCGGCCTTCCTCAGGAGATGATTCCCTTTGCCAAGTGGCCCACACAGCTTCAGCGGCCCTGGCCGGCCAGGTTGTCACCCCCAGCCTCACTGACTCTCCAGCTATCGGGTGGCGTGGGAAGCGTTCCGTAGGCTCCTGCTCATAGGGATGCTCGAGGCCATAAGGATTGTGAAGCAGACCCTGGAGACAGGTAACTGCACTCATTGGTCACATCGCCCTTTCCCGATGGGTGAAAAGGCAAGGGGCAACTAGCGTTGCCCCTTGCGAATTTGTACCATCTCGGGACTGCTGGTGTCTATCATCCGGGGTGCTCCTCTGCCACCAGCACTGCCCCTGAACAAGGCGGCAACGTCGCGCCGGTGATCCGCCCGGCGGTCACCTGCGCCCAGCCACCTTTCCATACGTCGTGCAGGACCATGCCATCAGTGAACAGGCCCCGCACCGGCACGTCCAGATCGTAGCTGATCGGGCCCTTGTTCAACACCACCACTAACGTCTCCCTCTCCTCCTGACGGCCAAAGGCGTAGACCCCGTGCTGATCGTCGGCCTGCAGGCGGAGGTAGCGCCCACGCCGCAGGGCGGCATGCTCATGACGTAGGGTGATCGCCCGCCGGAAGACTGCGAGCAGGTCATGGTCCCAGCGGGCCTCGTCCCAAGGGAAGGCACGGCGGCAGTCCGGGTCCGGTCCCCCCTCCAAGCCGATCTCGTCGCCGTAGTAAATGCAGGGGACGCCGGGATAGGTCATCTGGAACAGAACGGCCAGCTTGAGCGCCGATACATCGCCCCCGGCCAGGGTCAGGAAGCGAGCGGTGTCGTGGCTGTCCAGCAGGTTGAGCTGCGCCAGGCTGACCTCCCATGGGTAGAGGGCCAAAAGCTCCTCGATGTGCTGGGCGAAGGCTTGGGCATCCAGGGTGGGGATGGGCGCATAGCCCATCCCGGCCACCAGTTCCCCATCTAACCTCTCGCCAACGAGGAAGCCAATGCAAGTTTGAGTGAAGAGGTAGTTCATTACCGCATCGAACTGGTCGCCCTGGAGCCAGCGGGTGGCGTCCTGCCAAATCTCGCCTACGAGGTAGGCCTCGGGGTTGGCGGCCTTGACGGTGCCGCGGAACTCCTGCCAGAAGCTATCGTCGTCAATGCAGAAGGGCACATCCAGTCGCCAGCCGTCTATCCCCTGCTCGATCCAGTAGCGGGCTACGTCGAAGATGAACTTGCGCACCTGGGGGTTGTCGGCGTTGAACTCGGGCAGGGCCGGGAGGTTGGCCCAGCACTTGTAGTTAGGCTGGCCGCTATAGGCGTTCAGAGGGAAACTCTTGATGTGGAACCAATCCACATAAGGCGAAGCGGGGCCGTTCTCTAGGATGTGGTTGAACTGGAAGAAGCCTCGGCCTACGTGATTGAAGACGCCGTCCAGGATTACGCGGATGCCCCGCTGGTGTGCCTCGTCCAAAAGGCGACGGAAAGCATTATTGCCGCCTAAGATGGGGTCAACCTGGTAGTAGTCGTGGGGGAAATAGCGGTGGTTGGCCGCCGATTGGAAGATGGGATTGAAATAAATGGCGGTGATGCCTAGTTCCTCCAGGTAATCAAGGTGCTCGAGCACGCCCAAAAGGTCTCCGCCCTTGAGGCCGTGGGCCGTCGGCGGGCTGGCCCAGGGCTCCAGGTTTGACGGCTTGGGCACAGCCTCGCTTTTGGCAAAGCGGTCGGGGAAGATCTGGTAGAAGATGGCGTCCTTGACCCAATCAGGGATAGCATACTTGGCCATCCAGTGTTCCCTTCACTGTACTCCACACATTCAGCCTGAAAACTCGATCACTACGAGGTCCCAATATTCGAGTCGCGGCACGGTGAACTCGATATACCTTTCCTGATCGTTCTGGCTGGTGTTGAAGTCGAGGAGGATGGCTTGCGGGCTGGCGAAATCCGGCGAGGCAAGCCAGACTCGTTCCACCCTACGCTCCGTCTGGTAACGTACTCGCAGATCATCTAAGGGCGTGGGATCAGCCAGTAGCAGACCGTTCCACTCCGGGCTGGTGATGTCCAACAGGTTGATCAGGCTGACGGTTTCGAAGCCCTCCCCTTGACAGGTGATGACCCAGACCTTCTTGTAAACTCGCTTGGGGTCAGTGTTTACCCCCTCAATGGTCACCCTGCTTGCCCCCTCGCCTGTGCTGTCCCGTGTTCCCAGGGCTAACACATTCTCATAGCGCACCGCGAAGTCATAGTAGCGGCGCATCAGCGCTGCCAGATCGTCGCTCATCTTCTGGTACTTGGGGAAATAGGGATCGCCCAGCATCCCGCCTTGCTCGCCCAGCTCGATGTGATACCCACCACTGGCGAAAATCACCGCATCGGCGAGGCGCACATTTCTATGACGGGTCGGCTCGATGTAGGCAGCCAGCACCACCGGCTTTCCTCGGCCAAGTTCTTGTGCCTTGACGATCAGCTTCCAAAGGTCACGGTACAGGGTGTGAGGCGACCAGACCTCGATGTAGATAAAGTCCTGCCTGGCCAGAGCCACCGCTTCGATGGGCCAGTTGTTGACCGCGTTGAACACCACCGCCCCCTCTGGACGATGCGAACGGACTAACTCCTTTGTGGCATTGATTGTGGCCGCCAGGGGACCAGCGAGATCAAACCTCTGCCCCTGGGAATCGTAGCCCTGCTTGGGATCACCGTATTGGTCCAGGTGGATACCGTCAAAGTCCGTTTGTCGTAACACCTGGTCAAACTGCTCAAGGAGGTGATTCACCCAAGGTGAATCGGGGCGTGGGTCCATATAGACCAGGAAGGTTTCTCCCAGCAAATAGGGTTGCCCATTGGCTTGATACAGGGCCCAATCCGGATGTTCCTCGTAAAAGGGGACCGAAGCTGCGTAGATGGCGGTATAGGGCATGGCAGCAATACTGCGTTCGTGCGCAGCCGCTATCAGATTCTTGACGGTAACCCGCGAAAGGCGACGGCCTAACGGATCCAGGTATGGTTCCTGGTCGGTCAAGAATTGCTCGTGTCGGTACATCCAATCGTAAAACTGCAATCCGTTAATATGGTAACTTGTCAGGATATCCATCGTTTGGGGGGCATCCGACCGTCTAGGGAAGAAGTCCGTCAGGAAACCATAGCGGGGAGCCTGCGTCCAGTGTTGGAGAACGTCGAAAGCAGTTGACCCGCGAGCCAGCGGGGTCCCGGAATCAGTTTGAATGCACAGGTCAATCCCGTAACCCCGTGGTGCATCGGGCGGAGGCCTATAGAGCATCTCGACAGTCTGCTCAGCCCCTGTGAGGGTGAACGTCTTCTCAACCGCACCCACAGCATCGGCCAAGTGAGTGATCGTGGCGGTCAACCGGACGAGAGCCGGTTGGACCACCTCACTGTGCAGTCGGAGGGACAATCGAACGGTCTCCCCCGGGCGGTAGAACGCCTTGTCCAGGCAAACATCGGTAATCTCCATGGAACGAATCATTGGGACCTCCACGGCTGCCGAGATCACAGGAGTCGGCTGCAGAGGCTGGCTCGGAGCCGAGCTGCAGGCACAAAGCAGAAGGGCAGCGGCCAGACATGCGAAAGCAGAATGGAAGCGGTGGTGAATGATGACCCTCATTAGCCTTTGAAAGCCCCCGCAGTCAAGCCACCAACGAAATACCGCTGCAGGCTCACAAAAATAGCAATAACAGGTATGACCGCAATTATCGAGGCAGCAAAGACCAATCCCCAGTCGGTTCCGTGCTGCCCATGCAAAGTCGCAATAGCAATCGGAAGCGTGCGTTTAGAAGCATCGTCAACAAAGGTCAGCGCCAAGATCAATTCATCCCAGAAACCCAAGAACGAAAAAATCGAGACGGTTGCCAGGGCGGGTTTCGCAAGGGGTAAGATTATTCGAAAGAAGATGGTGAAGTAATTGCCCCCGTCAATAAGAACGGCGTCTTCAAGTTCTCTTGGCAGCGTCTCAAAGAACCCTCGCAGCAGGAATGTGTTGAATGGCACGCTCCCTGCAACATAAAAGATGATTAGCCCCCAGAGGCTGTTTCGCAACCCGAGGGCCTTGGCGAGCAGGAATTGAGGGATGAGTCCTACGATATTGGGCACCATTAGTACAAGCAGTATTGTGTAGAATATGAACTCTCTACCCGGAAACGTAAATCGCGCGAAGGCATAAGCCATCATAGCCGAAATAGCTACCACGAAAACCACTGAGGTTACAGCTACGAAAAGGCTATTCTTGAAGTACAATTGAAAATTACTCGTCGTCCAGGCCTTGATGAAATTGTCAATGGAAGGATGCGCTGGTAGCAAGCCTGGTTCAAACTGGATACTGTAAGCATGTTCTTTCAGAGAAGTTGATATCATCCACAGGAATGGCAAAACCAAGCCGATCGCACCGTTCGCAATCACCAGGTACAGGATAATCGTACGAAAATGTCTGCCCAAGGAACGCCTCGCACCTCTCATAAGCCCATCTCCTCCGGCCGCCTCAGAAAACGGATTTGAAGGAAGCTTATCGTGATAATGATGACGGCCAAGATGAAGGACAACGCAGCCCCATAGCCGAAATCGAGAAAATCGAAGGCCTGATGGTACATGTAGCTCAATATGACTTCGGTTCTTTGCAGGGGTCCGCCGTTCGTGATCAAGTACACGGAGATAAACACATTGAACGCGCCAATCATGAGCATGACCATTAGGAACACGAGCGTTGGCCGCATCAGAGGAAGTGTGATACTAATTAGCCGGCGCCAGGAACTAGCGCCATCAAGGGCAGCAGCCTCATACAATTCCTTGGGAATTGTTTGTAAGGCGGCTAAGAAGATAACCATCGTCCAACCAATACCTTTCCAGATTCCTAGGCACCAGATGGGGATCATGGCAGTTGAAGCGTAACGGAGCCAAGGAACGGGTTCTTGGATTACATGCAATACGTTACCCAAGAGATGGTTAAGAACACCCTTCGGGCTTTGGAAGATGTACTTGAACAACAAGGACACAATAACCCATGAAGTAACGACTGGCAGGTAATACAAGACCCGGAACAAGATCTTCCCCCGGACAATGCTGTTCAACAGAAGGGCTGCAAGCAAACCCAGGATCATCTGGCCTGGAACCGTGACCAAGGTGTAGACGATGGTATTGCGCAGGGACAGCCTCACAATTGGATCCTGAAACGCCCGCGCATAGTTTGCCAGGCCAACCAACTTGTTGGGTATCCTGGGCACAATGCTCCACTCGTAAAAGCTCATCTGCAAGGCTTTGGCCATGGGATAGATCACAAAAATCAGGAAAAGCAAGAGCCCTGGCAGAATGAACAAGTATGCTGTTAGGATATGTTGGTTCCGTTGGGTAATTCTCATTCGATTTATGGTATTCCAGTACTTTTGCACTTTTAACAAATGGGTAGTTTGGAGCACGGCGCAACCTAGAGTAGACTTGGGTTACCATACTCAAGCTGCTCAGGAGGACGCCATGCCCCACCCAATGATAGTCCAAGATGCCCATCTTGTCCAGTACGCGCAAGCCTTCAGTGCCGTTTTCAGCTTGCCTCAGTGGAAGTACTTCGTGACCGTACTGCTGGGGCTCTTGCATTGCGATGAACGGCGCACGCTATCGGCGCTACTGCGACACGTAGCGGTCCGAGTGACCATCTTCGGGTTGTGTCATTTCCTGCGGTCAGCACCCTGGTCGGTGGATGCACTGACGGCTGTACGTCGAGCCCGCTTCCAAGCTCAACTGGCGCTTCTGGTCGCCACCGCCCACGCTGAGCAGCGCGCCAACCGTGCGCGTCGGCGAGGTCGTCCCAAGCGAACCGTCGTGACTGGTTACTTGATCATCGACGACTCGACCCACGCCAAACGATATGCGCATGCCCAGGAGGGGTTGGGGTGGCACTATTCAGGCACTGAGAAGAAAGTTGTCAATGGGCACAGTTTGTTCCAGAGCCTGTACCTGCTCCGAGGGCAGCAGTTCCCACTGACGCCGCACATGTACCGCCGGCATGAGACCTGCGAGGCGGAAGGTATCCCCTTCGTCAGCAAGATCGATATGGCCTACGAGGAAGTGAGCACCTTCGAGCCTCTGCCGCACACGCACACCCACCTGCTGGTTGACAGTTGGTATATGGCAAGGCGCATCTGGCGTGCAGCGCGGCAGCGGGGCTGGGATGTCACGGGTGGGCTGAAGTCAAACCGGGTGATGCGGCTCGTCAACCCTGACGGCAGGCGAAGGTGGTTAGCGGTGCGTGAGTACGCGGCAACCTTGACCGCCGAGGACTTCGAGGCGGTCGTCTGGCCCACCCAAGAGGGCGAGAAAGTTGTCTACGCCCATCTGGTCAGGACTTGGGTCCGCAAACTGGGGCCGTGCCAGGTATTGATCGTCAAGCTTGACCCTGACGATGACCTGGAAAACGCGCGCTACTGGGCCACCAGCCGCCTGGAGGACACCGTGGAGCAAGTCGTTGGCCATGCCGCGCAACGCTGGCCCATCGAAGTCCTGTTTGCCAACATCAAAGAACTGATGGGTAGTGACCACTACCAGATACAGTCTGCTCGGGGGATCCTCCGTTTCTGGGCCTTGGACCTGTGCCTTTACCAATTCCTGGACGAAGTGCGAGTCGCCCATCAACGCACCTGGGGAGAGCGCCTCACGCTCGGACAAGCTCGACAGCAGATACGTGAGTCTCACTGGGAGAGGCTACTAGACTCAGTAGATCACAATGGCGCTCCCCAGCTCGCCCCGGGCAAGGAAAAAATGGGCCAAAACAGGGTTTAAGCGCAATCTAGGGCATGCTGACGCTTGGTCGAGGGCAAAAAACCTGGCTGTAAGCCCTTACAAAGCCGATCGAGCAGCAGGTGGCGAGCCAAAAAGCCTGCAAATCAGGCTCAAAGTGCCTCGAGCGCTACTTCTGAGCTGCAGGCAGGACCTTCCAAGCTGGCACAGGCCGCAACTACGGGCAAATTCCGTTCCCATTGTGATCTACTGAGACTGGATATATGACCAGATCCAGGCCGGTGCAACTCGCAGCCAGCTACGTCAGGCCCTTCAACCGGCTATGCGATTGCAAAATTTGCAAAACTACTGGTATTCAATAGGACAAGGAGGCCCTGGACGTAGTACAGAGCCTCCTTGCGTGGCAGGTCATTCTGGGACTAGCAACCCGTCGATGGTTTCGGCTGCTTCACCAAAAGCTTCTTCAAAACTCTTTTCGCCAAGCAGGAAGGCCCCCCCGGCGAGTGAGTACACTTCCTCTATCTTGGTGAAGTTGGGGTGAGGTGTGCGGGCTCCAGCGGTCTTGAGCTGCTCCAGGAAGATGCCATAGTACGGATGGTTCTTCATGTACTCTGTCTCCAACAAAGCAGACAGAACTGGCATCTGGCCGACCTCAGCCATCGCTAGTTGGCTTTCCTCCGAGAGGATGAAGCGGATGAATTCAGCCGCCTCTTCCTTGTGCTGGCTCTGCTGGAACATGACAATGTCCTCACCACCAACCACGGAGACAGGCCCGCCCGCACCAGCCGGCATCAATGCATAGCCATACTCCTTCTCCGTGCCAAAGATGGTCGGGAACCAAGGTCCTTCCAGAATCATGGCAATCTCATCATTGCCGAAGCCTCCCCAAGTATCGACACCGCCACCCAGAATACCGGGGTGCATATAGCCCTCATCCACTAGGCCCTTGAGGAACTCATAAGCAGCCTTTGTCTCTGGGCCATCGAGATAGTCGGTTGCCACGGTGATATCTGGATCGGTCACATCACCTCCGAAGCTCCAGATCCAGGGATTCACCGCCCAGGCGTAAGTTCCGCCATCAGCAAAGCAGTACTTATCCTCACCCAACGCCTTGATCTTCTTGCAAGCCTCAAGGAATTCATCCATGGTTTCCGGTGGGGCAGCGATTCCGGCCGCCTCAAACATGGCGCTATTGTAAACCAGCACCCGACAGTTGGTATCCAGGGGCAAGCCGTAATAGTGGCCGTTCAAGTAGTTGGTCGAGAGAGGGCCGGGGAAAACGGCCTCCTTGTACGTGTCAAAGTCCGGCATCAATTCATCCAGAGCGACCAGAGCTCCCATGTAGGCAAACTCAGGCACCCAGATAATGTCAGACCGGATCAGATCGGGTGCGGAACCGCCAGCGATGGAGGTAAGCAGCTTGCGCCGGAACTCTTGGTAAGGAATTTGCACCGACTCCACAGTGACACCTGGATTAGCCGCTTCAAACTTCGGGATGAGGGTTTCTTCCAGCATTTTCATCTCGTCTTCACTGTAGATGTGCCAGAAGGAGATCGTCACCGGGGCCGGCGGTGGCGGTATGGCAGTCACCACCTTCTCCACTTCGACGGTGACTGGAATCTCTTTCTCCAGGACTACCTCCTTCTCCACCTCGACGGTGACTGGAACCTCTTTCTCGACGACTACCTCCTTCTCGATTATCTGGGGGGTAGGTGGAGCGCAGGCGGCAACCAGCAGGGCCAGCGCCACCAGGCCAGCCATGATCAGGGACGTGCGATGCTTTCGCTTCTTCATTAGATTTTCCTCCTTCTAAAGTTTAATCGGGATTGGACGATCGGTCAACGCGATGAAGCTGCCTGCAGATTTCTCATGTATCACCCCCTTCCCTAGCTTCATTCTGTGACCAAAGAAAGTCAGACGAAAAAAGATACGGTCGGACAGCGTCAGGCCATCGCTGCCATCAAATCCGTGGCTTTTCCCTTGTGCACTGGCGATTTGAACAGCTCCCCCAGCACCACGCAGGCCGCGCCCCGCGCCCACGTCTCATCCCCCGAGGGCTCGATGACGATCTCCAGCTCATCGGCCAGGCCGTTGAAGGCGTGGGCCCGCACCGCCTCTCGCATGGGACCGAAGCGCCACTCGCCAGCTCGAACGCCCTCACCGCCCACGATGACCAACTGGGGATTGAGGACGTTCACCAGGGTGGCGATGCCGATCCCCAACCAACGCCCTGAGTCGGCCAGCAGTCGCCGAGCCAACCCATCGCCCGCTTCGGCCGCCGCCACGATGTCCTCCAGGGTCAAGGGCTCAACGCCGACTAGCGCCGTCCGCCCCCCCAGGGCAATGGCCGCCCGCGCCTGGCGTACCATCGCTGGATCCGAAGCCAGGGCCTCTAGACAACCCCGCTTCCCGCAGTCGCATGGGGGGCCATCTTCGACCAGGGTAATGTGGCCCAACTCTCCTGCCCCGCCCAGGGCGCCACGGTAGAACTGGCCGTTGACCACGATCCCGGCACCAATCCCTCGGCCCACGGTCACCACCACGAAGTGATCCACCCCATGCCCGTAGCCGAACCACTGCTCGGCGATGGTTAGGGTGTTGACGTCGTTCTCAAGATAGACCGGCAGGCCGAAATGGGCCGCTACCGGTCCTGCGATAGGCGCATCCCGCCAGCCGAAGAAGGGGGAGTAGCGGCAGATCCCGGCCTCGCCATCCACCACCCCAGCCATGCCCACCCCGATGCCCAGCACCCGGGCGCGATCCGCTCTTGACTCGGCGATGGTCGCCTCGACGGCGGCGATGATGACCTCCTGCACTGCCTGGACATCGCGCTGGGTCTGGAAGGGAGTTACCCGGTGGTGAAGGACGCTGGCATCCAGGTCGGTCAGAGCGCTGGTGATAGCATGTTCCATGAGCTTAACGCCGACCACGAACCCGGCCTGGTAGTTGAGGCGTAGAAGCACAGGCCGTCGGCCTCCGGTGGATTCCCCCACACCCAGCTCGTGCACCAGGCCGCTGGCGATGAAGTCGGCGGTAATGCCGGACACGGTGGCCAGGCTGAGGGTGGAGAGACGGGCGATGTCAGTGCGGGAGATGGGGCCGCCGCTTTTTATGAGATTGAGCACCAGGTTGCGATTGATCTCTTTGATGAGATCGCGGTTGCCCCTGCGCAGACGGGCCAAGAGAGGTACCTCCAGCTTACTTTTTTCAGTGAAGCAAGTTAATTATACCACATTGCCACCCTTTTGTCAAGAATAAGCATTCCCTCACGTATAATATCACCGAAAGCGGTTTGTTCCCTCAAATGATAATGTCACTGATGGGGTATAATTCCGTCAAATGATAATATCACCGGAGGGAACCATGTCCAACAATGAACAGATG
>Ga0209979_1003537_pt1 | contig 13698 bp, 13 predicted proteins | sample AnhtaG_FD_183114 | JGI IMG/M metagenome (GOLD analysis project Ga0209979, IMG submission 183114) | Deep subsurface microbial communities from Anholt, Denmark to uncover new lineages of life (NeLLi) - Anholt_01485 metaG (SPAdes) (version 2) | ecosystem: Environmental > Aquatic > Marine > Oceanic...
ATTTGCTATAATATGGCTGATAGAAAAGTGGATCTTTGATAATTGTTAGAGAGCTGAGAAAGATGTAACCGATAAAGGCAAACTATTCGAAAGAATGGGGCGCAAAACCACAGGCCTTTTCAACGGCAGCTGGGTTACCGAAGCTATATTGTGACTTGCACTTGCCCATTCTTTCGAAGGAAAGAATGGGCTTTTTTGTTGAATGATCAAAGGATTTACCCTCAGAAGATTATTTGTCCTACAAAGACACTTGACAAAATAATCATATGTCCTATAATATGCACATATTTGTAGCAAATTGATACATGTCAGTGCGAAATACTTAAATGCAAAGGAGCGTATTATGGATCTTCATTCTCTGCTAGAGGAAATGATGACAAGAGATGCGTCAGACCTGCACCTGGTAGCCGGAATATCTCCTGTGTTTCGTATTGACGGAGATTTAAAGATGTGGGGGGAGAAACCTCTCACTCCTGAGGAGGCAAAATCCCTCATTTACTCGGTTATAAGTGCTGAGAAAATAGCCGAGTTTGAAAAGACTCATGAGCTCGACTTTTCTTTCGGGGTAAGTGGAGTGGGGCGTTTTCGGACCAATGTCCATTTTCAACGAGGATCGATAGCAGCGGCCATTAGACGTATCCCTGGCCATGTGCCCTCCCTTTCTGAGCTCAATCTTCCTCCTATTCTGCCTGAGTTAGCTCTGAAGAAGAGGGGATTGATCCTGGTAACCGGCCCGGCTGGCTGCGGCAAATCAACCACCCTGGCTGCTATGGTGGAAATAATAAATGAACATCGGCCCGCCCATATTATCACCCTGGAGGACCCTATGGAATATCTGCATTCTCATAACAAGAGTGTGGTGGAGCAGAGGGAAGTGGGATCAGATACTTTCTCCTTCGCTGAGTCCTTGAAGCGATGCCTTCGTCAGGATCCCGATGTCATTTTGATTGGAGAAATGAGGGATCTAGAAACCATTGCTATCGCTATTACCGCAGCCGAAACCGGACATTTGGTCCTGGCCACCCTGCATACTCCTGATGCCCCGGGGGCGGTGGACAGGATCGTTGATGTTTTTCCCCCTTACCAACAATTCCAGATAAGGACCCAACTAGGCAATACTCTCCAGGCAATAATTGCCCAGATTCTTCTTCCCAGAAAAAGTAGCAGGGGAAGAGTGCCTGCAGTGGAGCTATTGATTGCTAACTCTGCGGTGAGGAATCTGATACGGACTGGCAAATCGCACCAGTTACCCACGGTTATGGAGACGGGAACTCAATTGGGAATGCGAACCATGGATCAGGCACTCAAGGATTTAGTTGATAGGGATATGGTCAGCTACGAGACCGCTGTGGGGAGGGTGAGAAATCGAACTATCTTTGAAAAGTCACTTATGTACCATCCCTGATTAGGACATAGGACTTCGGACTCAGGACTTTGGACAGTGTTTTTTCGACTTCGGATCCAGGACATCGGACTTCTGTTCCGGACTTGTTTTTTTGACATAGAACTATATTTTTCGAGATGGAGCGAGAGTAAAGGAGAGATTAAATGCTGCCCGAAAACAATAAACGGCTGGTAGGAACCCTTCTGGATAAAAAAGTAATTACTCCCGACCAGTTAACCCGGGCTTTGGCCAGACAGAAGGAGACTAAGGAAAGTCTGGAAAAGATCTTGGTAGATCTCAGGCTTGTCAAAGGTGAGGAGCTCACCGCTTTAAAGAAGAAAGAATCTTTTTATGATGAGAGGTCTCCTTTGGGCCGTGTTGATCGTGAAGTATTGAAATTGGTTCCCGAAACGGTAGCCAGGCGTTATGGTGTTATCCCTCTATCTAAGAATGGGAACCTCCTTACCCTTGCCATGACGGACCTGAATGATGTGGTGGCCATTGATACAGTTAGAACCATCAGCGGGTGTGAAATTAAGGCGGTGCTGGCTTTAGAAAAAGATATAATGACGGCAGTGGAACGGCAATACAGTGGATCTGCCGACATGGAGGCGGTCTTGTTAGACCTGGTCAAGGTAAATGGGCATATGGCTCAACCAGAAATCGGGGAAGACCTCACTCAGGTTAAACTCAAAGCTAATGATCCGCCCGTAGTTAAGTTTGTTAATTTGCTGCTGCTCGATGCCATTGAGCGAAGAGCCAGTGACATCCACATCGAGCCGGCAAAGGGAAAAGCTAGTGTTCGAATTCGTATTGACGGGGTTTTGCAGGATATAGTACCTCCTCCCAAGACCATGCATTCAGCCATCATCTCCCGGGTAAAAATTCTTTCCAATCTGGACATTGCGGAAAGAAGACTGCCTCAGGATGGTCGTTGTGCGGTGACAATAGGAGATAGAGAAGTTGACATCAGGGTCTCCACTTTTCCCACCTTATACGGAGAAAAGTTAGTCATGCGTCTTTTGGATAAAGAGAAAATCTCGCTCGGCCTTGAGGAGCTCGGTCTTAGCCCGGAAGAGCTTCAAAAGTTCGAAAAGGTACTCAAACGACCCTATGGAATGATACTGGAGACCGGGCCCACCGGCTGTGGAAAGACTACCACCCTCTACGCGGGCCTGAGGCACATTAACACCCCGGAGAGGAATATTGTTACCATAGAAGACCCCATTGAATACGATTTAGCCGGGGTCAATCAAACCCAGGTAAAACCTGAGATTGGTCTTGACTTCGCCCGGGGTCTTCGGGCGATTCTTCGACAGGACCCTGATGTAATCCTGGTGGGAGAAATTCGTGACCGTGAAACTGCTCAGATTGCTATAAGAGCTGCCTTGACCGGACATCTGGTCTTTAGCACTCTGCATACTAACGACGCCGTGGGTGCTATAGCTCAACTGCGATACTTCGACATTGAACCCTACCTCATTGGCTCTGCCGTTGACTTAATTATCGCCCAGAGGTTGATTCGTGGTGTCTGCCCCAACTGCCGGGAGGATTATACTCTTTCTGGGCAGGCTCTACATCGACTGGGTCCGGTTAAGGGCGAAAAGGATGAGCTCAAATTAGTTCGGAGCCAGGGTTGCCGACGGTGCAGCTATAGTGGGTACTTTGGCCGAACCGCCGTATTTCAGTTCTTTGAAATCAATCCTTCAGTGAAACGACTCATCTTCGAAGGAGCTAATATGCATGCTCTGAGGGATGCGGCAACCAGGCAGGGTATGAGAACCTTGAGAGAATCTGCTATAGAAAAGCTTCGAGGAGGAGTAACCACGGTTGAGGAGGTTCTAAGCGTCACTCTTGAGGAGTAGGAATAGGAATTTATATGTGTGCCGGCCGAAGGTGCTGAAAGCAGGACATTCCTCGGACCGGAGGTGGCGTAGCCGAAGCCTTAGATCGACTACTTTAACGAGTCCGCTTTGCAGGTTTGGAATTCACAGGGGGAGCAGCGAGCGAAGCGAGCGTTGAGGGGGGATGTTTCCCCCCTCAAAGATGTCGAGGAGTAAATAATATGCCCAAATTCGCCTGTATCTCAGTAGACAGCCAGGGAAAGAAGATTGAAACCCGGCATGAGGCAGCCTCAATTCCGGAGGTATCCTCTTTTTTGCGAGGCAGGGACCTCACTCCGGTTTCGATAAAGGAGATTAAACCAGAGACTTTTAGCTCACAAGCGGTGAGGGAACTTTCCTCTCTCCTCAGAGCACGCCGGATAAAGGCGGGTGAAGTGGCAGTTTTTTTTCGTCAATTGGCCACCATGCTGGAGGCAGGAGTAAATTTATCAGAATGCCTGGAGAGTCTTTCCTTTCAAACCGAGAACCAGAATTTTGCCCATCTGTTGAGACGGACCAGAGAATACGTAGCCTGGGGACGGAGATTCTCCCAGGCCCTTTCCGAATACCCCCGCATATTTCCTCTCCTCATTACCGAAATGATAGCGGTGGGAGAAGAGACCGGATCGCTAGATGAGGTAACCTCGGCGGTGGCCAGTTACCTCGAGGGTCAAATAGATCTCAAGAAAAAGGTGGTAAGTGTCAGTAGATACCCCATGTTCATTACCGGCTTTTTTTTGGTAGCGGTGGGAGTGATGGTCTTTTACCTCATTCCCCAGTTCAAGCAGATATTTGCCTCCTACGGAGCTGAGCTCCCCGCCCTTACCCTCTTTGTCATAAATGTAAGTGATTTTCTTATTAGAAACCTTCCCTATGAAATAGTTCTGGCTCTGGGAGTGGGGATGCTTGGGTTGGGATATTTCCGAGGTAAAGGAAGGGGCACCCTGGATAGGATTAAGTTAAAACTGCCCATAGTGGCTAAATTGATTTATTATCTGGTGCTGGCAAGAATATGTCGCACGTTAGGCATACTCCTCAGGAGTGGAGTTCCTCTGGTAGTTGCCCTTGATCACACCGCCGCCGTGGCTGAAAATGTAGTGGCAGAAAATGCCATACGGGAAATTCGGGAAAGAATTGTTCAGGGCTCTACCTTAGCTCAAGAAATGAGGAAACAGAGCTTTTTTCCTCCTCTGGTGACCGGAATGGTCCACACCGGTGAGCGATCAGGGACCCTCAGTGAGATACTGCCCAAAGTAGCTGACTTTTATGACCGGGAGCTGGATTACCGGATAAAAGCCCTAACCTCGACTCTGGAGCCGGTTCTTATTATCGGCCTGGGAGTACTGGTGGCCTTTTTTGTAATGTCTATGTATTACCCTATCTTCAATCTAGCCAGAGTCATGGAATAGGAAAATTAAACTGGATAATGAGACCCAAAGGAGGTGATGACCTGGCTTTTTAAAAATAAGAATCTAAAACTAAATCTTAATACGAGGTGAAAAATATGGCGTGGTTAACAAAGATATTGGTCAAGGGTAACAAGAGCAAGGGGGGATTCACTCTCATTGAGCTGATGGTAGTGGTCATCATAGTAGGCATTCTCGCTGCTGCGGCCGTTCCTATATATAGGTTTGCTTTAGATAGAGCCTATTCTTCTGAGGCAAAGGCTGCTTTGGGAACGATTCGGGCGGCCGAATCGGTGGAGCACGCAGAAAACGCGGCTTACAAGGCAACGACTGATATCCTAACGGATCTCGGGGTGGACCCGACTAAAAATACCTGGTTTAACAACATAAAATACTTCAAGGTTGTTGTTGTAGGTGATACATTCACGGCCTATGCAGATGGCAGCAATGCAGTGGACGGGGATCCAGGCTTTAATAAGATAGAGAGTGTACAGATTACTCTTACCGATGCAGGTGTATGGGGAACAGAAGCTATGCCCTGAGGATAATCTGACCTATCTGGGGATCCTACTAAGCCGTACCAAATGTTCGAATAGATTAACCAGGAGGTTGGGAAGAATCTTCCCAACCCCTGGGGGTGACCATGAAGATTGTTTTCTTTAATTCAAAAAGCGGCGCCACTTTAATAGAAGTGATGATAGCTCTTCTTATCATAGCTCTGATAATTTTAGGAGGAGGGATGTTTTTTTTCTATGGGCGAGTCAATATTATCCGGGAGGCTCATCGTCGGGCCGCCCTTCTGGTAGCCAGCCAGAGGCTGGAGGCCTTGAAAGCGGCGGCGTGGGATGATATTGCCCTCGATCCTGCTGCGATTCCCGATCCACTAAATCAGTCATATTACATTACCTATGGTAGTAGTTGGAATCGAAGCTTAGAAGAGACCAAGGATACGGAAGTACCGGTGGATAATCTTTCTGACGGAGAGATGGTGACTGAGGCCCAGTGGGTCGACGATGATCCTGATGATGGTAATGATACCTACGACTACTTGAAGGTAACGGTAACGGTAGAGTGGAGCGATAGTACTACCAATACGGTGAGCTTATCTACCGTGATCGCTTCTCCATAGAATAAGGGTAAATGCTCAGTAAACGCCGTGTCGCATTGAATTTTCAGGGTAGCCGCACCCTTTAGGGTGCGCAGGATAAAGCCTGCGACCACCAAAAATGACGTGGTTGAGTGAATACTTACGAATAAGGTTTAGTCAATGAAAAATAGAAACTCAGGATTTACCTTAGCAGAATTAATGGTGGTTGTCCTGGTGGTAGGTCTGGTAGTTCTACTCTTTACTCAGATTCCCCTTTTTACTGTCAGTTCCTGGAATAAAGGGGTCCAAAGGCTAAAGATGCAGCGAGATGCCCATTATGCCATGATCAAAATCCAGCATGAGCTAAGACCGGCAAGTTTTACCGAAGATCCAGTGGTTTCTGTCCCTAATGATAGCACTTTAGTTATCGGTGAGGACAGTTTTTGCGTAGACGAAGACGAGACAAGCGATTTCTTTAATGACTTTGTCCAGGAATCTGGTGAGAACAAAGAATTAATTGTGGAGGGAGACGAGGGTACAGATTTTAAGGTTATTCCTGAAGGGAGTGCCATAAAGATGACTTTGACTCTAGTAAGAGGAAATGTTCAAACTATTCTTAGGACGTCGGTGAAGCCACGAAATTAGTTAGCCATGAAAGGTAAGAAATTGACCCGGAAATCATCTCATTCTGAAAGCGGAGCGATATTACCCATCGTTATCATCCTGATGCTGGCTCTTACCATAACCGGGCTAGCCTTTCTTAATGCAGGGGTGATGGAAAACGGCCTGGTAAGAAAGGAAATCGCCAAAACCCAGGCCTTTTACGCGGCAGAGGCGGGGATAGAATCCGGTCTCTTCCGACTGCGTGCACTCCTATCCAGTGGACTGTATCCTACTGAAGACGACTTAGACGAAATCGCTCTCGATATAGAAGCTAACCCGCCCGTTAGTGGTTTTAATTTTGATATTACAATGGAGAAAGATGGTGTCCAAGGGAGCGAGCTTGTGGAAACTGGACCCTATGCCGGATTGATAGCCATTACGCAAGGATATGAAATTACTTCTGAAGCTACTAGTACCACCGGAAACCCGGCTTCAGCGACAATAATTCAAAAAGTCAAAGATCGCCGTTTTAATTTATTTCAGTTTGGCGTTTTCTATTCTGATGTGGACCTTGAGCTACAGCCTGGTCCAGAGATGACTTTCAAAGGTCGAGTCCACTCAAATAAGGACATTTATCTGGATTCCGATTCGACTCTTAAGATTGATTCCTATTTAACCAGCGCGGGCAAAATCATTAAGGGCTCGATGCCCGAAGATCCTAGCCTAGAAGGCGGAACTGTAACCATTAAAGATAGCGATGATGTCTATCAAGATATGTATTATGATGACGAGCTTGATCCTCCGAGGTGGTTTGATCATGATCACCCAAATTGGATACCGGCTGCTGGGGAGAGATGGGATGAAAATGTCCAGGATCAAGCTTATGGAGTCACGCCGCTGAATCTTCCCTTGCCACCTCTAACGCCTATGATCGATATAATCAAGCGAGGTGATCCGGATGATCCGGAAATACTCAAGAATGCCAGACTATACTGGCAGGCAGACCTGCGCATTCTTGATGGAGTGGCCTATCTTAAATCCGGTGAACAAGTAAGAACTCAACAAACCATCGCCCGGGCAAGTCTCGCAGTAGGTTTAACTTACTGGGATCCTGACCAAGGAAACCTCGTACACCCTGTGGTTACCAAATCATTCTCTAACTACCGGGAAGGACATTCGATTGCGGTTGTAGAAATTGATATTGAGAAACTAATGAGAAGGGAAGAGCTGATTGAGATTGGTCCAGAGGCTGGGGGAATTGGGGGTGATCTGTGTCTAGAAAATGGAATCCTCTATGTTTCCGAATCAGGATTAAATAACGGAGTCCGTCTGGTTCAGGGTTCAGAGCTACCTTCAGGTGGCCTAACGGTCGGAACGGATAATCCTCTTTATATCAAAGGAAATTACAACACTGATAATAAACAGCCGTCGGCGGTTTTTTGCGATGCCTTGAACATTCTTTCCAATGACTGGAACGATAGCCGTGATCATGACAGAATAGCATCTAGTACCACGGTTAACGTCTCTATGGTGACAGGAATTGTGGAAACAGAGGAAGGTTATTACAGCGGTGGAGTTGAAAACCTTCCCCGGTTTCTGGAAAATTGGAGCGGTAAAACTTTTTCCCTTAGCGGATCCATGGTAGTTCTCTGGGAAAGCGAGCAGGCCACGGGAAAGTGGATCTATGGCATGCCCTATTATACAGCACCTAGACGCGAGTGGGAGTTTGATGAGGACCTTCTCGAAGCTGCCAATTTACCCCCAGCCACTCCTCAAGTTAGCACCGTGGAAAGAACTCACTGGCAGCAAGATTAGGAGGAGAATTTATGCTAGGATTGAAGCACGTGGTCAGTATAGACATCGGATCCAGTCTGATAAAGCTGGTTCAGTTGAGTCAATCCTCCGGAAAGATAAGATTAGAGAAAGTGGGGGTAGTGGATAATCCGGTCTCCAATTTTCGTACCGACGGGTATGGACCGGGTAGGAATGCTATTGCCCACGGCATCAGGCAATCATTGAGAAAAATCCGCATTAAGGCCAGAGATGCAGTTTCCTCTCTGGGTGGCTCTTCCATCATTATCCAGTACTTCAAATTTCCTCCCCTTTCAGGAAAAGAGCTGCAGGATGCGGTTAACCTGGAAGCTCAACGGGTGATGGGCGGTAAGCTTGATGGAATGGAGACCGACTTCCAGATCCTACCACAGAATCAAAAAGGAACCGGGGAACAAGAGATCCTATTTGTGGCTGCACCTAAAAAGATGGTCCACCAGCGCATGGAAACTCTCGAGCAGGCTGGTCTGAACCCTATAGCCATTGATATTGACTGCTTAGCCCTGGCTAACTGTTTCTTAAAGCTGAAGATTCTATCTTCTGAAGAGCAGGTGATGGTCTTGAACCTGGGGGCAAGATTAATCAGTCTGGGGATTTCAGGCAGGGATACCCTGCACTTCATCAGAGACATTAGTCTGGATGTGAAGACTCCTCTGGACTTCAAAGAAAAAAGCATGCTGGACCGAGCAGTTGAGGAGATCCGCCGATCCATCCATTACTACGAAAGTAGAGCTCGGGACACTAAGGTGGTCAGAATTTTCTTAACCGGAGGGGGTAGTGTGGCTCCAGAGATTAGTGAGTTATTTTCAAAAGCCCTGGAGATGCCTGTGGAAAAATGGAACCCGTTGGAAGATCTGGAATTTGACCCCCGCAAAATGGGTAACGAGTTTAAGGAATCTCAGGGCTATCTTTTGGCCATCGCTATTGGATTGGCCTTGAGGGAAAAATAACCATGAAACTCCAGCTAAATCTGATTCGAGGTAGAGTGGTCCCTTTTAGACTGAAAAGCTCGAAGAGGATTCTCTTCGCTACCTTACTTTTGGCCTTTTTTCTTTTGATTATGGTGATGGGGTATATTTATATAGACAACTATTATGAAATTAAAGACTACCGAAACCAATCGGCTTTTATTTTAAGAAAGTCTGTCACCTTAAATAAGGAGGTCTTCCGGATAGTGGAATATAAAGAAGAGTGGGATTCTCTGCACCACAAGATATCCTTAACCAGTGAGCTCAAGGAAAAACAAATCTGGTGGACACCAAAGCTTCAGGCTCTCAGTGAGCTCATACCAGAAAATATCTGGATAAGCAGGCTATCGGTGCAAAAATCGGCTCCGAGACCCCGGAAAGTATCCTCTCCCGGGGCTAAGGCTTCCCCAGCTAAAGCCCACCCTTCTATAACTCTAATCCTGGAAGGCTTTGCCTTGCCTGGTGACAATCGGGGGTTTCGCTCCATAGAAAACTTCGCCCATCAACTCAAGGAAAATCCAACTTTTAGCAGAGTCATCGAGGAAATCAATTTGACCACTGCTGCCCGGATAGAAAGGGAAAACCTTTCTGCTATGAGTTTTCGACTTTCCTGTAGATTGGCGGCCGAGGAAAGCTTATGAACTACAGATTATTGGATAAGAAAATCTGGTGGCTCATTCTGGTAGAGGTAGCCACCCTGAGTTTACTCTATTTTTTGGTGATCAGGCCCCAACAGACCGAGCTCCGAAGGATAAAGGTAGAGGTACAGGAAAAGGAGGCCCTCTACGCTAAACTGGGGGTTCTTTCCCGCTTAATTGATGAGCTGTGGGAAAAGAAAGCTGCCATAGGTGAGACCATGGACCGTTTCCTAGAGGTTAGAGAAAGAGGAGAGATAGGTTTAGTGGTTCCGGCTAGCTTAATGGAGATTTTCCGGGAGAGTAAGATCAAGGTGATTTCCATCAGACCGGTTCCCGACAAAGTCGAAGGAGATCTACTGATATCTTCCTGGGATCTAAGCATTTTGGCCGGCTATCATGAGCTGGGCCATTTTATCAGCAGCCTAGAAAGATCAGCCGATTTTAACCGTATAGACAGTCTAGCCATTTCCTCAGAAGGAACTTCATCTGAACACCGGGCCCAACTGGTTATCTCCAGAATCAGTTTGTTAAAGAGTGAGCAGGAGAAATGAAAGTAAAAGGGGGAGTTGTACTTGTACCGATCCTGGCGATAGTTCTGGTGGTGGTATGGCTGCTCATACTGGGGATTGTTCCTCTCAAAAAGACGGTGAGAGAGGTTATGGAAAGACCGGCCACGGTGGAGGTGAGGCCTGAGGAGTTAAGGAAGAAAGCCGAAGAGACTGCTCTTTCTCTCTCGAATTGGCTGGAAAAGCGGGAGAAGATTAATGAGATGTTGGTCTATCACGAAGGTCGGCGGGATCCTTTCCTGCTTCCGGTCAAAAAGAAAGAAAAGAGCCTGCCGGTGCAGCCTCCCAAGCTAGTGCTCAAGGGTATTGCCTGGGATGAAACTGAACCCCTGGCCCTGATCAATGACCTCCTTGTCAAAGAGGGCGATACTATCCAGGGAGCTAGAATAGTGAAGATAGACTTTGACCGGGTAGCCGTCCGATACGGCACTAAGAAATTTGTCATTGAACTGATAAGTCCGAAGTCCTGAATGCGTTGGAGCGTAAATGCTCGGTGAACCCCGTTGGCTGCGTGCGAAGCAATCTTGGTAGTCGCAGGCTTTAGCCTGCGTTTATACGCACCCTAAAGGGTGCGGCTACCCGCTCTGCTCTTTGCAGTCAACAACATGGAACGTCCTTCACTGAATATTTACGGAGAGAGCGACGGGAAGAAGGGAACATCGCATTTTTAGAAATTACAATATTAGTAAGGAGGGTAAAATGAAGTTGGCGGTAAATGTTAAAAGGTCCCAATTGCGGGGGGTGTTGGAGGAGTTAGGGAAGAGTTTTCCTGATATGGAGATCGTGATCAATATCAAGGAAGAGGAATCTGAGGAAGAGGAATCTGAGGAAGAGGAATCTAAGGAAAAACATCCAAACTATGAGAGTCTCACTACAGAGGATCTTGAGCGGATACAAGAGAAGCAAAAGGAGATAGAGAAAAAGGAAGAATATTCAACTTAAAAAAGCTCCCAGCAAAGCTCCCAGCGTTGAGTGGTCAGCTCCTCGCTGGGAGGCAGTCCTAAAATTAACATAGTGGCGACAATATTTGTATAGAATTTTAGAAAGAGTATCAATTTTTATTAATTTTCAAATTCCGGCAATAAAAGATAAGGAGGGAGAGCGATGTTAGGCCGTAAAAGGGGTCGAGAAAGGATTCAATCTGGGGGATTTAGCAAAACGATAGTATTGCTGGTGGCGGCTATAATCATAATCTTTGCCGCTTCAGGGGTAGGTGCCCAGGAAAAAGCTACCGGAACCGCTTCGATGTCCAGCCAGGAGGTTATTTCTTTGAATGTTACCCAGATGGACCTTCAGGATGTGCTGAGACTGATCGCTGAGAAAGCTAATTTGAACATCATCATAAGTAAAGAAGTGGCTGGTAAGGTTACTCTGCGTCTCAAGAATGTAGATCTCTGGCAGGCACTGGGAGCTATTTTAGAGACCAATGGGTTTACCTATCGAGAGGAAAAAGGAATTATTCGAGTGGTTAAGTTAGGGGAGGCTGTTGAGGAGAAACCAATGCTGGTGACTGAGGTTATCCCCTTAATATACGCTGAGGCGGAAGAGATGAAGAAAGCCTCTCAGCACCTTCTTTCTCCTTCAGGTACCATGGAGATAGATGTTCGGAGCAACGCTCTGGTTGTCACAGATGGTTCCGAGAATATTGAGAAAATTCGTCAGTTAGTAGCTAAGCTGGACACCGGAATCCCGGTGTTTAATTTGATGGGAATTCTATCTGCTCCTGATCATTCCCTGGCTATGATCAATAACAGAGTTCTAAAAGTAGGGGAGACGATAGGGGATTTCACGGTTAGTCAAATTGGGGAAGATAGTGTTACTCTAAAAAGGGGAGATCAAACCATTATCCTGAAATTAATGGAGGAGCTCCGTGCTATGGAAAAATAAATCATCCGTTGGGATCATCATAATTTTACTCGCCGTACTGGGAGTGATATTAGGTTCAGGTTTAGGATTAGCCCAAGTAGCTCCAGAGAAGACCCCCACTCTTATCTCCCTGGATGTAAAACAGATGGATCTCCAGGATGTGCTGAGACTGATCGCTGAGAAAGCCAATGTCAACATTATTGCGGGAAAAGAAGTGGACGGCCAGGTTACCCTGCGTCTTAAGAATGTGGATCTCTGGCAGGCACTGGAGGCTGTCCTAGACGCAAGTGGGTGTGCCTATCGAGAGGAGGACGGAATTATTATAGTGGTTAAGGCAAAGGAACTCGGTGAAGTGAAAACGCCACTGCTGGAGACCGAGATCATTTTCTTAAAATTCGCCGAGCCAGAAGATGTAAAAAAAGCTTTCCAACATCTTCTCTCCGCCTCAGGAACTATGGAGGCGGATCCCACCAGCAACGCCTTGATTGTTACCGATATTCCTGAAGAAATCGAGAATATCAAAAAGAAGGTAGCTGAATTAGAGGAAGCTATAGGAGAAAAGATTGGGAAGGAAGAGATTGAAGAAAAGGGGATTCAGGAGATTATCGAGAATATCAAAAAGAAGGTAGCTAAATTAGAGGAAGCTGCCAGAGAAAAGATTAAAAAAGAAGAACTACCCCCTCCAGTGCTGGAGAAAAAACGATTTCAATTAAACTACATCAAGGCAGAGGACACCAAGGATATTTTGGGCAACATAATTGGAGAAGAAGGAATTTTTTTTATAGATGTTTTGACTAACTCTGTCTATGTAGAGGCTCCGTCTTCTTGCATAAAGAAGGTCGAGGAATATTTCGAAAGAGCCGATGTTCCCCGCAGGCGCATTATGATTAAAGCAGAATTTGTAGAGGTTCAAATCAGTGCTGAAGAGGAACTAGGTATAAAGTGGAGATGGAAGGGAGCGTATGAGAAGTATCCTCTGGGATCAACCTTTCGCTATCCTTATTACACCAGACCCGAGCCCGGAGAGACAGTTCCCAGTCGTGAAGCTCTTTCTACTCTGGCTGCCGGAATGGGAATAATATTTGGCAGTGCAGAGCAGGAGTTCAGGGGAATAATAGACCTGCTCATTTCCGAGGGTAAGGGCCATCTTCTTTCCAGTCCAACTATAGTTACCCTTGAGGGTCATGAGGCGAAAATAGATGTAGGGGATGAGCATCCTTATCGGGTAACCAGATATATAGAGGGAGCATGGGTGGAAACCATCGAGACCGTTACCGTGGGCGCAACTCTTGTGGTTACCCCTCATATCAAAGGGGAAAAGAGGATAGTTTTAGATATCCACCCCAAGGTCAGTGAGCTTACCGGACCCCCTCCCTTCACTGGTGCTCCTCCCATAATTGGTACTAGAGAGACAGAGACTCAGATATCGGTGGAGGATGGAGAGACCATTGTCATCGGGGGCTTTTG
>Ga0209979_1003538_pt1 | contig 13698 bp, 14 predicted proteins | sample AnhtaG_FD_183114 | JGI IMG/M metagenome (GOLD analysis project Ga0209979, IMG submission 183114) | Deep subsurface microbial communities from Anholt, Denmark to uncover new lineages of life (NeLLi) - Anholt_01485 metaG (SPAdes) (version 2) | ecosystem: Environmental > Aquatic > Marine > Oceanic...
TCTCTCAACTATAGTTGACAATAAAGAGGAGCAAAAATTTTGTCAATATTATTGACGACATGGTAAATAGTTCTGAAGAATTTTACTCACCAGCCCAGCATATCATTGCTCTAGCTATCAAGGAAGCCAAACAACTAAACCAAGGCTACTTGGACACCGAGCATATTCTACTGGCTTTGACTGTAGAGAAAGACAGCACGGTCGCCAGAGCATTGTCCGACATCGGGCTTACCCCAGGGAAGCTGAGGGACGACATTATAGGCAACCAACCATTAGTCGAACAGAACAGGGAGCTAGATTTTGATTCTAGGGGCTTACCACTTATGCTTGGAGTTCCCCTGCAATTTGACCAAACGATTACACGAATTGGCTTTTTATTACCTGCTAGGTGCACGAGCTGATGTCCATACAGAATGTAACCGCGCCTTAGATACACCATCACAATGCTTAAGCTTGCAGACGAGGTTTCATCAAGAACGGAGCTAGCTAAAATGAGGAGAATAAAGGTAGGGGATAGGATATTGGCAACTTTATTTACTTTTTCCTGGGCATTCTTTAGCGCCGTTTTCTGAAAGCACTATTTGAACCTTCCTTTGTTCGCCCTCAGCACCAGCAGCATTAGTCGAATCTTCCTTAACCTGAGCCACTTCCGGAAGTGTTTTCAGCGTATCAATCAAGTGGATTGGCTCATGCAGGAAAACCAGGATTGAAGGGTTGTCGGTCAGAGGTATAAGCTCGGTATTTTTGACCTCAGGTAGACTATCAATATAGTTCACGATTCCCATCATTTTTATTATGTCTATCGGGGGCATGATTTCTACTTCAAATTCTGGTTTCTGCTCATAAGGAGCTGTGCCTTCGTCATCGGCTGATACAAGAGCCTTTCCCTCCGACTTGCTGGTGATTGTTTGGTCTATGGTCGGGATTAGTTCCCGGGATCCGGCCCGTATCTCATCCTCGTCTGTGGTTACGGCGCTAGTCTCTTCTATAACCTGAGATAACTTCTCCTCAACCGCTGCCCCTAACGCTACTGCTTGTTGCTTAAGGCTATCAAGTTCCGAAACAAGTTGGCTGCATAGTTGATGCACGGAGTTTCTTAGTTCATCTTGAATAGTTTTTGTCTGCTTCTCTAGCAGTAACTCTGCTTTCCGCTCAGCCTCAGCCTTAATAGCTGCCGCTTGTTCGTTAGCAATAGTGATAATTTCAGCCCGTTTTTCTTCAATCATCTGTTGAGCTTGCTCTTCTGCTTGAGCTATAATCGCAGCAGCACCAGCCTTGCCTTGGTCTATGGCTTTCGTCTTGATCTCCTCAGCCAAGTTATCAGCTTCGATAACCATTTTTTCCGTAAGTTTGGCAAGCGATGATAGATGCCCCTCGCGCTGAACGAGTGTATCCCTCTGGCTAATAAGCTCGTTGATGAAAGACGTTACCTGAGCCTCATCTAGCCCGTTTCCAACCCTCCTGAACTCACACCCCCCCACCTCAATGGTATTAGGCTTATTATCGCTAGCACCATTGTTCCCCATGATCATCCTCCACGCGATATTATAGCTAATTATAGCCCGCGCAAGCAGAAGCGCAAATAGCTAGAAAGTAATATATAAGATAGGATTTAGTCCTGATACAAATGAACTAGTGGGTATTGACAGCTTCTCTCTATTCTCCCACGTGAAAAAATGGTTATTTACGTACCACCCCTAGCTAACAATATCAGCAATAATGCATATGAAAATGAGGAAAGATGGCTCAAAAATGGCTGGCCTAGCCTGTCGGTGGTCTCACTGTTTTGTTGTCCCAAACTGTAGAAGCTCCCTGTCAAAATGTTAGACCCGTATCGTGGTGTATATCAACCTAGTTAGTCTGTTCAATCCTTCTCACGGTGGCTAATGCTTAGGGGTATATTGACAAATGCCTTAGATTCGACTAGGATTTCGAATTATGGCAGAAATATTGTCAGAAATGCATAAAACGGAACAAACCATATCACCAAGGTCTTTGACGCTAAGCCGCAGTGCGCTAAAGAGTCTGTGCGAAATCGTTAGCAAAGCGGCAGATGGTGACCCAGAGGCTGATTCAGTGTTTATTCTATCAACCAAGCAAGATTCTGTGTCAGCACACAGTGTAGAGGACTTATTAAATATGAAATGGCCTAAAGATATTGAAAAGGTGCGACTACTGGCGACTTCGCACAAGAATAACAAGTGGGTAGCAGTCAATTTTGATAACTCACGCCCGCGGTACAACAGAATAACGGTTGGTGGTTTTGATAGCGAATGGGTGGCATCAATAGTCGGGGAGATTGACGCTCTTATTTCAGCTCACCGAAATATTCACTGGATATTCCATGGGAAATTGCTGACCTCTCTGCATGGTCTATTGTTGATAGGATTGCCTCTATTCAGGGCATCAAAAGCAATTACAGACGCATGGTCATTAACTCCTTTCGAGCTGGTATCTTTAACCTTCATAATGACTTCTTGTGGGTGGTTAATCCTTTTAGCGTATGTATTGTATATTGGAAGAGCATTCCCGTTTGCATATATACTTAGCGAACGCAGTTCACATATGGTAAGAATTAGGAAGGTGCTAATCATCGCCATCCCACTCATCATAATTGGTTTGCTGGTGGAATTAATTGTTAGGCCTTTAGTCATTTTTCCCTTGCCCTGAACTGTCTATCTAGATATAACTTAGCCCGCGATAGTGTGGCAGCCTTCTAAGCAGCTTAAATAATTTGGAACCTGATTTTATCTTCTAATTCCGAGTTGTAGCCGCATTATACGGTGTAGTTAAGAGGCAATTTAAGATTTAGCAACCTTGTCTAGGCAGCAATTCTTAATTACTACAAATCGAGCGGAGATAGAGCCTACGTGAAACTTTTTAGGGATAAAACATTTATCTCCAAGCTGCGCCATCACTGCGGACAGAGGGATTAGGCGGTCTTTCTTACCCTTTCCCGTGCGCACTAGCAGAAAATCAGGGTGGACGTCGTTCACCTCTAATTTAGCCAGTCCGCCTCGCCTAATGCCGGATTTCAGCGCCAATGCTGTCATTAAGCTACGCGGACTATGCAAGCCTTGTGAGTCTGTTTATCCTCAATAGCGGCAAATAATTTCTCAATAAAGGTTTCCGCAGTTCCCTTAGCGGTAGCTCTCATAGAACTGCTGACGATGTGGGCGATACTGGACTTGAACCAGTGACCTCTGCGATGTCAACGCAGCGCTCTAACCAACTGAGCTAACCGCCCACCAATGTAATAATTCTACTAGAGACATCCCCCATCGTCAACTCGCTGTCCTTGTCCAATACCTAGTGACATTCAAAAACTCTTTAGGCGTAAGGTAGCATTTTCAGGGGATGCGCCAACTCGCCCATTTATCTCTATCTACTTCCCCATTGTAGGCTAATTTAGGTGTTATTCCTCTTGCTATGGCTGCTGCTGCGATTGCCTTGGTTACATCACCAGCTATAAAGGGAATGGTTCCCATCATCAGGAGCTGGAAGAGGGTAACCGCTTCCCCTTTAACCAGGCTTAGCCATAAGTGTAGTTGTATCAAGCCCGGTATATGGATGAGGGCAAAAGCGGCGAAAAGCATAAGCCCGAGCATACTAAAAAAGCTTCTTGACCTAATATACTTATCGGTGAAGTGACCTATAAACATGGCAGCCAAGATAAAACCGATTATGTAGCCCCCGGTGGGACCAGCAAGGTAACCCAGGCCGCCGGACCAGCCTGAAAACCAGGGAAGTCCCGCAGCACCGAACCCGGCATAGAGAGCCAGGCTTACGCCTCCCCACCACCTACCTAAGACGACACCAGCCAGGAGCACAGCAAAGGTCTGTCCTGTTACTGGCACCGGGCTCCAGGGAACCGGGATTCTAATTTGAGCAGCAAGTCCAGTAAGACAAGCTATACCAAGTGCTAATGCCAGCTTCTTCGGTAGACTAAGCTCATACCTCCATCGAAACACATTATATTTAGCTTGGTTGATTGTAGTAGCTAATTCCAAATTACCCTCCCTATTCTCCTGATTTCGTATATCTGCGCTATCTTGTTGGCTTCCCTTTACCTATGAGAGCAATCTCAATGCTCTTGCCGCAATGGGGACAGGTTATACTAATGGTGATAGGCTGGTTCATTACTCGTTCAGCAACGGCGGTAATCATTGAGTCAATATTATCTAAACGCCGGTCCAACATGTCCAGACGCCGTTTAATACGTTCAATGTCCAGCGCTTCCTCTCCACTTACTGCATTGGGTTCAGTTTCCTGAGCCAAAGCTGCACCCCTAGAGATAATAATCAATTTATTATATGTGGCAAGTGGTGCTATGTCAAAGATTAAAGTGCCAATGTTGCCAGCTCACACCAAAATATTCCCCCATTAATATTGATTTACACAAACTGGATGGCGTATACTATTTCTGGAGGTAAGTAATCCATTTTATACTAAACATAAAGGAGGTATCAAATGCCTGAGGAGGTAATCGGGAAGGTGAGTGACTTCTTTGCCAGACCTGTAGTAGCTGGCATTGAGCTAACCGGGACGTTAACACTAGGTGATAAGCTCCGTATTAAAGGTCACACTACCGATTTTGAGCTTATTGTCGAATCAATGCAGATTAACAACGTGGATGTTAAAGCGGCTAAAGCCGGAGACTCTGTTGGCGTCAAGGTCAGTGAGCGGGTAAGGAGAGAGGATATAGTCTATAAAGTAACCGATTAAAGCAAATATCCAGAGATTCCTCTAAACCTATAGGGAACGAAATGACGGTAAAGATATTGATTGAGCGCCACGTAAAACAGGGTAAAGCAGGGGATTTAATTAAGCTACTTAATAAACTACGTGCTGAATTAATCTCACAGCCAGGCTATATATCAGGTGAGTTGCTTCAAAGCATGGAGGATGAATCTACTATTTTTGCTCTTAGCACCTGGTTAAGTGCCCTTGATTGGAAATCTTGGGAAGGTAATCCCCAGCGGCTAGAAATTGAGTCTAAGATTGAACCACTATTAACTGAATCATCAAAGTTAACTATAGCTACTTCTCTTTAATAGCTATGTTCCTCATTAAGTTAGCCATCTCTATGGCATTCACCGCAGCTTCAAAGCCCTTATTCCCTTCTTTAGTTCCCGCCCGCTCGATAGCCTGCTCTAGAGTATCAGCCGTGATTACACCATAGATAACCGGTAGCCCGGTCTCCAAACCCACCTTAGCAATGCCCTTAGTGACCTCAGAAGCAATGTATTCAAAGTGAGGTGTTCCGCCACGAATCACGGCACCAAGACAGATAACAGCGTCATACCTCTTAGTTTCAGCTAACTTCTTGGCTATTAGTGGCATTTCAAATGAACCCGGTACCCAGGCAATATCTATATTCTTCTGGCTAACACCATGGCGAAGCAAAGCATCTTGTGCCCCCTCCAGCAATCTCCTAGTAATAAAGTCGTTAAAACGGGAGATAACCAGCCCAAACTTCAGCCCTTCCCCCAGTAACATACCTTCGAAATGCTTGTTCATTATTTTCTCCTCTCCTCCGCAGTATTCGGTATTTGTAAGAGATGCCCCATTTTTTTCTGTTTTATTTCCAAATAATGACGGTTATACGGATTGGGGGAGGCGATAATAGGTAATGTCTCCAAAACCTTCAGCCCATAACCTTCTAAACCTATTACCTTTTTAGGATTGTTAGTCAGTAGTCGAATCGTATGTAAACCCAGGTCAGCCAAGATTTGAGCACCTATGCCGTAGTCCCGCAGGTCTGGAGCAAAGCCTAAAGACAGATTAGCCTCCACAGTATCCAATCCTTCATCTTGAAGGGCATAGGCACGAATCTTGTTATGGAAGCCAATGCCCCTCCCCTCCTGCCTCATATACAGGAAAACACCTCGCCCCTCCTCAGCAATACTTTGCATTGCCAGAGCAACCTGTTCACCACAATCACAGCGAAGGCTGCCAAATACATCGCCGGTAACGCATTCACTATGCACTCGGACTAACACCGGCTCATCAGCGGATATATCCCCCATGACTAAAGCTATGTGTTCATCGGGGTCTATATCACTTCTATAGGCAATAGCAGTAAACTCACCGTATTTTGTTGGTAACTTAGCCTCAGCCACCCGGTGCACCAGCTTTTCGTGGCGACGGCGATAGGTGATAAGGTCGGCTACAGTCACAATTTTAATCCCATATTTCTCCGACATTACCTCAAGTTGTGGTAGCCGTGCCATAGAGCCATCTTCATTCATAATCTCACAGATAACGCCGGCTGGATAAAGTCCAGCTAGCCTAGCTAAATCAACTATAGCCTCAGTGTGCCCCGCCCGTACCAAGACACCACCCTCTCTTGCCCGCAGCGGAAACATGTGCCCCGGTCGAGCTAAATCCTCGGGTTTAGTAGCCGGGTTAATTACTGCTTTTACTGTCTCTGCCCGGTCCGCTGCTGAAATACCGGTGCTTACCCTGTATTTAGCTTCAACAGATACAGTAAAGGCGGTAGAAAACCTTGAGGTGTTGTCTCCTACCATTAAGGGTATCCCCAATTCGCCTAATCGCTGACCGATAATCGGCAGGCAAATAAGTCCCCGGGCATGCTTGGTCATAAAGTTGATTGCCTCAGCAGTAACCTTCTCGGCAGCTATAGCCAGGTCGCCCTCGTTCTCCCTATCCTCATCATCAACGATAATGACAAACTTACCGGCTTTTATGTCCTCAATAGCTTTCGGAATATTTGATAACACCATGCTTGCTCCCTCAATTAAAAACAGAGTAAATTAATTGACTAAAAAGCCGTGCTCCTGTAAAAAATCAACAGTTATACCTGTGCTTGGAGACTGGCTAAGCTGTTCCACATATTTGGTAATAATATCTACTTCCAGATTAACCAGGTCACCCACCTGCCGGCTACCTAGAGTAGTGTGCTTCTGGGTGTAGTCAACAACAGAAACCTGAAATGAGCCGGTATTTTTAGTCACCACAGTTAAGCTAACCCCATCAACAGCAATAAAACCTTTGTCTACTATGTAGCGCATCACCTCAGGGGAAGCTTCAAATCTAATGAGCATTGTCGCACCATCCCAGGTAACTGAGGCTACCCTTCCGGTATCATCCACGTGCCCCTGGACTAAATGTCCACCCAAGCGCCCTCCCACAGCTAGAGGTCGTTCCAGATTAACTCTATCTCCCACTCTTAATAGCCCAAGGTTCGTCCGCATTAGTGTCTCTGGCATCATATCAACAGAGAATGAATCAGCATTAAAATTGGTTATAGTCAGGCATACCCCATTAACAGCAATGCTCCCGCCAAGCTCCATTCCTTGGAGAGCATCACTGGCGGCGATAACCAGATTTCGGCGTGTCGCCGCAGTAATCCTACCTATTCCCTCAATAATCCCGGTGAACACTCTTACCCCCTAACATATCCACTAACCATCAAATCTTTGCCCAATTTCTCAACCTTGATACGCTCTAGTTTGAATGAGTTTACCACTTTATCAACCCCATTACCAGCCACCGCCGTCTTTGCCTCCTTGCCACCGATGATGATGGGAGAAATAAAGACTATAACCTTGTCTACCAGCCTACAGTCAAACAGGGAACCAAGAAGAATCCCACCACCTTCAACTAAGACGCTGGTAATTTCCCGTTCTCCTAGCGCTTTTAGCAACTTCTCTAGGTCTACCAGCCCTTGTGCCGAGGGCAATTCTAGTAGTTCAGCCCCAACCTGAGCCAAAGCTGTTGCCCCTTCTGGCTTAATAAACCTGCCCACTGCCAGAAGCGCTTTACCTGGCTCACTAAATACTCGAGCGGTTAACGGGGTGCGCCCTTTACTATCTACAATTACCCTGAGAGGTTGCTTCCTAGCTGTTCCTCCCCTGCCGCCACACCTAGCGGTGAGGCGAGGGTCATCAACCAGAACAGTATTCACTCCAGCCATAATAGCATCAGTGGTATAACGCAGACTATGAACATACTTTCTTGCCTCTTCGCCACTAATCCATTTAGAATCGCCGCTTTTGGTAGCAATCTTACCATCCAGGCTTACAGCAAACTTGGCGGTAACAAAGGGGATGCCGGTAGTAATGAATTTGGTATAGGCTTCATTAATCTCTCTAGCCTCGGCTTCATGCTCACCCACATATACCTTAATGCCATTTCTCTCCAGCTCGTCTTTGCCTTGCCCTGAAACTAAGGGGTTTGGGTCAAGCATGGCTAAATGAACCTCAGTAATGCCAGCGGCAATGATTGCCTCACTACAGGGTGGAGTCCGACCATAATAGCAGCATGGCTCCAGGGTAACATACATCACTCCCCCCCGGGCTTCCTCTCCTGCCTGCTTCAGGGCTACTACCTCGGCATGCCACGAGCCTGGTGGCTGAGTATAGCCTTGTCCCACAACTACATCATTCTTAACTACCACTGCCCCTACCGCCGGGTTAGGGCTAACCTGCCCTAGAGCTAACTTAGCCAGGGAAAGTGCCTGCGCCATATAGTCCATACTGTGGGTTATTCTAGCATCTCGTTTTGAAAAAGTGCAACACAACAACCCTGAAGTTAACAGGCACCAACCAACACTAGCCGAATGAAGACTAATGAGGTATAATCATGGTTAAAAAGGAAGTATCAAATGAGAGTTTTTCTTCGTGACATCCTGGGAATGCTCATAGTGGCTGTAGTAGTCTTCCTCATACTACAAGCCACCATCCAGAGTTGCACCGTGGTAGGTTCTTGCATGGAGCCTACCCTCCAAGACGAAGGACAACGACTATTAATAAGTAAGGTTGTTTATCATTTTCATGAGCCTGAGCGAGGTGATATAATCGTATTTCACCCACCTCATAAACCCCAAGAAAAACCCCCTTATATTAAGCGCATCATTGGTTTACCCGGTGATACTATAGAGATAAAGGGAGGAGTGGTATATATTAATGGTTCGCAACTAGATGAACCTTATGTTAAAAACCATGCTAATTATACTGTCGCCGAGCATGAAATTCCAGAGAACGAATATTTTGTCCTTGGTGACAACCGCCCTAATGCTGATGATTCACATAATGGCTGGACAGTGCCACGCCAGAATATAATTGGCAAAGCCTGGTTATCAATCTGGCCACCAAGTGAATGGGGTCTTGTTCCTCATTATGCCTTACAGGAGCAACTAGCCACCTCTACGAGTTAATAATTGCCTTCTTAGCGGATAGCTTGAAGGGGGTGAGGTTGATAGAAAGTGTAGAAGAAATCTTTGAAAAATCGGGAGCTATACTCAAGGGGCACTTCCTGCTCGCCTCTGGGCTACATTCCCCTATCTACTGGGAGAAGTTCCGGGTTTTACAATTCCCCAACTACACTGAGCAGCTTTGCCGTATGATTACTACTCATTTCCAGAAGCAACGAATTCAGGTTGTCGCTGGACCCACTACTGGTGGTATTATCCTCGCCTTCGAAGTGGCTAGGCAGTTAGGAGTCCGTGGCATTTTTGCCGAAAAGGAAGGTACCACAGAAAGGGCTTTTAAGCGAGGTTTCAGCATTAGTCCCGGTGAACGAGTTCTTATCGTCGATGACATCCTTACCACAGGTAACTCCATTCGTGAAGTGATGGCGGCAGTAACTAAGCAAGGCGGCATAGTAGTCGGTATAGGGGTACTGGTTGATCGCTCCGAGCAAGAGCTTGAATTTGGAGTCCCCCTTTTTAGCTGCCATCGTGCCATAACTCCAACCTACCGCCCCTCAGAGTGCCCGTTGTGTGCTGCCCAAATCCCTTTAGTTAAACCCGGTAGCAGCCAAAGTCCAACTGACTAAGAACTTCTGCCAAACTCCCTTCTCAACTGCCCTGAGCTGAGGTGAAGTATTGTCGGTCTACCGTGGGGACAGGTATTGGGAATGGACGTCTGCTCCAGTTGCCGGATAAGTTCACGCATCTCTTCATTAGTTAATGCTTGCCCGGCTCTGACCGCACTGTGGCAGGCGATAGATATAGCTATAGTTTCCAGCCAATTGCTTTTATCCCCTCCCGATAAAGAAGCCAATAACTCCCTCACTATCCCTGCCCAGTCTTTGTTGTGAAGCAAATGTGGCACCGCCCGAACCAGATAGGTTCTATCACCAAAGGGCTCAATAGAGAAGCCAAACTCAGCTAGGTCTTCGTAATGTAATTTCAACGCCTCTTCCTCTTTAGGACTAACCTCAAATGTTACTGGTTCCAGTAGCCCTTGAACCTCTACTTGGTGCTGTGACCTCTGGTATTTAATCTTGTCAAAAAGGATACGCTCATGGGCGGCATGCTGGTCAATAAGGTATAACCCATCGGGACCCTCAGCAATAATATAGCTGTTGAATAGCTGCCCCAGTACCCGTAGAATAGGCAAAGCCACCACTGGAGTCTGAGCAGACACTGCTGGCGAAGTAGCACTAACCTCGGTTGATGTCCACAACGCTTGCCTAGGCGGTGATGGTGATACATATGTTGTCGCTACCTCCTCGATTTTGGGCACTGGCATTTGTTCAATTAAAGTCCGCCGCACTGCTTTCTGGACGGTACCAAAAACAGTATGGTCGTAGTGGAATTTCACCTCTGTCTTGGTGGGGTGAATATTAACATCCACCTCTTTAGCCGGCAGCGAGATATTGATAATGGCAAAAGGGTGCCTTCCCGGCATCAAAAGTCCGTGGTAGGCTTCCTCTACCGCCCAAGCCAGCAGGCGACTATTTACCCAGCGACGATTGACGAAGAAGCTGAGATAATCTCGACCTGAGCGGCTTACTGCTGGTGAGCTTATCATGCCGGTTACCTGGAGTGGTGAACCTGCTACCCCACTTTCCCATCCGTTGTCCTTAATCTCCAGCATATTCCTCACGACATCAACGCCATAAACCTCAATCACACTGTCTATTAGTTGACCATTACCTGGAGTTCTTAGTGCTTGTCTACCATCAATAAGCAGGGTAAATTTAACCTCGGGGAAGGCAAGGGCATATTGAGTTACTACATTAGCTATATGACTATTTTCTGTAGCCGACGACTTGAGAAACTTCAATCTGGCCGGAACCTTGCGAAACAAATTTCGTACGGTAATGGTGGTTCCCTGAGAGCGCCCTTGGCTGCCTCTACTAGCTATAGCGCCATCCTTCAAACTGAGATAATTGCCTACCGGCTCACCTACAGCGCAGGTAACAATGTCTACCTCAGCTACAGCGGCTATGCTAGGTAGTGCCTCGCCACGAAAGCCAAGGCTCTCAATAGACTCCAAATCCTCCAGATTGCCTATCTTACTAGTAGCATATCGCTCAAAGGCAAGCTCCCCCTCCCCTGATGGGATTCCTACCCCGTTATCCATCACCCTAATCAGGCTCACCCCACTACCCCTGACCTCAACCGAAATTTGGCTTGATGAGGCATCCAGTGAATTTTCCACCAGCTCCTTGACCACCGAGGCTGGTCTCTCCACCACCTCCCCAGCCGCAATCCGGGCTACTACTTTGGGGTCTAAGACTTTGATAGGCATTTTAAACTTAATTATACACGTTTGCGTGTAAGATGTCAAGACTTTTTTAGTCTACCTTCTCCAGCCGGGCGAAGCTGAGCAGGAGCTTTTTTATTCCTACTCCACTGCTAAAAGCAACCACTGCCTCGTTATCATCTCTTACCGACTGACAGCTTACCACCACCCCATCGCCAAACTGGGCGTGGCGGACATGGTCGCCAGCCTTTAACTCTAGAGCCGCAGAATTGGGAGTAGTCGCTTTATTCCAAGAATACATAGCAGCCGCTAAACTATCTTCTCGTTGCCACCAACCACTACCAGTTATCAGGTGCTGGGGAATATCTTCCAAGAAGCGCGATGGTTGGCTTACTCCACTGCGTCCCATCAGGCTACGGCGAAAGGCACGGACCAGATATACCTTCTGCTTGGCTCTGGTGACACCGACATAGCACAGTCGCCTCTCTTCTTCCATCTGTGTCGGGTCATCAAACGACTTAAAATGGGGTAAGATGCCATCCTCCATACCCACGATAAACACTGCCGGAAATTCCAGACCTTTAGCCTGGTGCAGGGTAATCAGGGTTACTGTATCCACACTTTCATCAAGCCCATCTACATCAGATACCAGGGTTACCCCTTCTAAAAAGGCGGCTAAACCCTCTGGCGAATTCAAATGACGATACTCTCGGGCTACAGTGCGAAGCTCAAGAATGTTCTCCCACCGCTCCTCCCCGTCTACCCCATTCAATATATATTGCCTATAACCAGAGCGCTCTACAGCCAAATCAAATAAATCAATCAGGTTTAGCCCCCGACTACGAGCCATAAACTCTTCCATCACGCCAAGGAAACCGGCTAGGGCATTGGCGATGCGAGAGCTAAATGGATACTGATGACCCTCACTATCTTTTTGCTCGGCTACAAGTTGTAGCGCCTCATACTCAGAGATACCCAGTGACTTTGCCCAGCTAGATAATTTGGCTAGAGTTTGCTGTCCAATACCTCGCCCGGGGACATTGATTATTCTTAACAGGCTAACACTATCATAAGGATTCTGGATAAGCCTGAGATAGGCAATAATATCCTTAATCTCTCGCCTCTCATAGAAACGGGTGCCAGCTACCAGCTTATAGGGTGTGCCATAACGAACAAACGCTTCCTCAAGGGCTCTTGACTGGGCATTAGTCCGATACATTACCGCACAGTCGCCTAGTCTAATCCTTCCCTGACCTACCAGGCGCTCTATTTCACTGACCACAAACTGGGCTTCTTCCTGCTCACTATATGTTTCAACCACCGTAGTTAGTTCACCCATCTCATTATTCGTCCACAAATCCTTGGGCTTGCGCTGCTGATTGGCTGAGATTATATGAGACGCCGCTTCCAGAATCAGCTTGGTTGAGCGATAGTTCTGCTCCAGTAACACTACCTTAGCCTCGGGATAATCCTTCTCAAAGCTGAGAATATTACGCAGGTCGGCAAACCGCCAAGAATAGATTGACTGGTCGGGGTCACCAACGACACATATATTGCGATATTTCCCCGATAATTGCTTTATTAGCTCATACTGAACCAGGTTAGTGTCCTGAAATTCATCTACCTGGACATGCAAATATCTTTCTTGGTATCTGGACAAAATATCAGGGCTGTTTGTAAATAGCTGCACTACCTTCATTAACAAGTCGTCAAAGTCCAGAGCATTACTTTCACCCAGTAGTTGCTGATAGCGCTCATAAACCCGCCCCACCACCTCTTCAAAATAGCTATGGCTACGCTGAATATAGTCTTGCGGGGTTAACATGCGGCTCTTAGCCGCAGTAATGGCTGAGGCTATAGCCTGAGGGGTATATTGCTTGGGGTCAAGACCTACTGCCTGGATACCTCGCTTTATCAGGCTGGTCTGGTCTTCCCTATCGTAAATTACAAAGTGGGAGTCGACACCTATGGCATTGCCATCCATACGCAGGATACGAGCACAAATGGCGTGAAAGGTGCCCAGAGTTAGCTCTCTTACTGAACCGCTGACCAGCCGGTGAAGCCTTTCTTCCATTTCCCTGGCGGCTTTATTGGTGAAGGTGACCGCCATAATGCGGCGAGGAATAACCCCACAAACCTTAATAAGATAAGCCACCCGATGGGCAATAACCCTGGTCTTGCCACTACCCGGACCGGCTAAAATTAGCACCGGTCCACTAATTGCCTCTACCGCTTCCCT
>Ga0209979_1003539_pt1 | contig 13697 bp, 12 predicted proteins | sample AnhtaG_FD_183114 | JGI IMG/M metagenome (GOLD analysis project Ga0209979, IMG submission 183114) | Deep subsurface microbial communities from Anholt, Denmark to uncover new lineages of life (NeLLi) - Anholt_01485 metaG (SPAdes) (version 2) | ecosystem: Environmental > Aquatic > Marine > Oceanic...
TTACTGCACTTGGACTGGAAACGGTTTTGAAGGAGAACTGATTCAAAAGTTTTATTTAAAATTTGTTGGTGGCAACAAAAAACGATAGTGTGAGGGGTTGTTTTTTAGGATCTTTCAAAGTAAGGTACTATTAAATAGAAGGGGAAGACTATTTTATGATTAATATTTTTGGATTGTTTAGGGTCAACCTGTACATTATAGGGTGCATAATGATTCCAGATTTTACTCCTACCTCTAATTTGAGTTTGTTTCTTTGTGCATCTCAAAACAGGATTTAAAGCAACAAATCACCATATTAGTACGGAGATAGTTATTGCCCATTCGGTCATCCTGTGCATCCTTTCGAATATCTTTAATTGAAAGTACGATTTAGTATCAAAAAATGGGGCATAAATGAGTGGAATCATATACCATTTACTGTGTCAATTCCATCATATCCGGAGACTTTTTCAATAAACTCTTTGGCTGACATAAAATTTACATGGTCTTTTATTTTCATCTCAGTCAGTCTTCTATTTGCTGTCACAAAATATTCTGCTTCGCCAGCAAAGTAACTACAGATATGGGGGAGATCATCAATGTCAGCAACAAAGCCTTGCCAATCATCAATAAATAAACTCCACTCAAAATCATTAATCATTTCTGATGAAGGAAGAGAAATAATAAAAAGTCTCATCATTGAGGCGAAGTCTTTCCCTCTATTTATTTTGAACCAATCCAATATTTCATCAATTAAGTAATCGCTCAGAATAACCTTGAAATTGCCCTTCTTGATTTCTCGCAGTATCAGCCGGCTGTTACTTTCAGGTTGAAGCGTTCCGATGATAAACACATTCGTATCAAAATACGCGGTGAGCATACCCTTCCCATAGTTTTTTCCTTATATATTTAATTTCGTTTAAAAGATTATCTACATCTTTTTCATCCATTGGAGTGGTTGTTCGGCTTTTTTCTTCGATTTCTTTTAGAATAATTTCATTAATAGCTTTCTTCACGGCATATGTAATAAATTCACTTTTATTTTGAAACTCCCCTGCTTGAACAAATTTATCAATCATGGCAGAATCTTTGGCTGGAAGCCTGACTAAATCAATATTTGAATTCATAGGAAGATTATTGTTTAGAGTTAATAGTATTTTAGTCTTATTTATTTTAGGGTTGATTCATTCATCAATTACATGCCCCCTTTATGAAACAGATGATCAGATATGAATAATCTATATTCATGTACCCTTTAGATGCCCCGGATTTTGCGAAGGAATCAGGGGTTCGTGACTTAAAAAGTTTCAAAATATTACAACTATAATTTTTCTGTTCTCAAATGCCTTTCTGCGCTTGAATTCAGACAGAAATAATATTTACTACTTTGATCACTACAAGTTAATTACATATTGTATTTTCAAAGAATAAGCTCTAAACCGACGTCATAACCCACACTATCCATAGCTTTCGGTACTTTTTTGTATTCAAAGGATAAATATCAAGTATGGGAGTTTGGGGCCATGTAGTATTACTTTTGGTACTGTTGTACGTGTTATCACCTACAGCAGGTGCTCAGGAAAACAGAACCAACCTGGAATTAATAGAATCGATCAAAGATGTCTCAATTTCTCCTGATATTTATTCAGATATTCCAAATATCAAGAACCTGGCCATCCTTTTTTTATCTCTTGAGGAAGGCAACGTAAGGGATGCGGATTACAATAAATTTGCAAACTCAACCAGGAAATTCCTGGAAGAATTCAATGCCACCTTTGTACAATCCAGAAATGGTGTGCCTGCAGATCATAAAGAATCAGTAAGAAAAGCCATCGATCTAAAAGGCGAAGCCATATATTTAGAAAGTCTATCCGGGACTTCCCAGATACTTGATGACCCCATTATCGTTGAGATCTTGGATAAAGAGAAGGATTCCTTAGATCAGTTTTTAGAAGAACAGGCACATTATTTTGAGGACGTAATCGAAAAAGAAGAAGCAGTCCCCATTCAAATTGAGTACCAGGAATATATTGCCCTGGCATACCAGGGATCAGGGAATGTAAAAAAGAATGAATTGGCCAGAGCAAAACTTGAAGAAATGATATTGATTTTTAATAACAATATTGAGCAGGCTTCGATTTTTTCCAAACATGCTGATGAGATGAAAAAAACCCTGAAAAATGAAGATGAAAAAGTGAACGTTCTTTTTTCCCGTTATATCAGATCAAAAGACGTTGTGAGAAATTATTCAAATGCCTTACAAATATACCACAACAACGGGATTTCCGATAAAACGCTGCCGAGACTTCCTGAACAATATGCTAAGGATTATACAGAACTTAAATCAAAAAAACAAGACGCAACCGAATTATCGGCATCCATATTTAAAACTTTTTTCTTAAAAGTATTGAAAATCGTGATCCCACTGGTTCTTGTAATAATCATTTTTATGATCGGTTTCAGGGACTGGCAAAGGGACTTCACAGATACGAAATTGAATGCATTGATCAGAAGAGAATGATATGAGGATTATTCTATTAGGTATTGTACTTGCCATAATTACCTGTACAGCAAATGCACAGGATTTCAATCTCAACCCTACCTCGAAAACCATAGATATTACCTTCGACTCTCCCAAAGGAACGAAAAGCTGGTCAGATCCGTATACCAGGGACTTTGATATTGAGGTTACAAATGAATTGAATGCGACACTGACAGTAAATATAGATCCTTCTTCGAATGACGGGTCTTTCATCAGATTGACTTCTTCCCGGTCCACGTTGACCATCCCCCCCTTAAGTTCAGATTCAGTAATGATAATGGTTAAAATCGTGGACAGCGTAGCCAGCGGCGGTACTTATTCAGGAAGGGTCAGACTAACCAGTGGTTCCCAGTCCGAGAATGTGAACGTACAGGTAAAAACACTATGGCCGCCTCCAACCCTGGGTCTTTCAGGAACGTTGAATTTTGGCGAGGTGGCTACGGGTAATTCGTACACCAGATCGTTTACTTTACGGGAAGAACTGCGGTTTTACGATGCAAAAAATGTAGGGATACAACTACAAGCTGATGGTCCGATTCATACGATTACAACGTCTCCTACCTCGTTCCCCCTTATAGACGGCCAGGGAAAAACCATCACATTCAGTTTTACCGTTAAGGAACGGGGTGTGGTTCCAGGCACGTACCGGCCGGATATCGATGTTACTTCTTCTAATGGTGCTGAATTAATTGACGATAACCTGGTATACACAATTCCCCGGCCAATTATTGAAGTGTCCAATCAGCAGAATAAGATTATTTTTGATTACGGCAGATCAGGTTCCAGTGATCAGGAGATCACCATCACAGAAACGGGAGGCAAAACTCCGGTCGAAAATACCATAATTTCTTTTAAGTCACTGGGTAAGGAAGTGAGAGGTATCAGGGAAGAATACGGGCAGACCACGTGGTTCACATTTCCTAAAAAAATGGATTACATATCCCCGGGCGGTTCTGAAATGATAAGTGTAACAGTTATAAAACCTGAAGATGCTCCTGTAGGAAATTACCTGTGGGTGGGGGAAGTTCAAACAAAGTATGCAGGGAATGAGCCGTTTCAGATCTCTTTTGCCGTAATACCACCCGGAGTACGAGAATTATTGAGTGATGTCAGGAAATTTGAGAACGATCATTCTATCGCAGGGAATCCTCAAATGAAAACGGTGAGGGATACAACCGAAACCCTGTTAAGAAAGGAATTTTTTGAGAACGGGATGGCAGATGTTGAAAACATTACCCTGTTGACCAATACGGCCATAAAGTTCCTCAATTCCATGAGTGCTGCATATGGTCATTATGAAAAAAACAGCTACAATGCAGCGTATGAGGAGTTAAAGACAGGGAAAGAAGAATTCAACAAAATGGACAGTATCCAATTAATTGAAAAATACCATCAACTGAACAATGATCTAACAAATTCCGCATATAATGGCTGGACTGAATTTGCACTGTTGCTTATAGGCGATCTGGAAGCCAACGCAACTGAATATGAGAACCTCTCAAAGCCAGATGCTTCGTATTATGAGTCACGGGTGGTTCACGAAAAAATTGGTGAGATATGTACATGGCTAAACGATAGCAGATGCGTACAAGCACAGAATGATAAAATAAGGGAATTGAATGAGATCATACAACAATTGATCGCAGAAGCTCATGCACTGGAACTTCAAGTAAATACAATCCATAGAGATATACAGAATAATACTTGGAGCCTTTTCGGGACGAGGATAATAAGTAATCCGTTAAGATTTGTCACTATTTGGGAACATTATAATGAAATGGTTGAGAAATATAATGACATTTCCAGAAAATACCAACTCAGCGGAGAGTTGATCGAGCGTGAGAAAACTCTGGATAAACTGGCTGTGTTGAAAAAAGAAGCTTTTTGGTATAAATTCATAAACAGTATCTATGTCTTATTGTTAGGATATTTACTGATTCTAACCATTTGGAATGCGATCAATGGAGTACTGAGATATAGAGCAGATGCCAAAGATATGAGATTAGCAGAAATTACACTATTAGAAAGGTCTGTTTGATGCTTCGACAGTGTCTTAATCTCAGGTACCATTCCTTGCATAATATACCTGCACCAGACCGGTATCAAACGTTCTTACATCAATGAATTTCAACTTTTTTTCTCCTGATATTCCTTTGAATAATGGGATGCCATTTCCCAATAATACCGGATGTATGGAAAGAATAAATTCATCGATCAGATCATACTTCAAAAATTCTGCAATGATCATTGCCCTGCCAACCAGCCAAATTTTTTTATCATCGCCCGGGCTCAATTGTTCGATGAATTCGGTTACATCTTCATGAACAAATGTCACATGTTCATCCTTTACGTTATTCTTATTCCTTGAAAAAACAAAACAATCCTTGTCACTATAAGGAAATTCACCAAAAGACAGAACTTGCTGGTAGGTAGTATTGCCCATGATTATGGTCCCTATTGTTTCATAGAAATCACTATAACCATAATCCTGGTCAGTAAATAGCCATCTCCATTGGTTCTGGCTATAAATCCATCCAAACTGGAAGCTACGTAAAGGATGATGTGCTTTTTTCCCATCACTGATAATATTTAATGAATACTTTTATAAATCATTTGTTCAGGTTAAACTTCAGGAAGTCAAGGGTCTTGTTCCAGGCATCAATGGCCTGCTCTTCCCGGAAAGCCTGGGTGTTTGTGGGATTTGCGAAACCATGACCTGCTCCTTCATAGACATGGATATCAACACTGGTCCCCTGTTCTTTCAGGATCCTCTCAAACTCCCTGACATCTTCTACCAGAATACTTGTATCCTCCACTCCGAATATCCCAAGCACCGGTTCGTCCAATTTAGCAAGATCAGTCTCATTGGTTGAGATGCGGCCGTAATATATCACAGTAGCACTGAGGTCTTCATTGATACCCAGCTGGAATGATTGACCTCCGCCGTAACACCAGCCCAGTGAGGCTATCCTGTCCCGGTCCACATTGGGTTGATCCCTTAGATACGCCAGGGCTGCCTGCATCCGAGGAAGTGTCTCTTCATTTGGATTTTCCTCCAGGTTAGCCTGTGCCTCTTCAATGGTGGTGGCAATATTACCTTCGAACAGGTCCACGGCCAGGACCACGTATCCTTCCCGCGCCAGTATGTCGGCCATGCTTTTAACCTGATCATTTAATCCCCACCATTCATGGATCATCACAATACCAGGATAGTTTCCCTCATTAACCGGATATGCCATAAAACCTGAAACCATTGCACCATCTTGATCTATCTGGACAGTACCCGCTGAGATCTCAACAGTAGATTTGGTGTCAAACACATCTGCAAGTCCCCTATAGCTCATGTCCGGTTCTCCTGCCTGTTCATGACCCGTAGGAGTTGCGAACATTTGTTCAGGTGTTTCTGCCGGAGCTGTTTCTTCTGTGCAACCGGAAAAAAGTACAAATGATATCACGAAAAATATGGTCATCAAATACGTAAAGTTACGATTCATATATACTCCCATTATTACTGTTGGGATGTTACCATTTATAAATTATGGCTTTCCATCGATATGGTCTATTTATGCATTTTTGAATTCCTTTGCAGACCAGAAAAAAGGCGGTTTTGGAAAAAATCACAAAGAAACTGAACTTGGGCAATCCAATGACCTGTGGAACAGATACCTCGGGACGAGCACCCTGGCCCAACCTGCGACCACGGCTCCGGCACTAACCGACATAACATTTAACTTCACATTCCCAAACCGCCGATTCAATCGAAAAGCGCCTGCTACCCCCACACACCAAAAAACCGGGCGGAGCAGATCGGAAAGGGCACCCGGGCAGAGTGAAGGCGAGATGGGCGGCAGGAGAGCCGAAGAAGAAATGGGGGGACTAGGTGCTATTTATTTTCAAGTAAATTCGGATTTACCTATTTTTTAAGTCGAAGTATAATGAAATCATTATATTGGCTGAAATGATTATCAAAAGCTAATACTTCTTTAATTCCCAACCGTTCCATAATAGCAAAACTTGTACAGTCAGTAAAGCTGAATCCCTTATTTTGATGGTTAACAAATATTTTTCATGCATTCTCTTCATCTGTTGATGTAATACGAATTAATGTAGATACTTTTTCATTCCATAACTTTTGACCTATATCAATAGCAATGTCATGTCCCAAATGGTTTTTAGCTAGTGTTATAATCTCGTCAGCTATAAAATTCGTTGTTATAATCGGATGAGTCAGTGATTGAAAGAGTTCAACAGCATTTGAATGAAACGAATCCGTTTTATCTAAAAGGGCATACCAAGCACTTGTATCTACTAAGATTTGAGGTATTAAATCACTTTAGTATAAATAACGGTCATGTTCACTGGCTACATTTGTTAAGCCACTACTACCTTTTCCAATAATCTTAGATAATGCCTTTTGCTGTGAGTGTAATAGTTCTACTTCATCTTCAGGCATAACCATTATGTGAACATGTTTATGTTCTGGTAGGTTTACTTTTTGTAGAGGTTTAAATATTCCATCCTCATATACGGCTGGTATTGATTCTGTCATAATAGCAATATTAATTTGTATTTATTACTTAATAAGATTACTTTAATATCTTTATTTCTATGTATGTTCGGATAGTCTTCCACATCCTTCCCACTTCGTATCCAAAGACCGCAGAAATAATCGAAAAGCGCCTGCCATCCCCCACACCACAAAGGCAGGCGGAACAGATCAAGACCGGCACCCGGACAAAGTGAAGGCGTGAAGGGGTAGCAGGAGAGCCGAAGAAGGAATGGGGGCTGGAATCATTTCATTAATTAACCACAGATGAACACAGATGAACACAGATTTTCATGTTATCTGTGTTCATATGTGGTTGATTTTAAATTAAATAATTTTAAAATTATATTTAAGGCGGACCCCCTCACCTGCAAACAACCACCTAAGCAACCATTCCCCTTCAAATAAGGTTGGCTGCCACCCTGCTGCCCTATCGGGCATTGGTGGCAGGGTCAGCTATACATGGCCACACCCTCAAACCGCCGATTCAATCGAAAAGCGCCTGCCAGCCCCCCACACCACAAGAGCAGGCGGAGCAGATCGGGAGATGCACCCGGCCAGAGTGAAGGAGAAAAGGGGGCGGCAGAACGAAAAACCCTATTGCTCAAACCGCAGTGCATCCACTGGATTCATCTTAGCAGCATTTCTTGCTGGCACTATACCAGATATCACTCCCACCAGTGTTGAAAATACCAGGGCAAAGATAATCAACTGTGGTGAAACAACTGTTTTCATTGCGCCTCCAGGCCCCAACATTTGAATTCCTATAGATGACACTAAAACCGAGATCAAAATCCCAAAAATCACTCCAATAACCCCTCCAACAACCCCGAATAATCCGGATTCAATAAGGAAAAGTTTCATTACTTCGCTATTTGTGGCCCCAAGAGCTTTGAGCAATCCGATCTGACGTGTACGCTCCATAACAGACATGAACATTGTATTTGCTATACCCACAGCACCCACGAGAAGCGAGACTGCTGCAATGGCAGCAAGAAACATCGATATAGACTGAGTGACGGATGCTATCTGCTGTTGTATCGATGCAAAGGCGGTTACAGTAAAATCCTGGGTTCTTGAATTGACATGACGCGAATTCATGAGCTTCTGTTCAATATCAACTTTCACTTCATCAACCAACGATTGGTCAGCTACCTTTACTGTAATGGAAGTGAACTGGTTTCTTGATACATTTTCAGTTATCACATCCCGGGAAGCATCAGCAGACATAAATACTCCATTATCAGTGCCTCCGAATCCACCAGATTGGGCAAAGATACCTACAACTTTGAATGTCTTGCCCCCAATTATTATTTGTCGATTCTGGGTGATCGGTTGTGAAAAAACATCATGAGCCAGAGAATATCCAATTACCACCGCATTGGAATCACCAGGCTGAAGATACCTGCCAGCTTCTAGTTCTGTAGTGACCATAGAGCGCCAGACAAGTGTATCAACACCGCTTATAGACACAGAGGTCGTTTCTGTACCCATTATCATATTTGACCTGCCTGAAACCATGCCATTTGTATAAAGCACTCCCGGCACCTGTTTCACCACATTCAGGTCTCTATCCGAGAACGTCTCAGTTGAAACTGTTGTAGCTTGCGGTCCATGTCCCTCAAATCCTCTTGCTCGTGAATAACCGGGAGACACTGTGATAAGGTCTGCTCCCAGACCTCCCAGGTTCTCCTGTACACTTGCCTGCAAGCCTTCACCAATAGAGATTATGGCTACAATTGCAGCTACCCCTATTACAATACCAATTATGGTAAGCCAGCTTCGCATCTTGCTTTTTTTGACGTGGCTTAACGATAACTTGAAAATATCAAGAGTTTTCATTTACCTTTGCCTTTTAAATTCTGGTAGTAAGTATTAATTTTTCTTCGCTGCCAGTACACGACAATACAAACTAACAGCACAATCATCCAGGTTGTGAGGTTTATGCCCCCCTGCCCTGAACCTGTACGAGTTCCTGCTGATGTTGGATCCACGATCAGCTCTTTTAATTCCTTATGTCTTTTGCCGCTTGTGTCAGTATATTGTATCTCCACTTCAAGGACGTCACCCGCTCCTTTTTTTGTGATCTGGAATATTGCAGATGTGTAATCACCAGGATTTAAATTTCCAATTACTGCTGAGCTGCTTCCTGCTATGGCAAAATTCTCCTGTTTAGGCAGGCTCACTGTAACTGCACTACCTGTATTTACTCCAACATTTGCAACATTTACGGAAAAAGCACCCACAGTCTCCTGGTAACTTATCTCGAAATCGGTTGTACCTGCCACAACCAGCCCGATATAATCCTGGGATGAGTAATTATTTTGGCCGGTAATTTTCACTGGTATATTATATACTCCGGGACGGGCAGCAATATCTACAGCAAAATTAAAAGCGATCTTCACTTCATCTCCAGGTTTTAAGCTACCGATGGAAAACTGGGTTCCGCCACTAAGTATGGAAAAGGCTGATTTCATCCCTTCATTTCCCAGGCCAATTTCAACAACAGCATTTTCTAGCGTGCCTGTACCCTGGTTTTTGAACCATATTGTTTCCTCATTAATGCTCATGGGTTCTACAATTTCAAGCGTGGAATTAAGCAGTATTATCGTGGGGATCCCTTTAATAGTTAAAATTCTATCTTTGAGAATGGTGGTTGATAGTGCAGAACTATCTTTACCCCGTGATGTAATATGAACATCAAAAAAATAATCTCCTTCCACTGCGTCAGGATTTATGTAAATTCTGAACTTGGCAGTTCTTTCAGCACCCCAATTATCTATTGTACCTAATAGATCTACATCATTAAGCATAGTCACTGCCCCGGATGATGCCGTATCTTTAGGTACAAGCTTAACTGATACATCGTATAAATTAGTACCAAATCCCAGATTCTTGATCGGCACATAGACAAAAGTTGTATCTCCAGGATAAACCGGAACACTTTCTGTCACAAGATAATTAATGGTTGCACTTGCAATCGGTACAAGCAATAATATCAATAAGATCAACAATATTTTTTTCATGTTTCGCCCTCAATTTTTCCATCCAGCATTGTTACAATTCTTTGTGCATATTCTGCAATTCTTAAGTCATGTGTGATCATCATAATTGTCAACCCTTCATCATGTAAGCTCTTGAAAACGTCCATAATTCCGCCTCCCGCTTTGGTATCTAGATTCCCTGTAGGTTCATCTGCCAATAGAATAGAAGGATTAGTTGAGAGTGCCCTTGCTATTGCTACTCGTTGTTGCTGTCCACCAGATAATTGTGCCGGGAAGTACGTGCCACGATCAGATAATCCAACGGTGTCCAACAGATTTCTTGATTTTTCTTCGATCTCAGGCTCTGGGAATTCATGGATCTTCATTGGAAGCTGGATATTTTCAAGTGCTGTTAGTGTGGGATATAGATTAAAAGTCTGGAATACAAATCCAATTTTTTTACCTCGTATGCGTGCCAGGTCATCTTCACTAAATTTCGATATATCCTTACTTTCAAGGAGGATCTTTCCACGAGTAGGCAGATCCAGACATCCGATCATATTTAGCATCGTGGATTTCCCGCAGCCGCTGGGTCCTGTTATCGCAACAGATTCACCTTTTTGAATGGCCAGGTCTATTCCCTGTAGTGCTGGTACGTCGAACTCTCCCATATGGTATATCTTCCAGACGTCCTGTAGTTCGATTATAGCTTCCATTTATATCACAAGTTCCAATAACCATTTGCCGAAAATTGCTCTGCAATCATTGTATTCTATCTCCGATACCTTCGAATAACATATCTATCTTTTCAGATATGTCACTGGAAAAGGAGTAATCGCTCTCAGATTTTAACCACACGATCAGAGAATGAAAATAGATGGCTGTTAGATTTTCAGCTGCTTTATTGACTTCAATATGATTTTTTATTTCTCCTTTTTTAACACCCTCATCAAGAAAATCGTAGAGGATTTTATTAAGGCGATGGATGCTATTTTTTGGTTCATCAGGTATTAAACCAGTATGCATAATATTTCGATGATATTCAAACATCACCAGTTTTGTAAGCTCTTTGTCTTTTTCATAGCTTTCTGCAAGAAATACCAGTAAATTTTGGATTTTTTCTTTTATAGGAATGCTTTTTATGGTTTCTTTTTCAATAAGCTCATAAATTAGCTCATCTTTTTGTTCTCCGAAGTACATGAGGAGTGCCTCTTTGGTCGGAAAATAATTAAAAAATGTACCTTTAGCTATCCCCGCCTCTTTTGTGATCTCGTCAATGGTAGTATTTTCAAATCCCTTTTCTTTAAATAATCTTCCAGATACTTCGAAAATCTTATTTTTTGTTTCCAGTTTCTTTTTTTCACGCAGGGACATGGTACCATCTTTGTATTCATTAATGACTTTGGTTATATATGACTCCAGTCATATTTATGATGTTTGGTGTTTGAGATCAATTACAAACTTTCCCCACTAAGCAATACATATATCATGCTACTCCAGATCACAAGGCTGATTGAAACAGATCGGGACGAGCACCCTGGCAGAGTGAAGAAGAGAAGGGGCTGTATAGTTCATTATTAACAACATAATCATTCTAATGAACGCGGATTTTGTGATTTAAAATAATCATGCAGCATTTGAAAAAACATCTTCCACAAAGATAATCTTCACAATTTTTGTGAGAACTTTACCGATGTGTTTATCTTTTTCACCGGCTGGGATAAATAATCCGTCACCTGCATTGAACACAACCACATTCCCATCAAAATTTACTTCCAGTTTCCCCTCCCAAATATACCCAATATGTCCCTTGGTACACCAGTCAGTTTCGATAAACTCCTCATTAAACTCTACTAAACGTAACTGTCTGCCGTCTTGTTCATAAGTTTTGAATCTAACATCTGCTGCCGGAATTTCCCATGGTATTGAAGTAAAATCAATTTTACATTGTTCGATTTTTCTGTCCCTCCGAAATGCTTTAATAATTGCCAGGTTCAAACATAAAATGCAGGGATTTGTATTATATATCTATAGACCGACCCGTATGCATAAAAATAGGAGTATAAAAAAAATTTAAATGCACCGACCGGGATTCGAACCCGGGTAGTGGGCTTGGAAGGCCCAAGTCATAGCCGCTAGACCATCGGTGCGCATTGGAATTGTACTTCCAGTATAGCGTTATTCGATTTAATGGTTTCGCAGAACAAATTTGGAACAATTGTTTAAGCGATGTTAATTTTCTAGGACCGTATTTAGTACAAAAGCAATATGGGCCCCTAACACCTGGATATTTGCATATCCAACGGCATTATCGTATGTCCTTCCGTTTTAACTCATCCGGCACCAACTCATCAGATTTAGTGATTCTCCTCACCACATCTGCCACAATTTCCCTTTCTTCGATCTGCAGGTCATAGTATTTCTTGATATCTTTTGTTTCGATGATCTCTATTGCCTTTGTAATGGGTCTGATGAGTCCTGAAAATTCATCTTTCTGTTGAGTTAATATTTCCTCTGCTGCTGCTTTAATAACTTGCAGTTCTCCAGAATCGGCCGCATCCTTTAAGAAATTCATTATCAATTCTTTAACAATACCTATCTCCAGTTTGGAGCTATTCTTAAAAGCCATTTTAATGAATTTTGCTGCATTTCCACGATTGCCATCTTCCAATTCTTCCATAGCCAGAATTAGACAAGATTCAACAAAATATCCAATCAATTCCGGCTCTGTATCGGCCATTTTATTGTATATCTTTTCTACTTCAAAAGCAGCCTCATCTTTTTTCTTAAGAGCGATATAGGCTTCAATTACAATGAGTGAAGCATCAATTTTGGAATATTCTGTAGTTACAACATTTAATGTTTTCCTCGCTACTTCCAGCCCTTCCTTATACTTTTCCAACTTTAATAGCGAAACAGCTTTGTTTCGGAGAGTTATCTCATGCTTTGGATTAATTTCAAGAACCATGTTGAATACTTCAAGTGCCTCTTTATACTTCTCAAGTTTTCCTAATGCTATACCTTTCATTAATAGTGCATCTTTATGCTTTGGATTAATTTCCAGAACTATGTTGAATTCATCAAGTGCCTCTTTATACATCTCAAGTTTTTCTAATGTTACAGCTTTGATATACAGTGCATTTTCATGCTTTGGATTAATTTCAAGAACCATGTTGAATACATCAAGTGCCTCTTTATACATCTCAAGTTTTTCTAATGTTACAGCTTTGATATACAGTGCATTTTCATGCTTTGGATTAATTTCCAGAACCACGTCAAATACATCAAGTGCCTCATTTTGCTTATCGAGAGATCCTAATATTATACCTTTGAGTAACAGTGCATTTTCATCCTCAGGATTGATTTCAAGAACCATGTTGAATACATCAAGTGCCTCTTTATGCATCTCAAGTTTTTCTAATGTTACACCTTTTTTAAACAGTGCATTTTCATGCTTCTGATTGATTTCAAGAACCATGTTGAATACATCAAGTGCCTCTTTATGCATCCCGAAACGTTCTAATGCTAAACCTTTGATATACAGTGCATTTTCATGCTTTGGATTAATTTCCAGAACCACGTCAAATACATCAAGTGCCTCATTTTGCTTATCGAGAGATCCTAATATTATACCTTTGAGTAACAG